>ENA-ORUI01000533-ORUI01000533.1-human-gut-metagenome-genome-assembly--contig:-NODE-533-length-46760-cov-4.225950_pt1 | contig 46760 bp, 25 predicted proteins | sample MGYA00242078_ERZ509205 | MGnify/ENA primary metagenome ERZ509205 (study PRJEB26280, sample SAMEA2338828) | human gut metagenome | biome: human gut; feature: human-associated habitat; material: faeces... | reverse complement strand
AAATATGACAAGGCGCCGGGTACTTAGCCTACATAACCAGATTGTAAAAGCCATCAACGCGCACTTTTCTAACGTTGCTATCCCGCATCAGATCGCTATGCTGGAGCAGCGAACCCGCGAACTGAAAGCCCTCAGTATCGAGATTCTCAACCTCGCAAAACAGGCTAAGGAGTGGTTGCGAATATAAGGTCGGGGGTAACACCCGGCGGGACTCTGTACTACAACAAGGAGAAAGTAGACCGGGATGAAGCTGAAATCCTCTATTGGCAAAAGATGCTGGAGCCGTTCGACAAACACAGGCGAATGGATGTCGACGCCTGCATGGAGAGTTTCCTGCCGTACCTCGAAGCCAACCGACGGATGACCAATACGGTCTTCCATGTTTCGCCGAACCCCTCACCGGAGGACAAACTGACAGACGGACAGCTCCGGGAAATCGCCTGCGAGTACATGGAGCGCATGAGTGCCCTGACCGATGACGGCTATGGTGTCGGAACGCCGTTCAAGTCGAGTCGTATCGGAAAGGATATCGGCTATAAGGCCTTCAAAAGTATTACGGGATGTCGAAAGACAAACCGAAAGAACCGGGAGCGCTCGACCAACTGCGACAAACAGTCAAAGACGCCATGAGCCCGCACAATTCGCGGGACGAATTCCGACAGTTGCTTAAAGAAAACGGCATTGACGCTGTATTCCGCATCAATCCCGCGGGCAGTATCTACAGCGTAACGTTTATCGACCACGAAGCCGGCATCATCGCCAACGGGTCGCTGCTGGGAAAGGAGTTCTTGACCAACGCATTGTATCCTGCGCCGAAAGAGGGATGTCAGGTTGCAGAACAGCGATGCCCGGAACGAAAACTCGCCCCGCAAAGTCATAAGACCAATCCCCTGGCCGAAGCTGCCGACACCCTATTGGATTAGGCGTATGAGGAACAGCAAAGGATAATACAGAGACAAAAAAACGAAAACTGCATCGATAACATATTGTTTATCGCATAAATCGTTGAAATTAAAACAGGTATGTCGGTTTTGAAACATACTCGACCGAAGATGTCTGACTTACGTGTTATCCGGTTCATGCCGTATTCTTTTTTTGGGGGGGGGAAGACAAAGGGTGTCGACGCCCGAACAAGTAATAATATACTATAGCAAGAAACGATACCAAGAACATAACGAGGAACATGTCGTCATATCCCCGGTATTTCACGAGTAATCCTGCGAAAATCCTCCCAATGCAATCCCAAAATCGAAAGCCACGAAAAACGTAGAGCTTGCGGCACCTCGTCTTTCGGCAGGCATGGCCATGGTCTGCAGGGCAGACTGCATAACTCCGAAGCTGTATCCCAGTAGCGCAACCGACAGCAAGTAGCACGGTATGTTGTGCGCGAATACCAGCAGAAGTATCCCGGTGATAATAGCTGCATTTCCTGTGTACACCAGTCGCGCCTCACCGGACTTACCACCACACGTCCCAGCTACGGCAATGCCGATGAAATAAATACCTTCGCTGGGCAGACAGTGGAGTACGGCATAGATCGCGACATATACCTCGACTACTCCGTATGCCATCATGAAGAAGAGTTGTGTAACAGCGGCCGGCACGGACATCGGTTCGAACAATTCGCCGAGCTTTAACGGCGTGTCGACTGTGGCGATGCCTGCCGAGATGAAATACCCCATCGGGACGAACGCCACTCCTGCCAGTCCGCATATAAGGACGAGGCGACGGCCTTGAGTGTCGACGAGCCATCCTACGAAGGGTCTCGACAGGATGGGCGCGATGCTGAACAACGCTGTTGCCAAATCTATGGTACGGCATCTCCGCCCAGAGAGGAGATAAAAAAGGGGAACGTGGGCAGCAGCGCATGAAAGTTAATGAAAATGAGGAAATTAACCAGGCATGTCTTGATGAAAGAGCCGATCCATAGTTTGGGAAAGTCTTCCGTTCTGTTCATATTGCTATTAACAAAAAAGGGTCAAATCAGGTCTCTAAAAATACAGCTCTGATTAATTAAGATTTCGATCTTTTGCACAGAGACAAAATATTCAGAGTGGATTATTTTACGGAGTTTTTCCGTATTAAGGACTATGAAACAGAGCAATCAGGATGCAGCCAAGGTGCCTTCTATAGTCTGGCAACTAAAATTGGCCTTATTATGTACGATTTTCGCCCTGTGAGGAATGAGGTCTGCGTATATTTGAAATATCATTTGGAACTTGCCGTATCTGGTATTTTTGAACGTCGAGAGGGTTCCAATGACACCAACCTTAAATTTCAACCTCAAATTATGGAGAAACTGCGACTCTTAACACTTTTATTTTTGACGGTGGTTATCGCGGCCTGTCAAAAAGATCCCACGCAGAATGGATCATCTGATCCGGATGTGGTCTCATTCCAGGGATCGGTTTCATTCAAGACTGTGGACCCGGCTGAAAAAGGGCTTGATCTGATCTGGAATGCCGATGTAGACCGGATCGGGCTGTTTGCAGCCGACGGCGAGACCGTCGAGCATGCCAATATTTATTATGCGGCCTTTTCATCGGCGGCAAATACGCAGTTCGTCTGTCCTTCGCAGGACCGGCGAATCGTGTGGAGCGCCGGTGCTGCCTCACGCGATTTCTACGCCTATTATCCTTATCGTACGACATACGATGATTTGACGGCTGTTCCGGTGGCGATTGCTGCGAAACAGAAAGGAGCGGCGGGCGCTACGAAGCATCTGAAAAAACTGGTCAATTTATATGCCGTGAGCAAGGGTGTGAAAGGTCCTGTCGAAACCGTATCCTTGCCATTCGAAAGCGTTGCTGCGGTCATCGAACTCCGACTTGCCGCCGACCGGACATTATCGGATGTCAGGAACATAACGTTGCGCAGTACCGACGGCGGGATGTTGGCTTTCGAAACGGGGTCGCTGAATCTGCGGAACGGGGCGGTAACACCCGGAGAGCAGACGGCAGCCGAGATAAACTATGAAATCGAAGGACAAGCGACAATTTCACGCACACCGACGAGCTTTTTCCTGGCTGTGAATCCCGTAGAAGCGGGAAAAACGCTGGAAGTGCTGGTCGATTACGGAGAAAAGCATTTATCGCTGGGCTCGGTGGTTGTCCCCGAAAGCGGAATTCCTGGCGGAAAGTTGACCGTATTCTCACTGGGTTACGAATTCCCGCAGCGCATCGCGGAGGACTTGAGCGCCAACGGTACGGCGAATACTTATCTGGTAACCAAGCCTGGGACGACCTATAAATTCCGTGCAACGACCAAGGGCAACGGGGTGCCGCGCACCTACTCGTACTCGGTAGACGGCCATCCGGTAATCAAATCCTACTCCGAGACTGATCTGGCTATCAAGCCTATGGCGGCAAAACTCGTGTGGTACAATTCGCCGAAAACGGCCGACGGCTGGGTACGCGAAAGCCCCGTGACTATCGAATCCGTAGAGTATGACGACTGGGAAGGTAACGTCTACTTCACTACCCCGGCCGAGTTCGTTCCCGGCAATGCCCTGATTGCAGCTTATGATGCCGGCGGCGAAGTCCTTTGGAGCTGGAATATCTGGGCTGTCGAGAATTACGATTGCGACGCCGAAGCGCGACAGGTCGGCCGTTATATGATGATGGACCGTAATCTGGGCGCCATGGCGGGACGCGAGGCGATGAACTCCTCGGATAAACGCGTTGCGGCTTGGGCTTTAGGCAACTATTATCAGTGGGGGCGCAAGGACCCGTTCCCGGCAGCTGCGGAGTACGACGACACGGGATTCGGCAGCGAGATGTACTGGGGACTTCCAACTTATACGCCTATTGAAGAATTGCAGCAGGATTATTCCTCCGAGAGTTGGGGCGCTCGGAACATGATGTTCGGCAAGATCGGGGCAAATAACGCCTATGCCGTGGGTGACAAGACCGTCGATGACGCCGTTGCCCTGTCGGTGAAATATCCCTACCGTTGGATGGCCAAAGAGGTCAGCGGCGTTCAGGCCGACAACTGGCACACCCCCTCCTATTCGTGGTTCAATAATACAGGTTCGGCTGAAAATCAGACCGGATGGTTCTGGTTGTGGGGAAGCGAATACGTCGGCGACAATCTGAAGAGCATTTACGACCCGTGTCCCGCGGGCTGGAAAGTGGCGCCGCCCGAAGCCCTCGATTTCGCCCTCGGCAGCGTTGCGGAACTCGATGAAAAACCGTTCGGGCGTTACTCCCGTGCATACGATCTCTATTTCCCCTATACCGGACAGCGGCAGTCGGCCTTCAACGGCAGCCATATCCGTTCGCTCACCAACAAGATGCTCGTGCTGACCAGTTCCAGTGCCAGCGGCAACTATTACCCGGTCCAGGGTAGTCTGGGCGGATATTCGTCCTACAACTCATATACGGGAGCCGGCTACCAGCTGCGCTGCGTTCGCGAGCAGACGACGGCAATGCCCAAAGGGCGTCTGGAGGGTCCGCGAGCCGTACTGATCGGCAACTCCATTACGGAAGTATGGCAGGGACGTACCGACAACAAGACCTTCTTTTCCGACAACGACTACCTGCCCAAGGGCATCAGCGGTCAGACCTCGCTCCAGATCAGCGCGCGTTTTTATAACGACGTAATTGTCAACGATCCGGCGTGCGTGGTCATCGCCTGCGGGGTCAACGACCTGGCTGAGAACGACGGCCAGCCCTGCTCGATCGAACGAGTTTTCGCAGACATCCGGCTGATGGCCGAAACAGGCGCTGCAAGAGGTTTCAAGGTAGTCATTGGCTCGACGCCCCCGGCCAACCGGATCTGGTGGCAGAGCGAGGAGTGGAATGCCGCTCATGCCGATCTTGGACAGCGTGTTGTCGAGTTAAACAGGCTGCTGAAACAGTATGCCGAAGAGAGGGGCTTCGTTTATGCCGACTACCATTCTGCGCTCAAAGACGATCAGAACGGACTGAAACTCGAATACTCCTGGACACCGGACGACCGTGTGCATCCCAGTGCGGCAGGTTATGCCGTAATGGAGAAAATCCTTAAGAAAGCCGTCGACAAAGCACTCTTCGATCCAAATGCAACTGACGGCGACGGACAGATTGATGACCTTGACAAATGGGAAGGCTGGGAGTAACCTTAAAATATTTAGAACACGATGAAACGAAACTATATAATTCTGTTGGCCGCCTTGCTGACGGTCGCATGCGCCGGAAACGGCGACATCATGTCGCCGACACCGCAGGAGGGCGAGATCCTTTTCTCGGGATCAACTGTCGGTCCCAAAGTCCGGACCTCCTATGAGGATACGGAAACAGCGCTCCGGGTGAACTGGGTCAAAAACGATCTGATCGGCCTTTTCGCCGAGTCCGGCGGCAAGAACCTGGGAGCCAATTTCGCCTACAAGGCGGCTGTGTCGGGAGCGACGAGCGATTTTACAGCTGCTTCCCGGCTCAATGTGATTCGCTGGGCTGATGAAACGTCCGATCACGATTTCTATGCCTACTATCCCTATACGGACAGAGCCGCAGTCGATGTAACGGCCATCCCGGTGTCGGTGCCCGCTGTGCAGACTCGTTCGGAAAGCGATCCGTTGGCGACTTTGGCAGCCCATGATTTTCTCTATGCCGTTACGTGCGGGATCAAAAAGGGCGACAACGCCGTCAACCTGCAATTCAAACATCTTTTTTCAGCACTCGAAATCCGGCTGACGACCGACCTGCGGGCGAAACTCGAGGGCGTGATTTTCCGTTGCGTCTCGAACGAAAATGCCGCCGTGTCGATGGAAAACGCCACGGTCGATCTGCGCACAGGTGAAGTGAACGTCTCCGAAGCTGTGGTTTCCAATGCCGTGCGACTCGACTGTTCAGGCAATACGTCCGACACCGAGGCACTGGTGCTGCATTTGGTCGTAACACCCGGACATGCCGGTGAAACATTCGAAGCCGTCGCTCTCGTCAATGGCAAAGAGTACATCTTCGCCACCGTGAAGGCTCCGGCCGACGGCGGTATTCCGACGGGCAAAACGGTGGTCGTCGAAGGAGAGGCTACGCTCGACCCCGAGGATGCGCTTCCCGTCATTGATCTGAGTGCCGAGGGCACGGCCAATACCTATTATGCCGATGCGGCCAATACATTCTACCGCTTCCGTGCCGACGTGAAGGGCAACGGCAAGGCGCTGACCTGCGGCGGCCTCTCCTACACGGAGGAGGACCTCCGGATCGAGCCGAAAGCAGCCCTCGTACTGTGGTACAGTTGTTTGCAGACGAGCTATTTGCCATGGATACAGGCGTCGCCCGTGGTGCTCAGCAGCGTGAAATTCAAGAAAGATGGCTATATTTATTTCGATACGCCCGAAACTTTCGTCAACGGCAATGTGGTGATCGTGGCGATCGACAAGGAGCTCGGCTATGATCAGATCGAAGCCGATGCGGACAAGCGCATTACGAACGCCGAGGTGCTCTGGAGCTGGAATATCGTTTTCTCGGAGGGGTATGACCCCGACGCTGCGGAGAACTGGATCGTGAAAGGCGGCTATACATGGATGAATCGAGATCTGGGAGCTTTGATTGATCCCGAACAAGCGTATATCGGCGGTCAGCTGAACAATGTCGCTTTGGCCTCGACCACGGGCAATTGTTACCAATGGGGACGCAAAGACCCGTTCCCTGGCTTGCCGGACTATACGAGTGTACAAGTCAGTTATATGACCGGATTATGGTTCGCTCCTGCCTATACGCCAATTCCCGCGCTGGACAGAGGTACTTTTGAAGCATGGGGCCGAGAGGCGCATCACCAGATTATCGGCAATACGAAGGCGACGGTCGCCATCGACATCAACACGGCGCTCGGAACGGGTTATGTGTCGCAGGATGCATTCGACCTGGGCCGGGCCAACCCCCACCTCTGGCTTTACAAGAATGAAAATTACCTGACCGATAAGGCCGGATTGGCTGCCTGGGGTAATCCGTCGAAGGATGCGCACGGTGTAAAGACGATTTACGACCCGTGTCCCCGGGGCTGGAAGGTGATGAGCAGCCAGGCCTGGATAGCGCTGACAGACAATGAAACATCCGATGCCGTAGTGGCTACGACGATGCGCGGAATCCTGCTGGACAATAAGTGGTATTTTCCGCTGACCGGAGGTGCGCAGCATGTGCGCAACTCGGATGGGGGATCCAATGGCTATACCGGAAGTTGCGGTGTGGAAGTTTGTACGGCTTATTACATGGATGGCCCTGATTATTCCCCCTGGGGGCGGGTCGGAGCTTTCAAGGCTGCTCCGAACTACAAAGAAGGAGACAGTGTCACCTGTCAGTCTCAGAATACCTATTCCGACCGAGGGGCGTCGGTTCGCTGCATCCGGATTGACGAGTAGCAGACCTGCAACGGAAAAAGCAGCGGCATCGGAAGATGCCGCTGCTTTCGTATGGATGCCGACCGCCGTTTACAACAGAAATCCGACCGAAAAGAGAAACGTGTCGTTGAGCGGGTTGAATTTGTTACCGCCGAAACGCCATGCGGCGTCGCACCGCACGGGGCCTGCAATGAATCCGCAACCCAGCGAGGCGTAGTTGCCGGCGCCTTTGTTCTTCTGACCGAGGTGGTATCCGCCGCGCACGACACCGTGCCGGAAAAAGGTGTATTCGGCTCCTGCGGCCAAACCGGTGATTCCTCCCCGGAACTGGTGGCCCAGATCGAGGGCGATGCCGAGCACATGGTTCGGGCGGAAAGGCAGGTGAAGCGAGCCTCCGAGCGAGCCGCGTGTCGGCAGGCCGTAGCGCTCTCCGTCGGAGGCTTTCACATTGGGGCCGATGTCGGCCAGCCGCAGCCCGACGATCCAACGGGCGCCCTTCACGGCACGGAGCGTTCCGCGGTAGGCCGCACCGATGTCGAACGAGACGCCCTGCATCGGTTTCTCCCCGAATCCCTGATCGGAACGGACGTAACGGACCGTCAGCGAAAACGCTAGATTCCGGCCGATCCGACGGCCGTAGCCGACCTCCGCCGAAAGGTCTTGCGGACGGGCTGTTCCGGCGGGAAATCCCTGTTCGTCGGTCAACCCGACCGAAGGTCCGCGGAAATAACGCACTCCGGCCAACAGGGCGTTCCGCGAGTCGGGAGTATAAAATCCCCCCACGCCGTAAAGCACATTGGCGCTGTCGAAAGCCGTATTCCAAGGTCCGGAGAACAGAGTGCCTCCGGCATGTCGTTCGCCGATGAGACTTAACGCGGCATTGGCGTAAACGGCCAACGGATTGTCCGTAACTGCTGTCGCGGCCCCTGCCATACCGGCTGTACGGGCATTGGTTTCCAGGCCGAGGAACGGCATGATCCCGGCATCAGTGGTCTGGGCTTGCGCCGCATAACCGCCTGTCGCGAAAAGAAATGCCGCGGTAAAGTGTTTGATCGATTGGTAGATATACATGGTTTTGCGGTTATCGTTTGATGATATGGCTGTTGAGTTTGCGGCCGCGGCACTCGACCGTGCAGCTGTAAGTCCCGGGAGAAAGCCCGGATACGTCGATGCGCCCCGTGTTACCGTTGTCGCCGGCACGGACCGAAACCTGCGTAGCGAGCACCTGCTGCCCCGCCGCATTGTGGAGCCGGATGGGAAAATCGCCCTCGGCGTCCGGAATGCGTACGTTGAGTACATCGCGGCATGGGTTGGGGAAAAGCTCCATCGCAACGCCCGTACCGTCGACGATCACCTGGAATTCCGAAGTCGCCGCGACGCCGTCGAGGTCTCTTGCCGTTACGGTCAGCGTCGTGCGACCCGCAGCGCAGGGCCGTACGAGCAGCTCCGAATCCTGTACGCGGCACTCCACGACCTTTTCCGCGGAAGGCGAAACGAAGTAGGAGAGCCGATCGCCCGGAGCATCGGCATCGGTAAAATAAAGTTGAAGATCGATGCTCCTGCCCGCTTTGTCGTCACTTTGCAGAAAGAGGTTCGGAATGGGAACGGTTGCCTCGGGCGGGGTATTTTCCCCGGTCCGGACGGAGATGACGGCCGGGCGGGACGGAACGCCCGACGGACTTCGGCCGACGATTGCCAAGCAATAGATTTGCCGCGGCTCCAGCCCCTCGATCCGACAGGCGAAGGTCTCACCGAGACCCGCATCGGAAGCAAAAGTGTGTCTGACGGCCGTAGCAGGAATGTCGTCGACCGTAGCGGCCGAAAATGTCCGGGTGTCGATGTAAACGTCGAATGATGAGACCGGACGCTCCAGATAGCATCGCGGAACACGCCACGATAGTTCCGCATGGGTGCGGTATCCCGAAACCGCAATCGTACGTTCGTCGACCGGATCCGGCCGGGTATCATGGAAAAGAACGTATTCGGCATCGACCAGTCCGTTACCGAGCATTCCGGCATACTCGGGATTGATCGTTTCCGTAAACTGCTTTCGCCCCGAACCCACGAGTATTTCCCGCAATTTCTCGCTGGTGAACCCCGGTCTTTGCACACCGAATGCGGCAACGGCCAGGGCCGCAATGCCCGAAACCTGTGGCGCGGCCATCGAGGTTCCTGCGGAATAACCGTAACCGCCGTTCGTCGTGGTGCTGAAAACGCGGAATCGTTCGTCACCGGTAGCATGGCCGCCCAAAGCCGCGAGATCGATCCACGAACCGTAGTTGGACCCGGCGACCTTACGGCCGTCGATGCCCAGCGACGCTACGGCCACCACTTTCTCGTAGGCTCCCGGGAACACCGGGTCGGAAATGCCGTCGTTGCCCGCGGCAAAAATGACGATGCCGCCTTTCATGGGACCTGTCTGATTGCCGTTCTCATCGCACCCGGCATACTCGATAAAATAGTCGATGGCCGCTTTACCCGACTGCGACAAGTCCGGAAGACCGGGGACATAAGTCCAGCTGTTCTGGCTGATGACGGCCCCATGGTCGGCCGTCCAGACCATGATCTCCTCGATCGTCGCGGCATCGCGTCCCGGCTCGTCGAAAATCTGGCAACTCATCAGCCGCACACCGCTTCCGGGCGTTCCGTCGCCCCCCGCGATGCCGCAGACGCCGATGCCGTTGTTGTTGACGGCGCCGATCGTACCTGCGACATGCGTGCCGTGGCTGCTGGGGGTGATCTCCGTATTATGGCGGCAGAAGTTGTAGCCGCAGGCGCCCTGTCCGTCGCGCCAGATATTCGCTGCCAGATCGGGATGCGTATAGTCGATGCCGCCGTCCACCACGGCGACGACGACGTCTTTATGTCCGGTGCTGACGCTCCATGCCGGAAAAATGTTGAGGTCGGCCACGGCCGTCGATCCGACCGCAGCGCCCACCCGGTGGTAAATCCACTGATTGACCAGCAGCGGATCATCGAATCCGGGGTTTGCGACATTGTCCGAACCTGAGGTGCGGCTGAAATCGGCTTGCGAGACCGTCGCCCCGGCGGGAACCATACGCGGAACAGGTTCGATGCACTCGACTTCATCCACCCGGCCGAAGCGTTCCATGGCCTCGGCGACAGAAATCGCCCCGGAGAAATGAACGTCGTACCACAGATGAAGTCCGGCCCTGCGGCGGCGTTCGCGGAAACGGTCGCCATCGGAAAAGACACGCTGTACGGCAGTTGCCCCGGCACGGGTGGCGGCGGCATCGAATGCAGCGATTCCCGAGCCGGAACCGCTGCGGGTAAAGGCACGGGTGTCGAGTTCGGCTGCCGTTTCGCGCAGCTTAATACGGAATACGCCGGGTATGTAAAACTCCTGCATCGGGGTTTGTCCGACGCCGGGAGCCGGGCCGGATTCCGGGTCTCTGGTACAGGCCGTCAGCAGGAGGAGCGTCAGAAAGAAAGAGAAGTGTTTCATCGGTTTTAAAGGAAAAAGGTCCGGAGCCGGCAGACGGCATCCGGACCGAATAAACATTTCTTAAGGATCACGGAACCAATTTGATGTCGAGAAACGAGTCGGTGCAAACGTAACAATCCGATGCCGAGGTAGGTCCCAATTGCCATTTGAAGGTTTGCACCGTCTGGTTCGGAAGTCCGAACAATTCACCCCGAAACGTGTAGGGGGCATAAAACTGCATGATGCCGTCTGGCAGGTAGATGACGCTGACGGGATCATTGGCTTCGACCGTTTCGTAGACCGGTTTCCCATGTTCGTCCACCTTCGGCCGTCCATAATCGTCGAAGGCCTGTTGGCGATAACTGTAGCGGAACGACCAAACTTTGCTGGCGGCATATTGCCGGAAATTGGTCGTCAGCGTCGCGTTGGGCCGCGTGAGTGTCCCGATTTGTTCGCCATTGGCCATTACCTTGAATTCGGTCTCGGTGATCGCCAATTGGCTGCTGCGGATGGTTTCGAGGTAACTCTCCGGAGTGTATTGTCCCGAAAGCGGCGTCATGCGAATCCGGTTGCCGGTTTTAATGCCCCGCAGAATGATTTCATCGAAAGCCGGAGAGAGCGACATGAACGTGAATTCGTAATCTCCTTTCCATCCTTGGTAGCCGGCGCCGTTGTCTCCGGGAAACGAGAAGAAATGCAGGTAATCGTTATGGGTCGCAAATTTCAGCATGGGACCGGTCGAGAATTCGACCCGATATTCCGATTCCGTCCGCAGCGGGTCGGCTTCGACGAAAGTGCTCCCCTCGAACCAGGCCTTAACCATACGGTCATCCTGGAATTCGACGATATAAATCCAACCGCCATAACCGAGATTCTCGTCAGGGAAATACTCCATCACCCATGTCTTCCCGGCCTGCAATGCGAATTTGTAGCGTTCAAGCGTCTGCTCGATCCGGGTCGAGGTCGACTCGCTGAAGTTATTTTCCGAATCGTCGCATGCAACGGCTGAGAACAGCAGCCCAGCCAGTATTAATATATTGATTCTCTTTTTCATACATTCAGTTTAATCTTCAAGATTCGTCCAGTCGATGTCTCCGAGTTCGGAAAGACGGCGCAGGTAGATGTCGCTCCACTTCGCAACGTCCACGCCAAAATCGTCGCGGAGCCATGCGATGAGAATCGAGCGCTTCTTCTCGATTTTGGCGCGGCCGTCCGCGCTTTCGATCGAGGAGAGCATCGCCTCCCACTCCTCCTCGCTCATGCTGATCAGGCGTCCGCCCGTTTCGGCGATGTCCTCTGCGGGACTCGAACGTGCATACTTCGAAACGAAGCCCAGCTCCATGTAGTCATTACCGCTTTGGGCATACTTGTCACCCACGTAATCGCTTTGCGTAATGGTATCGTAGTCGCTCGGTACGGGATATGTACCATCGAGGATATGCATGAACTCGTGAAGCATCGTTCCGGCGATTCGTTCGCTGTCCTTTTCCCGGTCGAAAAATTTTACGCCGAGAACATTGATTTGAAGGCCATTTTCAGCCGATGCCAGCACGGTGTTCCCGGTGCTGCTGATCTCAAAACTGCCCACCAAATAGAGTACCCGCGGGAAATAACTCTTTGCGAAGAGCAATGGATCTTTCTGATCGGACATCAGTTCCGCCATGGCGTCAAGCGTCGAGTATTTGATCAGTTTGGCCACCTCGATCGATTTGTCCACGGGCGGCGGCGAGACCCAGTAGTTGAAGTGGGTTTCGCGGTCAGGCATGCGGTATTCGAAACGAATGTTGTAAGGTTCCGTATAGTGCCGGTCGAGCCAGAAATCGAACTCGGTCTTTTCCTCGGCAGCGGGAGCAGCAGCGCCGGCAGCGGGAGCAGCCTTTTGCCGTCCGGTTCGTCCTTGTCGCATGAGGTCGTAGCGCCTGAGACAAGCAGAAGCAAGAACAGGGATATGATTGTCGGTTTCATAATTCAATATAAATATTTAGTGAATTGGTTATTGGCAGAACGGATGGTCAGGACGATTCTCATTGCGGGGATTCGCCTCCAATCCGGCTGTGATAACCTCTTGAGGCAGTTGGAGCGCACGTCGAAGATCTTTCTCGCCGAGCGTGGCCGCAACAGTGAATCCGGTTGTATTGTCATCGTTGTAGGCCGAGTCGTCGAAACGATCAATCACGATGCCGTAGCGTTTGATGTCACCCCAACGCAGTCCGTCGGCGATGGTCTCAATGCGGCGGCAAAAGAGCGTGGTCTGAATAAGGTGCTCCTGTTCGCCAGCCTCGACTGTAAAGCCGTGGGGATGGAGCGGCTTGCGCGATGTCGGCTCCAAAGCGGTGTATTCGGCGATGTATCGATCCGATGACGGATCACCGTAGACCTCGGCGATGCGTTCGCGGGTCAGAGATTCGATGCCGTTCTGTCCGACCAGATAGAAAGAGCCGATCCAGGCATTGAGGTCGGCAACTGCCTTGTCGTACTCCTTGAGATGGACATAGGCCTCTGCACGGCTCAACACCGTTTCATTGGTTGTGAACGCCACCATCGTCGAACGACCGATTCCTACGCCGGTTACCGGGTCGGTTACCTCCCACTGGTTGGGCCATTTGGGCATGTAGATCTTGTTGACATCGTTGTCCTGCCAAATGAAAGGAGGATGCTGGTAGACCTTTTCGATGCAGTTGTCCTTCCACCGGTCCCACGGACCGCCCATCGGCCGCTTCGCGCGGTAGGTCTCCCTCTTGGCGACGCGGTAGTTGTGAGTGAAGCGCGCGCCGGAGTTGCTCCAGGCGTTAAAAAGCGATCCGTTACCGGTCACCATGGGAATCATCAGCAGGTTGAACGAGTGTCCGACGCTGATGTAGTCGAGGGTGCGGACCGAGCCGTCCCAGGCCAGCTGCTTGACTGCCGCCCAGTCGCGCATGACGGTCGAAGGGGCACTGCCGAGGACCTCGGAGGCGTATTCGACCACCTTTTCCCACTTCAGATAATAGAGGTTGAAGCGCGTGGCAAAGGCATAGGCGGCGCTGCGGTTGAAGTGGTACTTCGGAACCGCATAGTTGACATCGCTGACCAGAGGAAGCGCCTCCTCGATATCCCGGTCGATTTTCTCATATACCTCCTTGAGATTGTCCCGGTGATAAACCGGATTGAGCGTCGTTTCGGGAGCTTCCATGTAAGGGACTCCCAGGTATTCGCCACTTTTTTCAGGATGATAAGGGAGACAATAGAGCATCGTGAGGCAAAAATGCGAATAGGCCCGGCAAAGCAGGGCCTCGGCTTTGGCCGGAAGCAATTCTTTGGGCGTACCCTGTTTTTCGATCGCTTCCAGAGCGGTGTTGGCTGCGGCAATCGCGGAGTAGTAGGCCTGCCAGGTATTTTTGTTGCTATCGTTCTCGGCCTCGTTCATGTCCATCCAGTAGCTGTTGTGCTCCAGCAGCAGGCTGGTGTTAGGATTGTTCGCTCCCATGTCGTCGCAGTTGTCCGATGCAATTTCGCACATGCGGGTGAAACTGCGTGAAGGATAGGCCGACACGAGCAGCCGGTTGATTTTGTCCGGCGTATCGAGCTCAGTACGGTTGTCGGGCAGTTCGTCGAGGAAATCGTTGCAGGCAGCGAGTGTGAGCGAACCGGCGCCGAGAAGCATTATGCGTGATATCAGTTGTTTGATTTTCATGGCGGAGCGGGTTTAGAAGCTGACACGAAGCGTCAGCGTGAATTGTTTGGGCATCGGTACTGCAACACCTCCCGTATTGAAAAACTCGGGATCCTGGCCTTGCAGCTTTTTGTCCGAATAGATCAAAAACGGGTTGGTTGCCTGGAATTTGAGCGACAATCCGCTCATGCGTAATTTCGAAGTGACCGATTGCGGAAAATCGTACGAGAGCGAAATCTCTTTCATGCGGATGAAATCGCCTTTGGCGACCCGTACATCAGAGTAATTGTAGGCGCTGTACGCGACATAGAGATTGGAAATATCGTTATTCTGTCGCGTGCTGGCGATAACCGGGACATTGGTCCGTCGTTCATCGCCGGGATTGAGGTAGCGATTGGCGAATTCCCGGGGCATGGCCGTCAGATCGGAATAACCGTTCGAGAAAATCGGATCGAGACGGACGACGTTTCCAAAGGAGTAGGTCATGAAGACGTTGAGCGTGAATCCCTTCCACTTAAAGATATTACCCAGGCTGCCCGTGATGGTAGGATCGACAGGACCTTCATAGACGAGGTTGCTCATATTCACAGTCTCCTGGAACTGGATGTTCGTCGAGGTAATGCTGCCGTCAGCGGCGAGGAACGTCGGGATGCCCATCTCGTTAAGTCCCTTGAATTTCAAGGAAAAGAGCGAACCGCGCGGCGTACCTTCCATCGAGTAACCTGTGCCGGTGATATAATCGATCATGCGCGTCATGGTTTTGAGTTTGGTTACCTCGTTGTCCATCCAGGCAAAGATGAAATTGGTCTGCCATTTGAAGTCTTTACGTTCGATATTGCGGGTGAAAAGCGAAAGTTCCACACCCTGCGATTTCATCTCCGCGACGTTACCCTGCTTATCCACGGCACCGCCCAAACCCATTGTTACAACGTTGCCGATCAGGTCGAAATTATTGCGCCGGTAGGCGTCCATCGAAAGAGTGATGCGGTCGTCGAGGAATCCCATGTCGAGGCCGACATTCAACTCATGCTTTTTTTCATAGGTCAGTTCCGAATTCTCAGGAGCTGAAATACTCAATGCAGGTTCTCGGATTTCAGTCGCACCACGCCACGGGTTCAGCGGATAGATCGTAGCCGTGGAGTTATTGACCCATGTGGGGCCCCGGTCGGCAGTGAGGCTGTAAGAGAGTCGCAGCGCAAGGCTGGAGAAGGCCGGACGCAATGGTTCGAAGAACGACTCCTGGTCGATGCTCCACTTGCCGGCGATATTCCAGGTCGGCAACCAGCGCGCCTTACGCGATCGGCCCAACCGGTTGGAACCCTCGTAACGGAGCGTACCGTTGATCGTATAGCGGTAGTCGTAGGAATAGGAGAATGTGCCGGCGAAGGCGGCGTTGCGTTCCCGTGTATTGGACAGGCTGTAATACTGGGTGTTTTCCTCCAGTTGTTTCTTAAACAGATCCAGGATGTAGAACGGCGTTTCGCCCATGTCGTATTGCAGGCCCCAGCCCTGGAACGAGGTGGCGCGGCGGTCGATGGCATTGACTTCCACAATGCCGAACAGATTCAGAATGTGCTTGTCGTTGAACGTGTCGTTGTAGCTGATCGAAGCCCGGAAATCGCGGCTCTTGGCGCGGAAGTCGCTCCGTTTGTAGATACCACCCTGGGGAAGGATCGAGTATTTGTCACGGTTCGGCTCATCGGGATTGTCGTAAAGGTAGGGATTGTTGCTCTGAATGATTGAGGTGGCCATCGAACGGTAGGCCTGCGCCTGGTTCGAACTGTCCTCGATGTGATGCTCGGTGCTCGAAGCCTGATATTTGATTGCCCCAAGGGCCGAAACTTCGACTTTCGGAGTAATCTTCCATTTGAGTTCAGCCTGGAATTTTACGTCGCTCACGTTCAAGTCCATATAGTTCTTGGACAACTCGTCCTTGATGTTGAACGGAGTGTAATTGCGTGTGTAGAATTCATCAGGGTCGAGCGTGCGCGACGAACGCAATGCATAGGAGTAGGGGTTGATGTCGAAATCGCGTTTGACGGTTCCGAACACAGGGTCTACCTCCGACGAGAGCGATCCCGGTGCACGCTGTTCGCGGTACGAAGCGTTGCCGATGAGGTTCAGCGTCAGCTTGTCCTTGAGAATGTGCTGCGTGGTATTGACCAGAAGCGTGTAGCGGTTCACCTTGCTTTGGATGCTCCATCCCGGATCGACCATCGCACCGACGGAAGCGTAATACGAGCCTTTTTCACTGCCCGAGGAGATGCTGGCCGAGTGGCTGTGCTGAATGCTGTTGCGGAAGAGTTCCTTGAACCAGTCGGTATTGCGAAACTCCGCCTGTCGCAGGTAGGCGTTGCGCCCTTCGGGGGTGTTCAGTACGGCGAACTGCCCTGTGGCAGGGTCGTAGGTGTTGATCAGTTGCGACAACTTGCCGTAGACGCCGCTTTCCGAGCGGTAAACGGTATTGGCATAGTTGAGCCATCCCTTGTCGTACATCTCCTGGTAGACGGCCATCTGCTCTTGCGAATTCATGATGTTGAAGTTCGAGTAGCTGGGAACCATACGCATCGTGAATTCGCCGGTGTAACTGACTTTCGTAATACCGGGCGTGCCTTTCTTCGTGGTGATGACGATGACTCCGGCCATGGCGCGGGCGCCGTAGATCGAGGTTGCCGAACCATCCTTGAGAATCTGGAAACTCTCGATGTCATCGGCGTTAAGTCCGGCGATGGCCGAACTGATGAGCGTCGTGGCGTCGCCCGACGACAAGGAATTGGCGTCGACGTTGATCACATCCTCCATGATCACACCGTCCACCACCCACAACGGCTTGGAGTCTCCGAAGATCGACGTAGCGCCGCGAATGCGGATTTTCGGGGCGGCGCCGAAAGTTCCGGAAACGTTTTGCACGGACACGCCGGCAGAACGGCCTTCAAGACCGCGGCTGATTTCACTGATGCCGTCCAGTTTGACATCCGAGGCCAATAGTTGGTCCGTGGCTCCGGTGAAGATACGCTTGTCCATCTTTTGCATACCGGTCACTACGACCGATGCGATTTCTTGTGCGCTCGCTTTGAGTATGAAATCCATGCGGTCGGCATCGACCTTCTTCTCGACCGGATCGTATCCCAGAAAGGAGACACGCAGTACGGCTCCGGAGGGGACATTTTTGAGTGTATAAAGCCCGTCGATCGCTGCCGTGGCGGCATTGTTCGTGCCGACGACCTGGACGACGGCGCCCGTCAGCGGCGTACCGTCCTCTTCGGATACCGTGCCTGTTACCACGCGGTTCTGTGCCGAAGCCCGGCACACCACTGCCATGGCGAGCAGAATGAGTATGGTCAGTTTTTTCATTGGTCAGTCATTGAAATTCTTGGTTCCGGGGCGCAGGCAGGGCCGCGGTCGGCAAAAGTCGCGGCCCGCCCGCTGCATTCGGAGTCGGTTAGTAGTTTTTGGAAAGTTCCAGTGCGTTGGTTAAACAGAGCTGCCCGGTAAACGACCAATACCGGTCGTTGTTCTCCCAGAAACAGAGCGTCTTGGCCTCCCGGCCATTGCCCTGGCCGTTATCGCTGAACACGAGCTGGATCGTGCCTGCATTTTCATCGAAGACAGGTTCCGCCGCCCAGGCGACCACGCCCGCCTGTGACCAGATATAGTTGCCTTGCCCGTTATTCGGGCCATTGAAATGGAGGGTGTAGAACTTTGTTCCCGAAAAACCCAGTTCCTGACCGGTCTGAATGACCACTTTGCCATCGGCGAACTCCGCCGTAAAGGGATAATCCTTGAGTGCGGGATCGTTGATGGTGACCTTGTACGAATATTGATTTTCCTTGGCGGAGAATGTGACCGACGAGAGATTCTGGATGCTCCCGGCAAAAATATCGGTTTTGGTTACGTTCCACGTGCCGAGCAGGAAATCATAGGTGCTCTTTTTAGGTTGTATAAGCGTAACGATCACCGGATCGCCTTCTTCAGGTGTAAACTCCGCGCGCCCCTTCACCTCGACACGGCTCGACGCCTTGTTCGATGTGAAACTGACGCTCGCGCCGTCTTCGCTCTTCGAGAACGAGAATGCGTTATTCGGGTTCTCCGTGAGTTTTACATCGTAGACTCCGGAGCAGGTTACCGCAACGGAGAGCGTGCGGTCCGTATCGGAGAAGATGAGCGTCGAGGGTACAACGACAAGCCCCCTGAATTTATCCTGAACAACGTTGATCAGCAACGGCTTGAGTCCTTCCGCCTTCACGGTGACCGTGGCTGAACGCTCCTCTGAGCCCGTATACGCAAGAACGTTGAAATTGACGGTCGAGCCGATGACTGCAGTACGACACCACGATTCGCTCGACTCCGCCGTTACATCCCGGCCACCGGCATCTACAATAGCACTGGCAAGACCGCCCTTGTAGTCGAATTTTTCACGCGTAATACTTCGGAGTGAAACAGATGTAGGATCGTCATCCTTCTCGCATCCGGTCAACAAGGCCAAGGAAGCCAGCAAGAAAAGTAAGTAATGTTTCATATGGGTAATTTTGGGTTGGTTGATTCCGCATTGTCAATCCTGGCCGGCTGATACTGCGACCTGCCGAATTCAATGTAAAATTACTGAATCCGGGATTCCGTGTTGAAAAATATCGTTCACTTTTACGATAAAATCGGCTCGGAGGCCCCGGGAGTTGAGAAATGGCTCATTCTGCCCCTGGCTACTGCGTTCCGGGGTCCTGCTTTTCGAGGAATTCCGTCGGAAGAACCCCGAACTGCTTGGCAAAACATTTGGCGAAATAGGACGACGAACTGAAACCGGTAAGAAATCCGATTTCGGTAATGCGGTATCGGCCTTCAATGATCATCCGTTTCGCCTCGTTCAAACGAATGAGTTTCATAAAATCGTTTGGCGTCAAGCCCGTAACGGCTTTCAGTTTTCGGAAAATCAGCGTGCGGCCCATCGCCAACTCACGAGCAAGAAGTCCCACGGACAAATCCGGATTCCGCATATGGGCGATGATCACGTCGCGGCATTTAAGGATGAACTCTTCGTCCAACCGGTTCTGTTGAGAACCCGTATCGAATTCGGTCATGAATTTGCCTGCATAGAAGCGCCGGATTTCATCACGCGTACGAAGCAGGCTGGAAATCTGCGCTTTGAGCTGGTCAGGCGAGAACGGTTTCTCGATATAGGCGTCAGCGCCGCATTCGAAACCCTCGATTTTAGAGCTTATGCCAGTCCGAGCCGTGAGTAAGATCACAGGGATATGGCTTGTGGAAATGTCGTTTTTGATACGCCGACAGAGCTCTATTCCATCGATATCGGCCATCATGATGTCGCTTACGACCAAATCGGGATCGTTGTTTCGAAACAGGTTGAGCGCCTGGCTCCCGCTATCCGTTGAGATAACAAAATAATCGTTTCCGAGCACCTTGACCAAAAAATCGAGGATATTGCTGTCATCATCTACGACCATGACCGTATGGCGAACCGTCATATCGGAGGGCCGTTGTATCGCCAGGTCCGTTCCGGGTTCTTTCTGAAGCTGCGATTGCCCGACGGTTTCCGTATTGAGACGTGTTTTTACGCGAATATCCATCTTTTCGCTCGCAGGTTCAGGGATGAATGCCGTCAGCAGCGCTCCTGATTTGCCGTCCGGACGTTCTGTCGCCGTAATTGTTCCGCCCATCAGGCGGATGAAGATTCGGCACAGATGCAAGCCAATTCCGACTCCGGACGCGAATCCGTTGTTCCGAGTTTGGTAAAAAGCTTCGAAAACCTTTTCCCGCTCTTCAGCCGGGATACCGGGACCGTCGTCCCACACTTTCATCACAAGACCGTCGTCTCTGCGATCGATGCAAATGTGGATTTCTTCTGCGGCGAAACGCAGAGCGTTAGACAACAGGTTGCTTATGATTTTGGTCAGCGCCTCTCGGTCGGTGATTTGCATCAGGCGATCAGGGATCTCTTCGATCAAACGGATGCGCCGCTGTTGTGCCGTGGGACCAAACATAGCCAATTGTTCTCGGACGAGTCGGCCGACATCGCAGATATCGTAGCGGAGTTTGTATTTGTTCGAATCGATCTTTCGGAAATCGAGCAGTTGGTTGACCAGCGAATGAAGCCGGTGGTAATTTTGCTTGATAACAGCCAGATACTCTCCGTCCTCCTCGGAAATCCGATGCGATTTCATGACTTGTTCCAGCGGCCCAATAATCAGGCTCAAAGGAGTTCGGATCTCATGGGTAATATTGGTAAAGAAACTGATGCGTTGCTCGTAGAGATTCCGTTCGTTCTCGCGTTTGACCGATTCGATCTTCTCTCGCTGCTGTTGCTCGGTACGCCGCATCCAGTAATACAGACCGACAGCGATTACGATAAGCGTCAGTACCACGTAACCTGCCAAAGCACCTTTCGACCGGAAAAACGACGGCTGGATACGAATCCAGAGTTTCGTCTCATCAGAATTCCATTGCATGTCGCCGTTGCCAACCTGCACCCGAAAACAATATTCTCCGGGACGCAGGTTATTGTAGTTGACCGAAGCGTTCCGGCTATCGGTCATGGACCAATGATCGTCGAGTCCGTCGAGTCGGTAACGGTAGCGGCAATCTCCCGGAAAGAGGTAGGTTGGCGAAACGAAACGGAATCCCACCGAGGTCTGGCGGTGCGACAGCGTGATCTTCCGGGTGTATTCGGCAGGAACCGAAAGCGGCGAGCTTCCGTCTTCCGCATGGGATACAGGCAGTCCGTTAAGCGAAAATCGGGTGATTATGACCGGATAGAGGTTCAAGTTGCCCATGATGTCATGGGGGGGGGTGAACGTACATATACCATCGGTCGTACCCAGCACGATGCGCCCGTCGGAAGTGAGGATACCCGAATTGGACATAAATTGTTCGGTGTGAAGCCCGTCGGCGCGCGAATAACGTTTCAATTGTCCAGTTGCGGGATAAAAGACGATCAGCCCCCTGTCCGTCGTGATCCAGAGTCTGTCGTTTTCAGGGATGATCCGCTGAATGATCTTACTGGGCAGAGGCAAGGTTTCATGGCGAACGAAACCGTCCTTTTCGTTATAACTGCAAAGTCCGTAACCGTTGGTTCCGATCCACAACCGGTTCGTGCGGTCGACGGCAAGCGTGTTGACCGCATTGCGGCTGATCGTCGCAGGGTCGTCGGGATCGTACCGGTAGTGCTGCAGGAGGTCGGTACGGGCATCGTAGGAGTAGAGGCCGTCTTCGTTCGTCGCGATCCAAAGACGGCCAGCATGATCCTCCGTAATGTCTGAAATACGCACCTTGGGGTCGCGTGTCACAAAACGATCTTCAAACCGGTCGTAATAAAAAAGCCCCACGGAAGTTCCGGCCCAAATGCGGCCGCTGCTGCTCCGGAATAGGACGAAGACACGAGAACTGGGATCCGACGGATCTGCAAGATAGGATTTCACGGTTCGGCTTTTCAAGTCCACGGCTTCGATACCCCGTTGGAAAGCGGCGATCCAGAGCGTTTGGTCATCGACAAGCATTGAAAAGACGTTGTAAATGGCAGTCCCAACGTTTTGAGCCGTGCGGTACGGAACGACCATGCCGGCATGTCTGTCGAAGAGCAGGATGCCGTCATTTTCGTTTCCCAATAGATACTGCCCGTCTTTCAGTTCACAGACCGCGCTGACGACCTTACCCCGGTCGGAACTATCGTTCTTTCGTGTGGCATAGCAAGTGAAGCTGTTACGGGCCGGGTGAAATTCTACACCCTCATAACAAGATCCGAACCAGAAATTTCCTTCGCGGTCGTATAGAAAAGAGAAGATGTTGCAACACTTGGTACGCATGAAGGGAACTTCAGTGTCCTCTATGGGACGAAGTTCCGATTCAGAAATACGGTAGAGTGTCGCACCACTGTTCGCACAGACAAGCAATTCGCCCGGCGCCCGCTCTGCCAGGCAGTGGATACGTTGCAATCGGCCCTCCCCATTCCTATCGTCATAATTGGTGAAACGGCCTGTGCTCCGGTCGAAGCGATCAAGACCGGAACTTACCGTCCCGAGCCACAACGTGCCGTATGAATCTTCTGTGATGGCATCGATCGAATTATCCGAAATGCAATTCCGTCCGTCTGTTTCCTTCCGGTAATGAGTGAAGCATCCTGTCTGCTTGGAAAAAGCGCACAACCCTTCGCTGTAAGTTCCAATCCATATGGTTCCATCCTTGCTTTCGTAAATGGTAGAGATATAATCCTGCGCGATGGAGGTGTCATCACCGGGAACATGGCGGTAAACCGTAAGGCATTCCGTTACAGGATTCCAGCGAAAAAGCCCCGAATTGACAGTCGCAATCCAAATTTCACCTTCCCTGTCCTCAATGACTTCGGTCGTCTGTCCCGTAACGCATGCTCCGTCGGAAGTTCTGACATCGAAATGTCGGAAACGGTCGGTCGCGGGTGTGTAAATGTCCACGCCGTTATCAAGTGCGAGCCAGATCTGCCCGTGGCTGTCGAGCATCAGCCGGCGGATATTGTTGCTCGAAATGCTCGACCGGTCGCCATCGGTATGGGTGTAACTGCGGAACTCACAGCCGTCGAAACGGCACAATCCGTTGTCGGTTCCGAACCAGATGAATCCTATCGAGTCCTGAACGATGCCATAGACGTGATTGGATGACAGGCCGTCATCCACAGTATAGTTACGCAGATTATGATAAACAGAGGCGTTCGCCGATTCGGCACGCCCCGGCAGAAACAAGATATAGAGTAGAAACAAAAATGCAGCAATACAGCGGAAAATTCGTTTCATAGAAATTTGGATTATTGACAAATGTAATAAATGCAGGACTTTCTACAAAGATAATATGATGCAGAAAAAGGCCAATTTCGTACATCTCGGTGTTGCAAGACGACGTTTCATGACGCGACAATTCGATTTTTCCTTTCCATTCAGATTATTGGCCTCGATATGTACTATTTTATCGTACAGCGGAAAACTTTTCATCTATTTTTACTTCGCGAGACGAGATAAAGAATTACTACTTAAATTTCTATCTTAATGAAATCGAACCCAAGCCGCACCCTGTTCCGCACGCTCTTCGCGACGGGACTCATCGCAGCCAGCCTCTGCTCCTGCTGCCCCAAACACAACACCCTCACCCAGGCCGAAATCGCCGACGGCTGGCAGCTGCTCTTCGACGGCAAAAGCCTCGACCAGTGGAAAGACTTCAACGGAGACTCGCTCACGATGCCCTGGCACGTGGTGGACGGCTGCATCCAGGCCGCCGGCGACGGCAGCGACCTGTCGGGATACATCGTCACCAAAAAGCAGTATGAGAACTTCATCCTCGACTGGGACTGGAAGCTCTCCTACGGCGGCAACAGCGGCATGCTCTACCACGTGGTCGAGAACCCCTATTTCAAGGTTCCCTATGTCACCGGGCCGGAGTACCAGCTGATCGACAACGAAGGCTGGGAGGCCACGAACGCCCCGACCCGGCTCGAGGAGTGGCAGAAACTGGGCGTGGACTACGCCATGCACCTGCCGAATCCCGATTCGCTGCTGGTCAACCCGCAGGGCGAGTGGAACTCGTCGCGCATCGTCTGCGACAACGGCCACGTGGAGCATTGGCTCAACGGCCGCAAGATCCTCGAATTCGAAGCTTGGACCGACGACTGGTTCGCCCGCAAGAACAGCGGCAAATGGGAGACGGCTCCCGAATACGGACTGGCGCACCGCGGCGTGCTGTGCCTCCAGGACCACGGCTACCCCGCTTCGTTCCGCAACCTGAAAATCAAGGAGCTGCCCCGCAAGGCCGGCCGGGAGGTCGAACTCTTCAACGGCCGCGACCTCACGGGATGGGAAGCCTACGGAACCGAGAAATGGTATGTCGACAAGGACGGCCTGCTGGTCTGCGAGAGCGGTCCCGACAAAAAATACGGTTACCTCGCCACGCGCGAATACTACGATGATTTCGACCTGACGGTGGAGTTCAAGCAGCTCGCCAACGGCAACTCCGGCGTCTTTTTCCGCTCGTTCGTCGAGCCGCCGGTGAAGGTCCACGGCTGGCAGTGCGAAGTGGCTCCGAAGAACCACGACACGGCGGGCATCTACGAGTCCTACGGCCGCGGATGGCTGGTGCAGATTCCCGACGAGAAGGAGTCGATTCTCAAGGAGGGGGATTGGAACACGCTGCGGCTGAAGGTCCAGGGCGACCGCGTGCAGACGTGGCTCAACGGCGAGGAGATGGTGGACATCACCGACGCGAAGATCGGCGCCGCGCAGGGACGCATCGCCTTGCAGATTCACGACGGAGGAGGCATCAAGGTCCTCTGGCGCAACATCCGGCTGACGACCCTGTAAACAAACGGCGGTTCCCATCCGACGGAACCGCTGTTTTCTCTACCTATTTTATTGACTGCATCCAAAAAAAAACACAACCTGAAATACTATGAGTAACCGCAGAGATTTTCTGAAAAAGGCAGGCGGGCTGGCGCTGCTGACCATCGTGCCGCGCAGCGTGCTCGGAGGCACCAAATTCGTCGCCCCGAGCGACCAGCTCACGAAGGGCATCATCGGCGTGGGCGGCATCGGCAAGAGCAGCTATCACTTCACCTCCAACGATGCATGCCGCCTGGTGGCGGTCTGCGACGTCGACCGCAAACACCTCGAAAGCGCCATCGCACTGGGCCGCAAGAAGTTCGACAAGACCCTCGAAAGCTATCACGACTACCGGGATCTGATCACCGACCCCAACGTCGACATCGTACACATCGCCACCCCGCCCCACTGGCACGGCATCATGGCCGTCGAGGCTGCCAAGGCCGGCAAGGACATCTGGTGCGAGAAGCCGATGACGCGCACCATCGGCGAGGGCAAGCGCGTGGTGGAGGCCGTCCGGCAGAACGGACGCATCTTCCGCCTGAACACCTGGTTCCGCTTCAAGGACACCTTCTACGGACTGGGCACGACGGTCGAACCGCTCAAGAAACTCGTCGACAGCGGCCTGCTGGGATGGCCCCTCAAGGTGACCATCTCCGGAGCCACGGGATTCACCTGGAAATTCTTCTGGGTGGGGCAGGAGAACCTCAAGCCCCAACCCGTCCCGGAAGAGCTGGACTACGACATGTGGCTCGGCCCGGCGCCCTACAAACCCTACAACAAACACCGCGTGCACGCCACGTTCCGCGGCTACTGGGACTACGACGGCGGCGGACTCACGGATATGGGACAGCACTACATGGACCCCGTGCAGTACCTGTTGGGCAAGGACGACACCTCGCCCGTGAAGATCGAGGTCGACGCTCCGCAGCAGCATCCCGACGCCGTGGGCATCTGGCGCAAGATCGTATACACCTACGACGACGGCTGTCAGATCGTCCTCGAAGGCGAGGGCTACGAAAGCAAGGGCAAGGTCCCCTACATCGAAGGTCCGCTGGGCAAGGTGTATCAGGGTTTCGAGTGCACGATTCCCGACGTCATGGAGAAGATCGCCGAAATGCCCGACCCCGAACCGCAGAACACCGATTTCCTGGCATGCGTGCGCAACCGCGAGCCTTTCGCCCTCGACGAACTCAAGGGACACCGCAGCTCCACGCTCGTGAACCTCGGGGCATGCGCCCTGCGCCTGAACCGCACGCTGCATTTCGATCCCGACAAGCAGCTCTTCGTCGGAGACGAGGCCGCAAACCGGCTCATCGACCAGCCGATGCGCACGCCGTGGAAAATCTGATAACGTCCAAAACCTGAAAAAAACATGAAAAAGATATTTATCACCATACTCCTCGCCGCCCTGATGCCCTTCGCAGCCGGTGCGCAGGACGCGCGCCAGCGCACCGCCGAAACGATCGTTGCGGACGCCCTGGCCCAACTCCCGGCCCAGACGCCCAAGGCGTTCGACAGCCTGATGCAGGAACTCGCGGCGACCGGAGCCGACGGAATCCGGATGATGGCCGCCATGCTCGTACCCGCAGCGGAAGGCAAGAACGCCCCCGTGGAATACGCCATCAACGGGGTGGTGAGCTACGTGACCGCCGCAGGCCGCGAAGAGCTGGCGCGGGAGATCCGCGCCGGACTGACGGACGCCGTCGCCGCCTCGACGGACAAATCCAACCAGGCATTCCTGCTCTCGCAGCTGCAACTATGCGCAACGGCGGCCGAAGCCCCCGTATTCGTGAAATACGCCGCGGACGAATACCTCGCCGACTACGCCGTGCGCGGACTGATCTCCACGCCCGGAACCGACGGGGAGATCCTCGCACTGATCGACGCAAGCCCGGCCCCGGACGCCCTGCTGGCCTATGCCGCCGCGGAGAAGCGCCTTGCGGCCGCAGAGCCCGCGCTGCTGAAATGGGCCGCAGACCCCAAGGCCGGCACGCCGACGAAAGAGGCTGTCTATAACGCGCTGGCCAAGTGCGGCACAGCCGCCTCGATCGCGCCGCTCGCAGCAGCCGCAAAGGCCGACGGATACGCCTTCACGAAAACGGACGCAACGGGCGCCTACGTCGCCCTGCTCGCACGGCTCGCGGCAGCAGGAAACAGCAAGGCCGTCGCCGCCGCCAAGGCCCTGCGCAAAACCGGCATGCCGCAGAACGTCCGGGCCGCAGGTCTGGGAATAGTCCTCGGCACGGACGCCAAAAAACAGACGCCGGAACTGCTCGCCGCGCTGAAAGACGCCGACCGCGAATACCGCTGCGCTGCGCTCGACTTCGCCGGCGATTTCGCCGACGACGCCCTCTACGCCGCAGTCGTGAAGAAAATGCCGTCGCTCTCCGACGCCGCGAAAACCGACGTCGTGAGCTGGCTCGGCGCCCGCCACGCCGCATCGCAGGCCAACGCCGTGATCGCGGCCATTTCCTCGGCCGACGAGGAACTGGCCCTGGCCGCCATCCGCGCCGCCGGGAAAATCGGAGGACAGGAGGCGCTCAACGCGCTCGTCGCACAGCTCGGAGGCGCACATGCCAAAGAGGCCTCGGCAGCTCTCGCGGCATTCAACGGAAAGCCCAACGCAGCGTTCGTCGCAGCTCTCGACGGCACGCCCGCCACGCAGGCCAACGCCCTGAAACTCGTGGCAAAAAGGCGCATCACCTCCGCAGCCGACAAGGTGTTCGCGCTGCTGAACTCCCCTGACAGGGCGGTGCGCACGGCAGCCTACGGCGCGCTGGCAGGCGTCACGACCCCCGCGGACTTCAACCGTCTGTGCGGCCTGCTGAACCAGGCGCAGGAGGACGACGTGAAGGCCCTTCAGGCCGGATTGAAGAACGCACTGGCCAAAGAGTCCTCCGACATGCAGTACAAGATGGTGGCAGGGCAGATGGCCGCCGCCCCCGAAAAGGCCCGCTACTATCCCCTGCTGGCGCAGGCCGCCAGCAAAGAGGCGATCGACGCCCTGCTGGCCGCCGACGACCGCCAGGCCGCATTCGCGGCCCTGCTGACGGTTCAAAACCCCGCGATGGTCGACGTGTTGTATGATCTCGCCCGGCAGAACCCCGCATGGACCGACGCCGCAATTTCGCGCTACACGGATTTCGTCTCGAAGTCGCGCAATACGCCCATGCGCAAATACCAGCTATACCGCCGCGGACTGGAGGCGAAACCCTCGCCCAAGGTGCAGAACAAACTGCTCAAAGCGCTCTCCAAAACCCCGGTATTCCCGGCGCTGACGCTCGCCGTGAACTACATGGACGCACCCGCGACGGCCGAAACCGCCGCAATGGTCGTGAAGACCGTCGCTGCGAAGAACCCCGCGCTGGGAGGAGAAACGGTAGCAGCAGCCCTGAAAAAGGCCCAGGAGGTATATGCCGGACTGGCCAAATCCGACGCCGACGCAGGTTACGCCGTCGACGAGATAAAGGGACTCCTGGCCAAACTCCCCGCAGAGGGATACCTCCCGGTATCGCTCGAACCGAGCGGATGGGAAGCCGTGGTCGGCGATCCCGAGACCCGCAAGGCGATGAAAGCCAAGGCGCTGGCGAAAGCGCAAACAGAGGCCCGAGCCGCGATGGCGAAGAACTGGACCGCAGAAAACGGCGTCCTGACCGGGGCCGCTGACGGAGGAGCGATCGGATCGGCGAAAAATTACGAAAACTTCGAACTGATCCTCGACTGGAAGACCGAAGGCGAGGCCGCGATGGGCATCCGCTCGATCCCGCAGATCGCACTCGGAGGAAAGAACTCCGGAGCCTTGACGGGCAACATGCTCCACGACAACGCCGCACCCAAAGCGGCCGCGAACGGCCCGCAGGAGTGGAACACGATGCAGGTGAAGGTGGTCAGCGACCGCGTGACGGTCGTACTCAACGGCGTCACGACCGCCGAGAACGTAATCCTCGAAAACGCATGCAACCGGGAGATCCCCGCCTACGCAGAGGGACAGATCCTGCTCATCGCGGGAAATGCGCCCCTCAACGTCCGCGAAATGTACATCCGTGAACTGCCCGCCACGCCGCGCTTCGAACTCTCGGAGGAAGAGGCTGCCGACGGCTTTGAGGTGCTCTTCGACGGTACGTCGATGCACAAGTGGACCGGGAACACCACCAACTACGTCCCCGTCGACGGAACGATCTACGTGACGGCGCAGTACGGCGGATCGGGCAACCTCTACACCAAGAAGGAGTACGGTGATTTCGTCCTGCGATTCGAATTCGCCTTCGACAGAGAGGGCGTCAACAACGGCATCGGCATACGCACCCCCATGGGCGTCGACGCCGCCTATCACGGCATGGAGATTCAGGTGCTCGACCACGACGCTCCGATCTACAAGAACCTGCGCGTATACCAGCAGCACGGATCGGTCTACGGAATTATCCCGGCCAAACGCGTGAAATTCCCGCCCCTGGGAACATGGAACGTCGAGGAGATACGCGCCGTGGGCGACCGGATCACGGTGACGGTCAACGGCGAGGTGATTCTCGACGGAGACATCCGGCAGGCCTGCCAGGGCCACAACGTGGCCCCCGACGGCGGGAAAAACAACCCCTACACCGTGGACCACAAGAACCATCCCGGACTATTCAACGCCTCGGGACACATCGGACTGCTCGGACACGGAGCCGGAATCAAGTTCCGAAACATACGAATCAAGGAGCTGCCCGCGGCGAAGACCAAAAAATAGCCCTGACCCTCTGAAAGCGAACCCGCCCGAAATTCGGGCGGGTTTTTGCGAACAGCAGGTCCGAATATCGCAAAAATTGTGTTATATTTGCAAAGAATAGGCCGGAGCGCAGCCTCCGCGCCGTCGAGTTCAGAATAAAAACCTAAAAGAAAAAACCATGCTTATCCCTTGTGCAATCGGTTACGGGCAGATCATCGTAATCGTATTGGTAGTCATCCTGCTCTTCGGAGGCAAGAAAATCCCCGAACTGATGCGCGGACTGGGCCGCGGCGTCAAAGAATTCAAGGATGCCGTCAACAAAGACTATACGGCCGAAGACAACAAACCCGGAGACAAATCCGACTCCGGAAAGACCGAGTAATCACACCTGTTCCGCGGCGGCAAACAAATGAACATGAAAAAAAAGGATCCGGAGTCGACGGAGATGACTTTTTTCGAGCACATCGACGCCCTGCGCCCGCATCTGGTGCGAGGGGTGATGGCAATCGGAGTCATCGGACTGGTGGCCTTCTTCTGCAAGAGTTTCATTATCGACACGGTGCTGTTCGGGCCACAAAGCCCGGACTTCCCCACCAACCGCATGCTGACATGGGTGGGCGCCCAGTGGGCGCATATGGCCGAATGGCTCAACAGCGTGCTCGGCACGTCGTTCGACACCGATCCGGAGACCTTCCGCATCGCCAACGACCGTTTCTCGATCATCAACACTTCGTTGTCCGGGCAGTTCAACCTCCACATGAAGATCTCGCTCCTGACGGGACTGGCAATGGCCATGCCCTACACGCTGTGGGAGTTCTGGCGCTTCGTACGCCCGGCGCTCACGCCGAAGGAGATTCAGGGAACCCACCTGTTCGTATTCTGGGTGTCGCTCTGTTTCTTCGGAGGGCTGCTGTTCGGTTATTTCGTCATGGCGCCGCTGTCGATCAACTTCTTCGCCAACTACCAGGCCAGCGAGTTCATCACCAACATGTTCGACATCAGCGACTACCTGACCACCGTCATCATCGTCTCGATAGCCTGCGCCTTCATGTTCGAACTGCCGCTGCTGATCTACTTCCTGACCCGCATGGGGCTGGTTTCGGCCGGATTCCTCCGCAAATACCGACGCCATGCGTTCGTCATACTGCTCGTCGTCGCGGCAATCATAACCCCGCCCGACATATTCAGCCTCATTCTGGTGATCCTGCCGCTATACGGGCTGTATGAATTGAGCATCAAACTCGCGGAGCGGACCGAGCGCAAGCACGCCGCCGAAGAGGAACAAACGACGGAAATGACGGAAACGACGGAATAGCAGAAGACATATGGAGCGAACAAGCGAAACGAAGCCCGTCACGATCGTAGCCATCGGGGCGGGCAACCGTACCAACAAATACCTCGAATACGCGATCCGGAATCCCGACCGGCTGAAACTGGTCGGCGTAGCGGAGCTCAACGACATCCGCCGCCACGCAGTCGCCTCCAAATTCGGACTGAAGCCCGAAGAGTGCTTCGCCGACTACGAACGCTTTTTCGAAAACCCCGTCCCGGCCGACGCCATCCTGATCGGAACGCCCGAGAACATGCACTTCGAGCCTTGCATGAAGGCCATCGAGGCGGGTTACAACGTCCTGCTCGAAAAACCGATCGCGCAGTCGCTGCCCGAATGCTGCCGCATCGCCGAAGCGGCGCGGCGCAAAGGGGTCATCGTCGGCGTCTGCCACGTCCTGCGATACCATCCCTATTTCATCAAGATCAAGGAGATCGTCGACTCGGGCCAGCTGGGAGAGATCATATCAATCAGCCACCTCGCAGCCGTGGGGCTCGACCGAACCACACACGGATTCGTCCGCGGCATGTGGCGCCGCGAGGAGATCACCAACCCGATGCTGATTTCGAAATGCTGCCACGACATCGACTTCCTGCTGTGGCTCACCGAGGCGCGCTGCCGCAAACTATCGTCGTTCGGGTCCCTGCGCTGGTTCCGGGCCGAGAACGCCCCGAAGGGAAGCACGCCCCGGTGCATCGACTGCCCGCTGGAAAAGGAGTGCCCCTACTCGGCAGTGGACCTCTACTATAACCGGCGCGACTGGATTTCGAATTTCGACGTCCCGGAAGGCGCGACGCTCGACGAGGTCATACTCCGACAGCTGCGCACGGGCGATTACGGCCGATGCGTGTTCCGCTGCGACAACGACGTGGTGGACCACCAGATCGTATCCATGGAAATGGAAAACGACGTCACGATCTCCTTCTCGATGGATGCCTTCACCCTCGGCGACCAGCGAGAGACACACATACGGCTGACTCACGGCGAAATCGACGGTGACGAACGCATCCTGCGCGTGCGCCGATTCCGGGGCGGGGAAGAGCAGGTATACGACTTCTCCGGCATACTCGGCAAGCCATTCCATGCCGGAGCCGACCTAAATCTGGTCGAGGATTTCGTCGACACGATCAGCCGCAGGGAGCACCGCTTCCGCACATCAATCGGAAAATCGGTCGAAAGCCACCGGATATGCTTCGAAGCCGAGCGAAGCAGACTATCCGGACAGACCGTAATCCTCGACCAAACGCGCTGATCGCCCCGGGCACAAACAGGCAGGCTGCAACCTTTCGGTTGCAGCCTGCTTGTTTGTCAGCGTCATTCGACCGCCAGCTCCCGGTCGATCCGGTCGGCCATGTAGCGGCAGAAACTGCGCGTATCGGCCAAGGGAGCCGACGCAGCGCCCCGCCGGTACATCGCCTTCATGTCGAGCAGCAGTCCGTAGAACAGATGCTCCCGGAAGGCGGGAATCACCCGCGGCGTCCGGTAGCCGTAGGCAGCGCCCTGCACCTCGCCGGCGCCCAACGGCGTGAAATCGTCGGCCCGGCGCTCCGCCGGCATGTCCGGAAGCGTCCCGGCGTCAGCCGCCGGGAACAGATCGCCGCCGTCGGACAGCGAACCGGCCCCGTCAAACAGCGCGAAGGCGCTTCCCGAACCCGACGAAGGCTTATCTTTGACGTTGGCCGCGGCGACGGTCGATTTGAGCAGCGACTGTTGCAGATTACGGACATGGTCCGTCAGCGGTTCGCGCGAACGGAGCCGCTCCTCGAACCACGCCACGAGGTCCTTCGCCATGAGGTCGGCCGTATAAGGATCGTCGGCCTTCGAAGCCGCGAGGTCCAGCGTTCCGAGCTTTTCAAGAAGCGTGCGCGCAATCCGGCGCTGGAGGTATTCGCATGCCTGCACGCGGTTGTAAACGTTCTTCGACACCCCCTGCCGGTCGATCCAGCCGAGGTCGGCGGTCAGGGCGAGCGCCTCGCGCAGGGCGCGCCGCTGCACTTCGCGCGGCACGGCCGTGCAGGCGGGCCGGGCCGTTCCCTCGTAGACCGGATTCATATAGACGCCCCCGATGTAGCGCATCAGCTGCAAGGCGAGGGAGTTGACGCGCAGAACCATGTCCGTGAGCAGCTCCTCGCGGAACTTGTAGTCGCCGTCGCGGCCCGAAAGCCACCCGTCGCCGTGCTCGGCGACATATTTCAGATTGGCCGATTGCAGCGCCACGCTCCGGAACAGGTCGTCGCCCAGGTCTCCGGCCCCCACGCGGGGATCGTAAGTCCCGGAGGCGTACTGCGCGAAGAAACAGCGGGGGTCTCCCTCCTTCGAGGCGAGCAGGCGGCGCAGCTCCGGAACCTCGTCGTGCGGCGTCACAGCCCCCGGAACGGGCTTGTAGAGCCACTCGACAGCCAGATAATCGTAAGGACCCAGCGCATCGGCCACGAGCTTCACACCGCGCTCCCTGTCGCCCGGCTGCGCGACGATGTTGTAGAACACGTCGTCGGTGATCGACGCCGCCAGGCCGTTTTCCCGCGTAAACGACGGCGAACGGAGCGAGTCGGTCGGATAGGCCGACGAGGCGGCGTAGTTGGGCATCACGCCGAAAGCCGAGGCCGCACGGCGGGCCACCATGGCCGTTAGGGCGTCGGCGATCTGACGCGCCGAAGGCTGCGTGGTGCGCGCCTCGGGGTCGGCGGCCGACAACGTCAGGAGCAGCTTCTTCTGAATGGCGGCCGTGAAATTGAAGGGCACGAAGATGTCGGTCCCGAGGATTTCACCGCTGCGCGGATCGACCCACGAGGCGGTGTAGAGTTCCGAATTGGAGGTTCCCGTGCGCCGCACGCAGTTGTTATAGAGGCTGTTGTCGTTGAAAGCCGGATCAGCCGGAAAAGGCTCTACCCGCACGACATCCTTGCAGCCGATCTTCGCGAAGGCATCGTTCCACAGCAGAAGCCCCCGCTCGACGGCGGCATAGGCCGAAGCGTCGAAAGCCGTGTCGACGTAAAACACCACGGGACGCACCTTCCCCGCGCTGTCGAGGATCGAACGGCGGCAGGCGTAATAATCGGTTTTGGCCTCCTGCTCCCGGTCCGAGAAGCGTTTGAACGCCTTGGCCGCCAGCCCGAGCCGCTGGTCGCAGAGCCGCATCCGCCGTTCGGGATCGCCCAGCACGCGGAGCGTGCGGCGGGCGACGATCGACTGGGGCTTGTCTTTCCACAGGTCGAGCAGGCCGAGGAAGCTGACCGTCGTGCCGTAGGAAAGCTCTCCCACCACCGAAACGCACCCTTTTCCGCCCGTCACGCCGGTCAGCATCGAACGGTCCTTCTTGTAATCGGCCTTGGCCGTCATCCAGCCGCCGTAGGTGTTGCCGCCCTCGGGGTCGATCGGACGCAGGCGTTTGACGTCCCCGACGAAAAGCGCCGTGACGTCGACGACGGACGATTTCCCGTCGGGCGTGCGGGCCTTCACGGCATACGAGGCCACGATCGGACCGATGTTGCTCCGCCCGACGGCCTCACGCATCGCCGGGCTGCCGTCGACGATCACCACCGGAGCGAACTCCCGCATGCAGAGGAGCGTGTCGCTCTTCCCGCGGCCGAACTCGACCATGTAGGGCGGCACGGGCTGCTGGTGGGCCAGTCCGTCGCCGGGATCGCCCGTCCACTCGATCGTCGTGGTGATCATCAGCCCCCGGCCGAGCAGCGAATCGGGGAGTTCGAGGTAGAGTTTGTCCGCAGTCAGGTGCAGGGTCAGCCCGCCGCCGCGGACAGTCTCCACCCGCTTGTCCTTGAACAGTTTCTCGTAGGGAGTCGCCTTGGCGGCGGTATCGGCCTCCTGCTTCTTTTTCTTGTCGCGCTTCCTGTCCCCGGCTCCGGCTTCCACGGCGGCCGAACCGGCCGCCCGGACGGGCCGAGACGCCGCCGGCAGCAGCAAGATTCCCGCCAGCAGCGGAAGGAAAGCTATTTTAAACAGTTTCATCATGGTCCGGAAGATTTATTTTTTCAACGCTTTCTCGATGTTGCGCAGCAACAACTCGTAGTGCAGGCGCGCTTCGCCCGTCGCCGAAGCGCTCTTCGTGCGGAGCATCGCACGCAGTTTGAGCAGCGCGGCATAATCCCCGGCCTCGGTGTTGCGCGGGTCGTAGTAGTTCAGGCGCGGAGAGCCGTAGCCCAGCAGCGGCGCGGTGTCGACGCGGTGCGCGGCGGAGAAGGTTTCGAAGGGGTCGTGGCCGCAGCGTTCCCCGCAGGCGGTGAGCGCCGCGGTGCGGGCCGCATGCTCCCCAAGGAAGGCGGGAACGGGCATCAGTCCCTCGTCGGAGACCAGCTTCTTCTCCTCCCGCGCCCCCGTCCCGGTGTATTTCAGCCCGGCCGAAAGGCTGAGACTGCGGACGTATTCGCGCTGGAGCATCATCTCCAGTGCATCGGGCGTGCGGCCCTTCAGCGTCGAAGCCCACACGAATTCATAGACATCCCTGCGGCACTCCTCGGGCGTGTAGGCCTCCTTTTCGGCCAGCGCGGCGCTCAAAGCCACACGCGCCGGGGCGGCCACGACGACCGACACCAGCGAAGCCATGATCGACTCGGCGGGCGAACCCATCAGCGGCATGTCGCGGATCAGTTCGGCGTTGTCCAGCCACTTCATGTCCTTGAGCTGCGCGAGACAGAACAGCAGGGCTTCGCGCTGGCGTTCGCGCGGCACGCTGCGGTAGGCTTCCACGGGGTCGCCCTCCATCTTCTCGGCGAAGTAGATGCCGCCGACGTTGGCCAGCACGTGGTTCAGGTAGCGGATATACTGCGTGAGCACCTCGTCGTAGAGGGTGCGCCGCTGGGAGAAATCGGGGTCCTGGGCGCCGATCCAGGCGTTCATGTTGCCGAGAATGTATTTCAGATTGGCGATGCCGTAGCCCGAGGCCTTCACGGCGTCGTCGCCCAGATCCTCCGACTGCGAACGGGGATCGATCGAGCGGCTGAACTGCTGCTTGCCGAAACGGTAGACCGAATCGGCGGCGGCCCCGGTTATCCATTTCGAGGTGACGGCATATTCGTCGGCAGCCGTCGCAGCGTCGGGCACGGGCGTGTAGAGCCATTTCACGGCATAGTAGTCGTAGAGGCCGAAACGCGGCGGGGTGAACTTCACGCCGCGCTCCCTATCCCCGGGCCGGGCCACGTAGTTGAAGCGAGCGTAGTCCATGATCGAGGTGGTCGTGCCGTACTTCTGCGTGAACGACGGCGAGCGGAGCGAATCGACAGGAATCACCGCCGAGGCGCTCATGTTGTGCATGTAACCCAGGCAATGGCCGACCTCGTGGGCCACGACGTAGCGCAGTCCGTCGCCGATCACCTCCTCGGGAATCGTCACGGCGCGCACGCGCTCGTCGGCCTGCGCCGTCTGGACGAACAGCCAGTTGTTCAGCAGTTTCATCACGTCGTGGTAGACATAGACCGAAGCGTTGAGTATCTCGCCGCTGCGCGGATCGACCCACGAAGGCCCCATGGCGTTGGCGATGGCGATCGGCGCGTAGCGAATGCACGAATACTTGATGTTGTCGGGATCGAATTCGGGATCGTCCTTCGGATAGGGCTTTGCGGCGATGGCGTTTTTAAATCCGATGCGCCCGAAAGGCTCGTTCCACTGGTCGACGGCCTCGAAAATATGCTTTTTCCACATCTCCGGGAATCCGTCGTCGACGTAGAAAACGATCTGTTTCTTCGGCGCGACCCGCTCGCCGCGCTTCCAGGCATCCATATCCGACGGCTCCAGCCGCCAGCGGTGGGCGTAGTAGATCACCTTGGCGCGCTGCTCGCGCTCGCTGAAAAGCACCTTGCCGGTCGGGAACACCGACATGCGGCTGTCGGTGATGCGCGGACGGTAAGGCTCGCGGGGCAGCAGCACCAGCGAACGGGTCATCACGGCCGTCAGCGGCTGATCCTTGACCAGCGTCGTGCGGCCGCGGGTGAGCGTGAAAATATAGCTCAACGTACTGCGCACCACCACATTGTCGCTGAAAGCCTTGATTTCGCCCAGCATCGAACGCTCCGTCTGGAAGGTCTTCTTCAGCTCGAAAGCCGTATAAAGTCCGTACTTCGAGAAGGGCGACATCTCCTCCACGTCGGCCACGAACAGGTCCGTGACGTTGACCACCACGGCCGTGCTGTCCCGGTTCCAGGCCTCGATCTTGTAATTGCGCAGGATGGGATCGGCCGTGTTCCGCTTCACCGCCTCGGCCAGCGCGCGGGAAGCCCCCGTCTCGTCGGTGATGTTCTCGCAGTTGACCGTACGCAGCTGGACCGAACGGTCGTTGCGCGTGAAAACCACGTGCAGCGGATAGTCCGACTTGGAGCCGGTCGTCGCCGCAGCGTTGTCCGAAACCTCCGAAATGGTCGATCCGAGCAGCATTTCGCGCCCGAAAAGCGAATCGGGAATCTCGAAATAGAGCTTCCCCTTGACGTCGTGCAGGCGGAACATGCCGTCGGCCACCGTATGTTTCTCCTTGAAGAGTTTGTCGTAATCGCTTTCCTTCGGTTTTTCGGCCGAACTCTCCGCCTTCTTCGAAGCGGAGGATTTGGGCTTCTTCGCCGTCGCCGTCGCCGCCGTGAGGCAGAGCAACAGCACCAATAGTTTTCGGATCATCTGCTGAAATTTAGAATTGTGTTCGAGGTTCTTTTCGTCCCGGTTCCTGCGACCGTTCCATAATAAAGAGGGAATTTTGCCGGAAACGACATACACGAAGGCCGAAAAAAATGGGCCGCGTCGTGTGACGCAGCCCGCTCATCCCTGATTTTCAGCGGATCAGTACATATACTCGGTTTTGGATGGGTTGCCTCCCTGCTGCGACCACGACGCGGCGCAGCCCTCGGCCGCACCCTTCACCGCGAAGACGGTGGGCTTGTCGTCCTTCATGCCGTTGACGTAGATCGTGCCGTCGTAGGAGATCGTCGGCGACGAACGCAGCTCGTCGGCCAGCTTGATCTCCGCCACGCGCGAGCCGTCCTCCGGGCGGAGTTTCACCAGTTTGCCCGTAGTCCGGTCGTTGTAATAGACGAAACCCTGATCGTCGACGGCCGGAACGCCGTTGATGTCGCCGTCGGCGGCGTGCTCCCAGCGTTTCACGCCCTGCGCGGAGATGGCCGTGACGTGGGCCGCCACGCTGCCGGTCTTCTGCGTCGCGGCGTAGACCGTGCCGTCCTCGCCCAGCGCCACGCCCATGCCCGACTGGGCGCAATCGCCCTTGACGGGACAGTACCAGTCCGGTTCGGGCGTCTGCCCGTAGACGGTCTTTGCCGGATCATAACAGTAGACGACACCCCCGCCCAGACTCTTGTCCGCACGCACGCCCTGGTTCTGGAACAGAATGTAGACCTTGCCGCCGGGACCCGACGCAGGCTGCGTGCCGTTCGGCGCCTCGCACGTAGCATCCTTGCCGCTGCCGCCGTAGTTGTGCTCGCGGCCGTTCGACTTCACGCAGGAGAATTTCCACTTGCCCGCGCCGTCGGGGAAGAAGACGCGCATACCGTGACTGCCGCCCGTACCGGCGATCACCATGCCGTTTTTGAGCGGCAGCACGCCGCCGTAGGAGCCGCCGTTGACGTGCCGCTCGTCCACCAGGTCGCCCGACGATTTGTCGTAGACCTGGAAATTCTGGTGCCCCGAAGGCACGTTGCGCGCCACAATGAAGAGGTATTTCTCGGTGACGGCCGGCGAAAGGAACCGGAAGCTGGTGTTCACGCCCGTATTCACATGCCAGACCTGCGAGCCGCCCCCGGCGCCGCCGCTGACGGCGTAGAACGCGCTGCCTCCCGCGTCCTTGTTCGGCTCGTTGAAGCCCGCCAGCGCGTAGACCGTACCGTCCTCGTCGACCGAAGGCGTCGGCGACTGCACCTTGATCGAACCGCTGTTGTTCTCGGCCGACGCACCGTCCTTGCCGATGTCGAAGGCCCAGAGACGCTCGCCGGCCTTCGTGAAGCAGACCAGCGAATAACCCGTCGAAGTCACATAGACATACTCGCCGTCGGGGCTGACCGCGGGCGACGTGCCGAACACATAGGCGTCCTTCGTGTCGTCGTAGGGGTACGACCAGAGCAGGTCGAGGCTGATGGCGCCGCGGCCCACGTCGATGGTCACCGTCTTGGTGTTCCTGCCTTTCTTGTTGTCGGTCACGGTCAGCGAGACCTCCGTAGCCCCCTGCGCCGCGAAGGTGAATTCGGGGTTCTGCTTGTCGGAGGTCGTGGTTCCGAATTTCCACTCCCAGGCCACCACCTCGCCGTCCTCGTCGGTCGAACGGTCGGTGAACTGCACCGGTTCGCCCGCCACGACCTTCTCGGGCGACCACGTGAAGTCGGCCACGGGCCGGATGTTGTTGTCCACGACCCGAATGGTCTTCTCGAACGACGACTTCTTCGCCCCGCGGTCGGAGGTAACGGTCAGCTTGATGACATACTCTCCGGCCTGATCGTAGGAGATGTTCTCCGGAGTGGTTTCGTAGGAGACGACGCCCTTGCCCAGCTCCCATTTGCAGATGGCGATCAGGGCGTTTTCGGCCGTCGAAGTGTTGGTGAGCACCACCGGATCGCCCACATCGTAGGACTCCTTGTCGGTGGTGAACGAGGCGTGGACCGCCACTTCCTCGTCCGGCTGGCAGGAGACGGCCCCCATGAGGGCGAAAGCGGCCAGCATATAGATAAATCGTTTCATTTCAATCGGTTTTGAGCTTTGGTTGCAGGATTACTTGAACTCTAACACGGCCGCGATGGGATAGTGGTCCGAAATGTAGGGGACCTTCTCGTAACGCTGGTCGACGGTGGCGAAGCGCAGGGGCGTGAAGCCCGAGCTGAAGATGTGGTCGATGCGCGGGTAGTTGGTCGCCCCGCCGAAGTTGTTGAACGACGCCTTGTTGTCGGTCACGGGAGCGGTCGTGCGCGCGTCGGCCATGAACTTCTTCACGCCGTCGAAAATCGGGCTGTCGAGCATCTTGTTGAAGTCGGCGGTCAGCACCGTCGGCTGGTTGTCGGGGTTGAGCGACCGGATCTTCGCCTCGATCAGCTCCATCGACTTCTGGGCCGCCACCTGCCCCACATGGTCGATGTGAGTGTTGACGTAGAAGAACTTGCGGCCCGACTTGTAGAGGGTGAACAAGGCCCACGTGGCCGTGCGGTAGGTCGAGGCGTCCCAGCCGACCGACGGGACGTCGGGGGTGTCGGAGAGCCAGAAGGTCCCCCACTTTTCGAGCTTCACGGCATCGGCGAGATAGTAGATGGCCATGAACTCACCGGCATTCTGGCCGTCGGTGCGGCCCACGCCGACGCTCTTGTAGCCCGCGCAGTTCTCGTCCATGTAGGTCTTCTGGTCGAGCCGCGCCTCCTGCACGCCGAGCACCGTCGGCTGCTGGTCGGCGAACATCGCCGGAACGGCCTTCTTGCGGTTGTCCCAACTGTTCGCACCGTCGTCGCCCGAGCTGTAACGCACATTGAACGACATGACTTTCAGCTGATTGTCCTCAAGTCCGGGATTGACCGGCTCCTCCGGTTCGTCACCGGGCTGGGGTTTGTAGAATTCCGAGTAATCGGGCTTCGGATCGCTGCACCCGGCGGCGAAAACGAAGGCGAAACTCAACGAAAACGTCAGTAAATAACGGAATATTCTCATGGTCTTGCTTTTTATTTATTCGTTGTCCCACTCGGGGTTCTGCGAGATCGTATAGCCCGCGTTCCTGTAATCGCGGATCACCTTGGCGGGAATCGGATAGAGGTACTGGCGCCCGTCGGGATACCAGTAGCGGTCGCCCGCACCGGTCTTGTAGACCAGATCGTAACCCGACACGGGATTCGCCTCGGCATAAAGCCCCACGCCGTCCTGATTGACGCGGACGGCGATGTTCTTGTAGGCCGCCGGAGCCGACGCAACCTCGCCCTCGGTGAAGTAGTAGTCGTTCACGCCGTCGCCGTTGACATCGACGGGCTGCTCCAACCCGGGGATGTGAATGCCGCTCCACGGCAGGGTCTCCATCAGCGATCCGCACTTCCAGCGGCGCAGGTCGTCGAAGCGCATGCCTTCGGCGACGAGTTCGATGGCCCGCTCGCGGCGGATTTCGAGCAGCACGGGGCTGGTCACGTCCGGATAAAAGGTGCTTTGCAGGTAGCTGTCGACGGTCGTGGGCAGCGTCTCCGTGCCGCCCGTGATACCCGCGCGCTTACGCAGCGCACCGACCGTGAGCGCCCATTCGGAGTCGGTGAGCACCCCCAGTTCGGCCTGCGCCTCGGCGTAGTTGAGCAGCACCTCGGCATAGCGGATCAGCGGAATGCTGTTGATGTTCTTCGCACCGCCGTCGTACTTCGATTCGTCGAGCGTATACTTGATCACCTGGTAGCCCGTGAGCGAAAGGTTTTTGATGTCGGCGACCGCCGTCTTGCCGTCCCACAGGAAGTTGCGGCCGCGCACGGTCTGCTCCAGGCGCAGGTCGCGCCCCTCCATCTCCTCGGCGAAGGATTTCACGGCGTAGTCGGCGGCGGCGGTGAAGGGCGTGCCGTCCTGCTTGAGGTAGGTGTGGACGAACGAGCGGACGAGGCTCCAGCACAGTCCGTACGAGCGGGCGTTGAACCACCAGTTCTGCTCGCCGAAGATGCCGGATTTCTCGTTGGCGCAGACGGCGAGGATCACCTCCTGCGTCAGCGGCGTCTCGCTGTAAAACAGATCGCGATAGGCGCCCTTCTTGCCCGCGGCGGTGTTGAGCGAGCAGCCGCTGTTGTCGATCACCAGCTTGGCGGCCTTGGCGGCCTCGCGATACAGCTCCTCGGGGGTTATCTCAAGCCCCGTGAGGTTGTGGTAACGGCGGTAAGCCGCTTCGAAGAGGCAGACGCGCGACTTGAGCGCGGCGGCGGCCCAGCGCGTGAGCGTCGCGCTGCCGGTCGACGAGGTGGCCTGGATGTGCTCGTAGGCGAAATCGAGGTCGGCGATCAGGTTGCGGATGATCACGTCGCGGCTGTCGCGGTCCTTGTACATCACGTCGTTCTGGTAGGACTGGATGTCGTTGGGGAACCAGGGAACTTCGCCGTAGGTGGTCAGCTTGTCGTAGTAGAACCACGCACGGAACCAGCGGGCGATGCCGAGGTAGTTGTCGCGCGTCTCGGCTTCGACGGTGCAGTATTTCGGATCATTGCAGCCGTCGATGAAGTAGTTCACGTTCTTGAGCGCGCCCCAGCTCCAGCTGGTCGCCGTCTCGGTGTTGTAGGCCCCCTGCTTGATGAAGGTGTCGGTGTTGCTGACGGCCCCCACGTCGCACATCTTGTCCTGCATGAAGCCGTTCTTGAGCGTCGGCAGGGCCTTGTAAAACGAATTGGAGTAGAGTTCGAGACCCGATTTCGATCCGAAGATCATCGACTTGTCGGCTTTCACCTGCACGTCCTCCGTCAGGTCGCACGACGTGGCGAACGCAACGCAGCCCACGAGCAGACTCCATATATAGGTTGATCTTTTCATAGCACGTAAACAGTTTAATAGGTGATCGAGATGCCGAAGCTGAAGCTGCGCATCACGGGATAGTTATGTCCGTCGCCCTTGCTGTTGGAAATATCCGAGTCGGATTTCTTGCTGGCCACCGTCACGTCGAAATCCTTCGTGTGGCGGTAGAGCGGCGACCAGCTCCAGAGGTTCTCGCCCGAGAAGTAGACCGAGACCTTCGAAAGACCGATCTTCGAGATCCACCGCTTGGGCAGCTCGTAACCGAACTGAAGATTCTTCAGCCGGATGTACGACACGTCCTGCAGGTAGCGCGTATTGACGTTGACCGTATTGGCGTTCATCGGGCCGTAGTAGCCCACGTAGCGCGGCAGGTAGGCGTTCGGACGCTCCTCGGTCCAGTAGTTTTGCAGATGCCACGTCGGAACCTGGTTGTAGGGACGGTTGTACATGCCCCAGAAAAGGCTTTCGTCGCTGGGGAACCACTGCTGTCTGCCCACGCCGTCGAACAGCGCCGAGAGGAAGAAACCGTTCCAGTCGGCATTGAGCGAAATGGTGTAGAGGTAGCGCGGCTCGGAGTTGCCGATGATCTTCCGGTCGCCCGGATCGTCGACCGTGCTGCTGCCGCGGTCGATGGCGTCGTTACCGTTCAGATCCTCGAAGCGCATGTCGCCCGGATAGGTGATGTACTTCTCGGAGGTCTGCATGATGTCATTCTTGTAGCCCTTGCCGCCGAACGCCGCGTCGATTTCGGCCTGCGACTGGAACAGCCCGTTGCAGACGAAACCCCAGATCTCGCCCAGACGCTGCCCCTCGTAGTAATCGGAGAGCTTGCGCGAGGCGTTGTTATAGCGGTCGATTATGGAATAATAGTCGGCCAGCGTCGCCTTGATTCCGAAATTGAAGGGCTTGCCCGCCAGCTTGAACGAATCGTTGTAGCTCAACGCGATTTCATAGCCGTAGGTGCTCATGTCGGCGTAGTTGCCCTTGGGGGCCGTCGCTCCGAAGGTGTCGGGAAGCGTCGGGCCGACGGTGTACATGTCCACCGTCTTGCGGATGTAGTAGTCGGCCGTGAGGTTCAGCCGTCCGTTCAGGAAACCGGCGTCCAGTCCCACGTCGAAGGTTTTGGAGGTCTCCCAGCCGATGTTGTCGGGAATCTGGCCCGGGAGGCTCGTGTAGCGCAGCTTGGCCTGCCCGAAGAGGTAGCGGGCCGCGTCGCCCGAACCGGTTCCGAAGGTCGACAGGCCGAAGGTTTCGAGGTAGGTGTAGGGATCGACGTTGCTGTTGCCCAGCGCACCGTACGAGGCGCGCAGCTTGAGGTTCGAAACGGCCTTGGGGCTGACGTTCCAGAACTTCTCCTGCGAAACGCGCCAGGCGGCCGAAGCCGAGGGGAAGAAGCCCCATTGGGAGTTGTTCGGAAATTTCGACGAGCCGTCGTAGCGGCCGTTGACTTCGAGCAGGTAGCGGTCGTCGTAGGCGTAATTGAAGCGGAAGAAAGCGCCCACGTAACGCCAGCGGCTGCCGCCGGCGGTGATCGACATGATGTCGCCCAGCGCGAAGTTGATGTTGTCGGCGTCGGGCATCAGAAGGCCGTTGCGCTCGGAGTAGGTCGACTTGTAGTCCTGCTGCTCGTAGTTGTAACCGGCCAGCGCCTTGAAATAGTGTTTCTCGGCGAAGGTGTCCTCGAACTCGGCGTAGGCGTTGGTGGCGATATAGGTCGTCAGTTGCAGCGACTCCTTCATCACGTCGTCGGTCTCGGGCGTGCCGAGGTAGACGATTTCGCCCTCGTAGGCGCTGTAAGGAATGGCCGTGGTCTTTTTAGTCTCGGTGTAGTCCTTGGTGCGGAACGAGAAGTCGCCCGTCAGGCGCAGGCGGTTCTCCAGCATCGTGACGTTGAGCGTGGTGGTGTTCTTGAGCGTCTTGGTCGTGCGGTCGAGCCAGTTGTTGCCCGTCACCAGGCCGCCGATGGCGTAGGCGCCCGACTTGGTGAGCGTACCGTCGGGATTGAAGATCGGCGACGAAGGGTGCCCCTGGTCGTTGAGCGAACGCCACAGCACGCCTCCGCCCTCCTTCGAATAACCCATCGGCTGACGGTAGTGGTCGTGCGTATAGTCGAAATTATTGCTGATCTTCAGCCATTTGAACACCTGCGAGGAGACCTTCGAACGGAGGTTCATCGTGCGGTAGGTGTCGGGCGTGAAGTTGAACAGGCCGTTGTAGTCGTACAGACGCCCCGAAAGGTAGTGGCTGATCTTGCCGTTCGAACCGCTGACCGAGATGTTGTGCGTCTGGGCGATCACCGTATCCTTGTAAAGTGCGTCGTAGTAGTCCGTATTGCCGTAGTAGACATACTTGCCGTCGGGTTCGACCGTCGTTTCGAGCTTGTTGCCCGCGAGTTTGCGCTGGCGGAAGGTGTCGAGCCACGCACGCGAAAAGTCCTGCGAGTTGTTGAAGCCCGTCGGCTCGTTGAAGCGGTAGTTGTACCATGCGTCGTAGAAGAGGCGCGAATAGACGTAACCGTCGTCCACGACGTCGGGAATGGCCGTGGGCTGCTGGATGGAGACGTTGCCCGTGTAGTTGATCGTGAACTTGTCGGTGAGTTTGCCCGGGTCCTTGGTGGTGATGAGCACCACGCCGTAGGGTGCGCGCGAACCGTAGATGGCGGCCGAAGCTGCGTCCTTGAGCACCGAGACCGACTCGATGTCGTTGGGGTTGAGCATCGCGGGGTCGCCCTCGACGCCGTCGATCAGCACCAGAGCCGATCCGCCCGCGCCGATCGACGTCTTGCCGCGGATGTTGTACGACGCCGAGCGGTTGGGCTTGCCGTCGGCCAGCGAAATATTGAGGTTGGGCACGGCGCCCTGCAACATCTGCGTGACGTTGGCCACGGGACGGTTCTCCAGAAGTTCCGAGGAGACCTGGTCGACGGCGCCCGTCAGGTTGGCCTTCTTCTGCGTGCCGTAGCCCACGACCACCACCTCGTCGACGAGCGTGGCGTCCTCCTTCAGCTCCACGGTGACGAACGAACGGTTGCCGACCGGGATTTCGGCAGTGGCGTAGCCCAGCGCCGAGACTTGCAGCACGGCGCCGTCAGCCAGACCCTCGAACGAGAACGAGCCGTCGGTCCCGGAACTCACGCCGCGGGTGGTTCCCTTGACGATCACCGCGGCCCCGACAACGGGCTGGCCCGCGGCATCCCGGACGACGCCCTTAACGGATTGCGGCACAGCGGCACTCTGCCGGGGGGGGGAAAGGTAAATCTTGCCGTCGCGGATCTCGATTTCGACCTTGTCGTCCGCCAGCAGCTGTTTCAGCGCCGCACGCACGTCGACATCCGCGACGGCGATGCTGACGACCTTGTCGGGATTGACCGTCGGACGCGCATAGTAGAACGTGTAGCCCGTCTGCTCGGTAATCCGCCCGAACACCTGTTCGAGCTTGGCATTCCGGAAATTCAACGTCACTTTCTGCGCCCGGGCCGTCAGGGCCGTCCCGGCTACACAAAGCAGCATCAGAAAGAGTAGTCTGATTCGTTTCATACAGATTAGTTTAGGTAGTTGTTTACTAAAAAGCCCGTTTGCGCGCTTTTCACAGAATAGACACGCAAACGGGAAAAAACGATGAGCCGAAACTCTTTTTTTTATCTGAAACTTACCTTTATTTCTGTTTTGGTGCGTTCGAAACGCACCGGAGAGATCAGTTCCATTTCACGCAAAACATTATCCAGCAGCGTATTGTCGGTCGCAAAGGTGTAGGATATGGGGCGATCGGGCTGTCCGTCGGTTTCGAAGCGCACGTCGTACCACCGCGAAAGGGTTTCGAGCACCTCTGCAAGGGGCGTGTCGCGGAACGAGATCACGTCGTCCTTCCAGATCGAATAACGCATGGCGTCGGCTCCGCGGACGATCCGCCCCTCGCCCGAGCGGCGGTCGTAGAGCAGCTGTTCGGAGGGCGACAGCTCGAAACGACCGCCGCGACGGTCGTCGAGCACCACGCGCCCCTCGTCGAGCGTTACGGCGACGATGTCATCGTCGCGGTAGGCCTTGACGTTGAACGACGTGCCGAGCACCTGGATCTCTCCGCCCTCGAACTCCACGACGAACGGCCGCCGGGGATTGTGGGTCACCTCGAAGTAGGCTTCGCCTTCGAGCCGGATGCGACGCTCGAAAAGCCCGAACTTCACGGGATAGTGGATTTTCGACTCGGAATTGAGGTGGGCGACCGTACCGTCCTGAAACAGGCACTGCGTACGCCGCCCCCGGTCGACGACGAATTCGCCGTACTCCGCATCCGAAAAGATGCCCCCTACCTGACGGTCGAGACGCAGGGCGACGCCCAGCACCAGCGCGACGGGAATCACGACGGCGGCGACGCGAAAAAGAATGCGGCGGCGCCGGCTGCGCGTGAGGGCGGTTTTGATCCGCGCGAAGATGCGCTCCGAGGCGACCTCCTCCCGCTCGTAGTCGCCGCAGGACTCCTGCCGGTCGAAGTCGCGGCCGATGTAGCGGCTGGGCCA
>ENA-ORUI01000525-ORUI01000525.1-human-gut-metagenome-genome-assembly--contig:-NODE-525-length-47163-cov-10.938057_pt1 | contig 47163 bp, 41 predicted proteins | sample MGYA00242078_ERZ509205 | MGnify/ENA primary metagenome ERZ509205 (study PRJEB26280, sample SAMEA2338828) | human gut metagenome | biome: human gut; feature: human-associated habitat; material: faeces... | reverse complement strand
AAATCATTCCTCCAATCCCGGCGTTCGGGTCGGGGCAAAAAATCTGAAGCGTCCACTCGGAAAGGCTTTCCGGGGAGCCTTGCGGCTCTCCTTTTGCCCTTCCTCCTGAGCACGCCACTGTTATAGCACGATTTTTTAGCACTGTCAAGCGTAGAGTGCTAAAATTCATAAAAGAATAATACTTTTGTCACAGCTTCTGCGATTTCTCCAAAAATGCAGCGCAGCAACGTGTTTATTATATTGCAAGCGGAACAAGCATTCCTTGGATATACCCCGCAAAATACGCAATGCCTGTGCTTACAGCAATGCAGACGCCCCACAAGACCCATGCGGCAAGCTTTTTGCCGGTCAGCCTGTAAATGGCGTTCCAATACTCCACGTTGCACCATACAAGCGCCGCCGAGAACAAGACCGAGAGCCACTGCGCACGGAAGGACAGCTCCATGCTGATAAGCAGATAGTTCGTCAGCGTATAAAACAGGCTTCTGCCTACGATCTCCGGCACGCTTGAATGCTTTTGCTGCATATCGGTCACCCGTCTTTCCGTTCAAACCCCAGATAACGCGTGCCCTGAAAGCTCAGCTTTCCGGTATCACCTTCTGCCAGCTGGCCGTATTCTGTGCCGCTCAGCCGCAGCTCCATGCGGTCGCCGCTTTCCACCTGAAAGGTCACATAATAGGTAGTAGCGCTCGTGCTGGTGTAGCCGTGGGCGCCGGTCATGTCCCCTGCATTGGCGGTGTGATGGCGGGAAACGTTCATCCGCTTGGCCACCACAGTGGCCGGAACGGTAAGGCGCGGGGACGCATTATTTTTGCTCCATGTGCGCAGATTGCTCACCACGGTAAACAGGATCATGCCCAGCACCACCAGAAACACCAGTGGAAACAGGATGCTGAAAAGCGCGTCAAACCCACTATAAAACATTTTAGCCCTCCAAAATTTCCTCCAGCAGCTGCTTTACGTCCTCCAGAAAAGCGTCCTCGCCGAGGGTGTTCATTTTAAAGAACACCGCCTGACTGCCGCCCGCTGCAATGGCCGACAGTCGGATAGGCTCGTCCCCATTCTGGAACAGGGTCAGCGTCAGGCTAAGGCGGTTGCCGCCCACCATGCTGTACCGCTCAAACACCCGCACGCTGCACCGGGCGCTGTCGTCCTTGAAGTCGCTGCCGGCTTCCAGCTCTGCCGACCAGCTGCTGTCCGGGATGGCGTGTTCCAGCTTGCGGAGCAGGGTATCGAAGTTCTGGTTGCGGATGGTCTTTTCAAAAATAGCCATAGCTGCCTCCTTTTGCAAAATGCAGTCCCTTTACTCTGAATACGAATAAAAGCAGGCAACTATTGCAGCGCCCGCCCTTATTTTGCTGCGGTCAAGCTTTCTTTTTTCGCAGCTTGGGTGCGGTGGCGTTATAGCTCATGTCCAGCACCAGACGGAGCTTATCCTCCGGGGCACTGCCGTCCAGCGCGGCGGTGATCCAGTTTTCCTTGTTCATGTGGTAGGCAGGGTAAAAGCCCGGTTCTGCCCGCAGGGAGCCGATGAGGATGGGGTCACACTTCAGGTTCACGATATCCACCGGCTGCTGCCCGGGCAACCCCAGCTTGCTTTTGGGCACGGTGGTGACCAGCGCAAACCACTTGCGGTTCGCTGCATGGCGGAACACCGCCGACTCCGGAGTGTCCATCCACGGATAGTCCGGCTCTACGCTGTAAGTATCAAAAATGAGCTGTTCCAATCCCTTGCGGTTCATTGGCTCGCCCCCTTTACGGCTGCTGTGCCAGCAGCTGCGCCAGCACATCCTCCGGGCGTGGGGTGTGGTTTTTGTATTTTGCCCGCAGCGGGGCGGCGGCGTTATCCATAATGTAGGGCACGCCCACCACGTCCAGCATGGTCTCGTCGTTGTAGTTATCGCCAAAGGCCATGACCTGTGCAGGGTCGATACCAAGGGTGCGGCACACGCACTGCACCCCGATGCCCTTGTTGGCAAAGGTGGTATCGATCCAGTACGGGCCCGCCACGGCGCAGTTGGCCTGCTTCCAGCGGGGCACAAAGCGCTCTACATAGTTTTCCACGCCCTCGTGCAGGTACACCGACACCTTGGTGATGTCCTCCGGCACCTCGGTGGGGCTGTGGATGATCTGGTAGTGGTTGCCCACGAACTGCACCCGCTTCAACATCCCAAGGCCGCGCTCCATCAGGTAGGCAGTGTTCTGGCCGGAGAGCATCACCTCGCCCTGCCCCTCGCTGCGGGTCCACATATCGTTGGCGATCTCCTCTGCCAGCGCCCGCGGCATGGGATTTTTGGCGATGCACTGTTCTTCCTTAAAAATCGTGCCGCCGTTTTCACAAATAAACACGCAGCAGTCTGCCACCGGTGCAAAGAGTTTGCGCAGGCTGGTATACTGCCGCCCGGAGGCCGGGCAGAACCAGATGCCCCACTGATGCAGCGCCCGGATCTGTTCGAATATTTCGCCCTCCAGCTCCTTTTTGCCGTATTGCAGCAGCGTACCGTCAATATCGCTGCAAACCAGTCTGATGTCCATGGCTGTTATTCCCTTTCCGTTTTTTCTTATTTTACCACGGTTTTCCGCTGCGGAAAAGCCCCGAGCACGGCTTTTGCACCCTTTCCCTGCGTCGCTCAGCGCTTGGGCTGATAGTGCATACTGGATACATTATAAATCGTGACAAAGGCCTTGGGGTCCTCGCGGTTGATAAAGTTCATCAACTTCTGATACTCGTTTTTGTCCACGATGGTAATGATCTCGTTGTGCTTTTCAAAGTTGTATGCACCGATGGCCTCGTACATGGTGGCACCGCTGTGCAGGTCGTTGATGATGAACTGCCGCAGTGCCTCTTCCTTCTCGGTAATGATGCACACCCGGCGCTTGATGCTGTTGTCGAAGATGAAATGATCCAGCACGATGCCATTGAAGTAAGTACCAAGAATGCTCAGCACCACCGTCTTTTTATCGTAGACAAGGGCGGCAGAGAGTGCCACACACATTCCCGAAAGAGACATCGCCTTGCCCAGCTCCATGTGCAGGTACTTGTTCATGATCTTTGCCACGATATCCAGTCCGCCGGAGGATGCGTTGCGGTTGAACAGAATGCTCAGACCCACGCTGACCACCAGAATATAGCACAGCACATCCAGTTCCTGACTATCGGTCATGGAGCCAAAATCCGGGAACAGCCGCTCGAAAAGCCCCAGAAACACCGGCAGCATCACGCTGGTATACACGGTTTTTGCGCCAAACTCCCTGCCGCAGGTGAAAAACCCGATGATGAGCAGCACGATATTCAGCACCATGGTAATGGCCGAAAGCGGCAGCGGCACAAAATTAGAAAGCACGATGCCAAGGCCGGAAATACTGCTGACAGATGTATGGCTGGGCACCAGAAAAAAATAGACCGCCGCCGCAATAATGGCAACGGCTCCGGTCAGGATGACCGCCTCCTTGGCAATTGCGGGGTAGTTCAGCTTCTTGTTTGTCATTGTTGCTCCTCCAAGCTTTTGTTTTCAGCATTCAGTATACCATGCTTTGCGCTTGCAGGAAAGCACCGGGCACAAAATAACAAAGCCGCCGCACAAAACACTGTGCAGCGGCCTTGCCACCTTATTAAAGCTCCTCGTCCGGGTCGCCGCGCTCCGGCATGGTGCGCATTTCCCGTACCAGCATGGCGCGCAGATGATACTTGCGCTGCTCCCGCTCGGTCTCCGAGTCGGTGCGCAGCTCCACCGTGCCGTCAGGGCGGCTGTCGCCCGCGTACAGCGGAATGCTTACCACAGCCTTTGTGCCCTTTGCGGGGGCAGGCTCCAGCTGTAAGCTCCAGTTCATCCGGCGGCAGCACTCCCGGCAGAGCAGCAACCCCAGCTGCGCCCCGCCCAGAAAGCTGCGGCGGTTTTCCAGTGCTGCCTGCGCATCCTCGCCGGGCAGCCCGCAGCCATCGTCGGTAACCGTCAGCTGCCAGCCGCTTTCGGTGTGGCGCAGCGCAATGCAGACGCAGCCGCCCTCCCGGCTGGCGCGCAGGGCATTGGAGAGCAGATGCAGGCACAGCAGCTCCGCATCTCTGCGGTCTGCCATTACGCAGCAGGCAGTACACCCGCCGTAATCCAGCCGGATATCCACCCCAAGCTGCGCCCGGATCATATCAGACTGCGCCGACACCTGCTGCAAAAGCTCACACAGATCAATGGGGTACAGCTGCGGTTTTGCTTCCTCGTGCAGAAATTCCAGCAGGGTGATTGCCTCGCTGAGGGTGCGGTCCAGCTGCATGGCAGCGGTGTTGATATCCGCCACTGCCTGCCGGGTAGACGCGTCTGCACCGGTGCGGTCAAAATGCTGCTCCAGATATTCACAGTTGCGCCCGATCAGCGCCAGCGAACGGAAGCAGACCTCCTCGACCCGCTTCTGCTGCTCTGCGGTGATAGACTGCATTTCTGTCCTTTGCTGCTCCATTGCTCTGCCTCCCCGGGCGATGCCATTTTTTCAACGGAACACCGCAGTGTTCCAACTGCCGCAACCGTGTGCAAGCCTTACGGGCGGGTGGGCGGTGCAGCCTTGGACTTTTGCCGCAGCACAACATCCCTGACCGCGTAGATCAGCTTGCCGGTGGTGGGCTTACCGCTGCCCAGCCTTGTATCAGCTTTAAATGCCAGCCACGCAGGGGTCGGTATTTCCTCCAGCTGATCCACCATCCGGCGGATGCCGCTTTCCACGGCAGCGACCGATGTATCAAACTGCTCGCTCACCGCCTGCAAGATCTCCTTGCGGATCGCCAGCTTCTGGCTGGTGCTGCATGCGATGCCGACCGCGCAGGATAGATATCCGGCGTTGACATCCCCCTGCGGGATGCCCCACGCTGCATACAGCTGGCTGCACCGCTGCTCCAGCTGCCGGTTCTGCCGCCCGGGCATCCGGTAAAGCTGCCACAGCAGCCTTTTCAGCTCGGTGCCCTCTACGCAGTAGCACCCCTCGCGGAGCTTTTGCAACGCCGTGCCGCTGCTGCGGCCATGGCTCTGTACGAGCAGCGTCGGCCGCTCCTTCAACTGGTACAGCTGCCGGACAAATTGCTCTGCGGACAAGTCCGTCAGCTCGCTGCAAAGCACCACGGCATCGTAACGGACACCCTGCCGCAGCTGTGCCAGCAGCTTTTCGCCGCTGCAAAAGCAGGTGCATACGATGGCGGTTCCCTGCTCCTGCAAATAACGCTTCTGGACACGCAGCTCCCTCAGGTCATAGCTTGCAAGGGCGACTTGCAGTTGGGCTGTTCGCTCACTGTTCACGCCATGCGCCGCCTTTCTCGCCTACCAGCCCGGCAGCTGTCAGGTCTGTGACCGCATCCCGCCAGAGCTCCGGCTGAACTCCATTTTCACACAAGTAGCGCAGGAGCCGGTAACAGAACTCCGGCGCTGCCGCAACATGCTGACTGACGATCTGCTGTCGGCTGCCGATCCGGCACAGGGACAGCCGACAGCCTTGTGTGCCCTCTACCTCCATGGCATACACCAGCGTATACTCCTGCTGCAAACCATCAATGGCAGAATACTGCCGGATCATGGGTGAAAATGTATGTTCCATTTCAGTTCCTCCTTACTACAAGGGCCAATTTTTTTCTGCCTTGTTTATATAAAGTATATTTTATAAGGTAGGAGAAACCGTTACAATCCTAAAGAAGTGTCTGAACAGAGCATTTTCGGGCATTTTGCCTCCGGCATGCTCTGTACGCAGCTGTCAGCTTTAGAATAGCACGTTCCGTCTGCAAATTCAACCGGTATCTTTTTCCGCTTTTCTTTTTTGCCCCGTCCTTCCCGGCCAGATCGCTGCCCGGGCGCAAAAATGCCGCAGCTTCAGCATTCCCACGGAATAATTTCACGGTTTTTTCACATTTTTTTGCTATCCTTAATAGGATATTGTCTGCAAACATTTCCGAATTTCAAACCACAGGCAGCAGCGCCCGGCGGCGCAGTACCGGAAAGGCACATTTATGCTCAAGCTCAAACAGATCAACAAAGAATATAAGACCGGCGAGCTGGTGCAGCACGCACTGAACAACGTCAGTCTGAATCTGCGGGACAACGAATTCGTGGCCATTCTGGGCCCCAGCGGCTCCGGCAAGACCACCCTGCTGAACATCATCGGCGGTCTGGATCGCTACGACAGCGGCGATCTGGTCATCAACGGCATCTCCACCAAAAAATACACCGACCGCGACTGGGACTCCTACCGGAACCACACCATCGGTTTTGTGTTCCAGAGCTATAACCTGATCCCCCACCAGACCGTGCTGGGCAACGTGGAACTGGCACTGACCATCTCGGGCGTATCCAAGGCCGAGCGCCGCCGCCGTGCCGCCGCTGCGCTGGAGCAGGTGGGGCTGGGCAACCAGCTGCACAAGCACCCCGGCGAGATGTCCGGCGGGCAGATGCAGCGCGTAGCCATTGCCCGCGCGCTGGTGAACAACCCCGACATCCTGCTGGCAGACGAGCCCACCGGCGCGCTGGACAGCGAGACCAGCATTCAGGTGATGGAACTGCTCAAGGAAGTGGCGCGGGACCGGCTGGTGGTCATGGTCACCCACAACCCGGAGCTGGCCGAGCGCTACGCCACCCGCATCGTGAACCTGAGGGACGGCGTGATCCGCTCCGACACCATGCCCTACGAGCCCGAGGATGAGGCTGCCGCCGCAGCCCCCGTGCACCGGAACATGGGGCACTCCTCCATGTCCCTGCTCACCTCCCTCTCCCTCAGCTTCAACAATCTGCTCACCAAAAAGGCGCGCACCCTGCTCACCGCCTTTGCCGGGTCTATTGGCATCATCGGCATTGCGCTGATCCTTTCCCTTTCCAACGGTGTGAGCCGCTATATCAGCAACATGGAAAAATCCACGCTGGCGGCCTACCCGCTGCAGATCAGCAGCACCGGCGTGGATCTGACCAGCATGATGGACCCGGACACCTACACCAGTGTTGCGTCCAGCGCTGCCCCTGCGCCGGATGGCATGGTCACGGTAAGCCAGCTGCTAGCTCAGCTGAACATCGGTGCCACCAGCAACGACCTGCGCTCGCTGAAGGAATATCTGGACAGTGACGCCTGCACCATCCGGGACAACGCCACGGTGGAATACGCCTATTCCGCTTCTCCGCTGATCTACCGCCAGAACCCGGACGGCACCGTGCAGAAGCTGAACCCGGACACCACCTTCTCCGATATTGCCAATGAGAACACCTCTGTGACCAGCATCATGACCTCCATGTCCAGCCCCTATGTGTTCTGCGAAATGGCCGAGACCCCCGCCCTGTACGAGGATCAGTATGATATCAAGGCCGGTCGCTGGCCGGAAAAGTACAACGAGCTGGTGCTGACCCTGAACGCGGACGGCAGTATCTCAGACTACACGCTGTACGCCATGGGTCTGCGGGATCAGGCCGAGCTGGACAAAATTTTACAGCAGTATGCACAAAATCAGAAGATCGATCTGCCCACGGACTACGGCACCTATCCCTATGACGATTTTCTTGGCATGACCTTCAAACTTGTCAACAAGGCCGACTGCTATGTCTACGACACCGAGCACAAGGTCTGGCTGAGCAAGCTGAACGATGAAGCCTATATGCAGCAGCTGGTGGCCGACAGCGAGGAGCTGACCATCGTAGGCATCGTGCAGCCCAAGGCAGACGCCACCTCTGCCATCCTGCACAGCGGCCTGGACTACCTGCACGAGCTGACCTATCATGTCATCGACCATGCCGCCAACAGCGAGATCGTGCGCCAGCAGCTGGCAGACCCAGACATCAACGTGCTGACCGGCGAGCCCTTCGATGCTGCCGGCAACAGCATGCTGGATATCGCCTCCCTGTTCTCGGTGGACACGGATGCCCTCAAGGACGCTTTCCAGTTCGACACCAGCGCCCTGCACTTTGATCTGGATGGCGCATTTGACCTGACCGACGGCTCCTTCGACCTTGCCACCCTCATCGATCCCTCCAGCTTCAAGCTGGATCTCAGCGGGCTGCCGCTGCCGGACATGGAGATGGACATGAGCGAGCTGTTCGACGGCGTAGAGCTGAACATCTCTCAGGACGGCTTACAGAAACTGATGAAAAAGATCCTGAACGGCTACAAGCGCTATATCATCAGCAACGGCCTGTTGAATCTGGACAAGATCGGTTTTTCCTCCTATATGAAAACCGAGGCCTTCCAGACGCTGCTGAACGAATCCATGGGCGACCTGCTGGACACCTCCGGGCTGGAGGAGCAGTTTGCTGATACGCTCCAGCAGAATCTGCAGACCGTGATGGAGAGCTACTCCGTCCAGCTGAGCGAAGCGCTGCAAGTCCAGCTCACCGCTGCTCTGCAGGAGCAGATGGGCCCCGCCATCCAGAAGCTGGCCGGACAGTTGGAGCAGAAGATCGCGCAGGCGATCCAGAGCAACATTGCGCAGCTGAGTACACAGGTGGAAAGCGCGCTCAAAATCGACCCCGCCGCGTTCCAGCAGGCCATCCAGATCAACATGACCGGCTCCGACCTGACTGAGATGATCAAAAACACCCTGCTCTCCTCCGCTTCCAGCTACGAAAAGATTTTGAGCGACATCGGCTATGTGGACTACGCAAAGCCTGATGGCATCTATATCTATCCCAACAGCTTTGACACCAAAGCACAGGTGGTAAGCGAGCTGGACGCCTACAACGCCGCCATGCGGCAGCAGGGCGAGGACGACAAGGTGATTCACTACACTGACATGGTGGGCACCCTGATGAACTCGGTCACCGAGATCGTGGGCATGGTCAGCAATGTGCTGGTGGCCTTTGTGGCCATCTCGCTGGTGGTGTCCTCCATCATGATCGGTGTCATCACCTATATCAGCGTGCTGGAGCGCCGCAAGGAGATCGGCATTCTGCGTGCCATCGGTGCCTCCAAGCACAACGTCTCGCAGGTGTTCAATGCCGAGACCTTTATCATCGGCCTGTGCTCCGGCGTGATGGGCGTGGTGCTCTGCCTGCTGCTGCTCGTCCCCGGCAATATGCTCATCCACCACATCGCGGGCGATGTCAGCGTATCGGCCTCGCTGCCGCCGCAGGCTGCACTGATTTTGATCGTTCTGGCCACCCTGCTTACCATGCTGGGTGGTGTGATCCCCGCCCGCAGCGCCGCAAAGAGCAACCCCGTCAAGGCGCTGCGCTCTGAGTAAGTATTGCTTTCAAATCCCTGCTGTGCTCTGTGTACAGCAGGGATTTTGCATTTTGTCCCGGCTTGTGCTACAATAGAAAAAACTTCATTTCAAAGGAGCGTTCCCATGCCTGTCATTCACGAGATCACCGACCTTACCGCCCCGGAACTGGACATCTACGCCCGGCTCACGCAGGCGCAGCTGCGCAACCGGCTGGAGCCGGAAAAGGGTATTTTTATCGCCGAAAGCCCCAAGGTGATCGCCCGGGCGCTGGATGCCGGATACCATCCCCTTTCCCTGCTGATGGAGCGCAAGCAGATCACCGGCCCGGCACAGGAGATTTTGACCCGCTGCGGCGATGTGCCGGTGTACACCGCCGACCGGGAACTGCTGGCACAGCTCACCGGCTTTGCCCTGACCCGTGGCGTGCTGTGTGCCTTCCGCCGCCCTGCACCCCGCACGGTGGAGCAGGTGTGTGCCCACGCCCGCCGGGTGGCTGTGCTGGAGAGCATCGTAGATTCCACCAACGTGGGCGCTATCTTCCGCAGCGCTGCCGCGCTGAACATGGATGCCGTACTCATTACCCCCTCCTGCTGCGACCCGCTGTGCCGCCGCGCGGTGCGGGTAAGCATGGGCACCGTATTTCAGGTGCCGTGGGCGCAGATCGGCACCTGCCCTGCCGACTGGCCGGAAAACGGCAGTGCCCAGCTCCACGCGCTGGGCTTCAAGACCGCTGCCATGGCGCTGAGCGACCGCTCGGTCAGCATTGACGATGCCACCCTTGCCGCCGAGCCAAAGCTTGCCATCGTGCTGGGCACCGAGGGCGACGGTCTGGCAGGCAGCACTATCGCCGCCTGCGATTACACCGTAAAGATCCCCATGTCCCATGGGGTGGATTCCCTCAACGTAGCCGCAGCCAGTGCCGTGGCCTTCTGGCAGCTCGGCCGCTTGTAAGTTCCCCGCTCGCGCTCTCCGAAATTGCTTGACAAACGCCCCGAAACGCGGTACACTATCAGCGTTACATCATGGGCCTATAGCTCAGCTGGGAGTGCAAGCGTTGTATTCCCGATCTGGTGTTATAGCTCATTTGCCCCCATTCGAAATTGGGTGCTTTTTTGTGGGCTCGTAGCTCAGTTGGGAGCCCATGCGGTCCTTAAACAATCTGGAGTTATATACCACGCGCCCCCAAGCGGTTTTTGGGGGCTTAAATATGGGCTCGTAGCTCAGTTGGGAGAGCGTTCGGTTCGCATCCGAAAGGTCGAGGGTTCGACTCCCTTCGAGTCCATAAAACGCCGTATCGTGTTAAACGATACGGCGTTTCTTTTTGCCGTTCTTTGCAAAATCGTGCATCATTCGTCTTGACAGCGCAAAGTGACGTGTGCCGAACTTTTCGGCATAATGTTCATAGCTTCACCAGAAGTTTTGTCAAAAACGACGATTCCCCCATTCGGAGTGCCCAGCCCCCTAACGGGTGCTTGTTTAAGGTCCGTTTTCCGCCCACTCGGAGTACGCACCGAGAGTGAATGACTCTTAAATTCTTCAAACTCCTCCAGTGGAACATTGAGGATGATCTCAATATCATAATCCCGTCCAACACGGACTTCCTTGATGAACTGGTTGAGGATTGCCTGCCGCTGCTGAAAGGATGCGTTCTGATAGGTGCTTGCCCAAGTGAACAGATTGCTGCAATCATTTTCAGCTTTCTTGTTTTCCTGCTCAATCTCCTCCAGCTTGTTCTGTGCAGCGGTCAGGGCGTCCTGTGCTGCTTGGATCGCAGCTTGATTTTCATCCAGAAGCTGCTGGATCATATCACGGTCAATGCTGCTCTTTCCCCGGATGACGCGAATCATTTCATCCTTCAATGCATTCCGTTCGTCATCCTTGAGGTCGAGTTCACTCTTTGCGCGTGATACTTCTTTCTGCGCTACTTCCATGTCCTTGCGAAGCATATCCTGAAGCAGCTTGCTTTTGGAACACTCTAAAATCTCCGAAAACTTGGTGCATACGATACTCTCTACGATTGCGTCCAGTTTTGTTACACCGTAGCCGGACTGTCCATCGCATTGACCCGGATGCCGTACATTATAATGGCAGCTATAACGGAACCGCTTTTCCTTCACCGTGGAGCCATCCGCACGCAGTCTGGTGCGTCCGCTACTCGTGATGTTCAGGCGATTTCCGCAGTGTGCACAGAACACCTTCCCACAAAGCAGAGCATGGGGACTGTAACTATCAGAGTCTTCGCCCTTCTCTCTGCGGCGGGTATCACGCAATTCCTGTGCACGGTCGAACACTTCCTGTTCAATGATCCTCAGTTCCGGGCATTCCTTCTCAACGTTTCCGTTGATGAGATAACCGGTATAGCACTTATTCCGAACCATCCGAACAAGAGTTGTAGTGGGGATGTTTTTCCCATTTCTCCCCATTATATGATTTTCCACAAGGTAGTTGCAGATTCGTTTCACGCCGTATCCTTCATAAACATACTTCTGAAAGATCAGGCGCACGATTGCCGCTTCTTCCTCGTCAATCTCCAAATCACAGACAGCTTGATTCTTTTTGTTCAAGCGACCTTTCTGGACACGCTTGTAACCAAATGCCACCGTGCCGCCAGTGTAGTGACCTTCCTCCGTAAGCTGTTCTATACGGGTACGAGTACGGATAGAAGTTTTGATACTTTCGCCGGATGCCTGCCAGTAGCGGATGTAGTTCATCAGCTTATCAACATGAGAATACAGTACGCATCACCTCCCCGGTGATTGGAATGAAGCACCGGTATCAGCGGTGCATGACAACATAATCGTAACCACGCCGGGTCTGACAGACAGTGCAAGTATCCATGCTGTTGTCTGCACTCGGCACGATAGCAATTTTGAAAGCCTTGGCTTCTACGAAATGTCGCAGACAGGTTGCACAGAGGGTTCGGATGGACTTGATCATTTCCGGGGTCAGTTCCATCTCCTCATAAATTTCCTGTTCGCGCACCGTAGGATTCAACTCGTCCATTTGAGTAGTCCTCCGTGTTAGTAAAGGTCATTAGCGGATAAATATGTAAAAGAACAGGAGTGACCGGAGACCGAAAACAGCATCCGGTCACTCCTGATAAAATATGTTCAGGTCTCGCATATTCGCCCTCGGCTCCCTGCGAGTGGGGCATAAACATCTGGCAGCGGACTTGTACCGCTTCATTGGCATTTCAGCCACCCCGTCTGCTTTGTGACCGGGCCGCGAATTACGGAAGTATCATTATCGGAGTACCAGATGACGGAACTATTCAGTTTTCAAGGTGCGTGAGGTCGGACGCTTTGCCCTGCGGCAGATGCCGCTTGGGAAATTGTCCCTTCACTTACGAACCCAGTTGAAAGGTCAATTCGTAGCATTGAAATCAAAGTTTTTCAAAAAATTAGTAATTCTCTTGATTTTAATGCTTATCGTGGGGTGAGAAACGCCCAAGACTTTAGAAATTTCAGTGACGGTGTAGCCCTCATAGGCGTATAGCGTCAAAAGTTTGAGGTCGGCAACAGACAGCTTCTCTAAGCCGGCTTGCAAACGTTCGTTTTGGACTTCACCCACCCACGCAAAGCGCGTTTTCGTTTCGTGATAGGTGTCCGTCACGGTAGTGGCTCGCACAAAGTCAGCATAATCGTTTCGATTTTCGGAATCGTCTGCACTCGGAATCTCAACATCGTAACGATGGTGGGCACGGTCATCATTGAATACCGCCAGATCGTACTCATACATCTTCTGGATAGCGTCCTCCTTCATGCCAGCAGCCCGGTATTCTTCCCGGAGCTTGTCCCATTTAGCATAGAAGCTACGGCGGGCATTTCCGCTATTGTAGTTCATATAAACCTCCAAATTTTCGATAAAGCGTAAAATGTCGAAAATTTGGAAGGCTAGCGATAAACACCGTAGGGGTTCACAGCCATGCGCTGCTTGTAGCCGGAGATCTTCTTCTCCCGCAGCTTGTCCACGCAGTTCATCATGTCAGTCATTTTCTTGTCCTTTCCCCCGGACTCAGGGAGGGGAAGGATACCGATGACGGAGACTGGATAGAAGGGTTCACGCCATGCACTGAACCAACCTGCAAAACGCAAAAAGGCCCGATTCCAGAGATGGGAGGTACACCCATAGACCGGTCGTTCTACCGCAGCAGACAGCGTCTGCCGGCTGGTAAAACTCCGTTATGGTATCCTCAACCCTCTCTAGAACCGGGCTTACCGATATTATTTTTTTGTTCTTAGAACTTGCCCTTTTTTTTTTGGGGGGGGGTCGTCCTTTGAACTGACTACATGATAACCGAGAACACCTCAAATCACCAGTTCATCAGATGAGCTCTAAAAAGCAGCACACAAAGCATTGTTATTTCGTACTTTTATAAAAAATACCGTCATGTCAGATGCTCTTATGCAGCCTTACTGCGCCGTTTTATTACCGTTTAGGGCTCACTTCTTGAGCCCTTACCTCAGAAAAAATTTCAAAAAAAAAGAGGCGACCAGACCGTTTTATGGTCCAATCGCCTCATAGGTATATTCTGTTGTGTCCGCATTAACAGGCAGTTTTGAGTTTCGCACATCCACATGCTTCAAGGCAGACATTGACTTGTTCGATGCCCTCTTTGTAATACTCCGTCAGAATCATCTGATAGACAGTATTCTTTTGATTGTTGAAATCCAGCGTGATTCCGCACATCCTCAATAAATCACCGCTTACAGGTGGCGGAAGGTGCAGTGCCACCGAGATGGCAACGATCTGCTCCACACTTGCATCCTGTCCTGCACGAAGCCGCTTTACCGTAGATACAGAGAGCCCAGACTCTGACTCCATCTGTTCCACAGTCATATCCCGGTCGTTCATCAGCAGCTTCAAGGCCTCTCCAAACCCTACCCCCGAAATCGTTCTGCGTATTGCCAACGACCATTGAACCTCCTCCGCAAACGCAACTGCAGCTGCCAATCCCTGTTCGGCAGTTTTCTGCGGCAACTGACGGCAAACCGAGTTGGCACTGACGGTTTCCACCTTGGTATCCGTATTCTTATGTACATCGGATGCCACCTCGGTTCACCCCCTTCCATACTGCAAATGCAAACAAAAAAAGACCGGAGATGCTAAGACTCAGTGACTTGTTACAAGTACACTATCCTAGCTTCTCCGGTCTTTGTATATACAAAGATTCCGATTGCGAAGTCAGATTGAATTGAAATAGCAGTCCAATTCTCGAATGAGCATACTTATCCCCTTACATAATTCACAAAAGCAGTTATTTTAGAGTTCTCTACCTAGAGTGTTTTTATAATCCTGTAAAAAATCCCGTTACTATTGCTTTTCCAATTATGTATTTGGGGTCTGTATGTCTTAAATCAAGAAATTTGTTTCAGTTTTTATCAAGCGCACACGTCTTCGCTGAAACATACAGACTACTTCGCTATTGCTATTTCAATTCAGAGTCATCGATTTCGCATCTTCGGTTATCCTTTCTGTTCAATTATGTTGTATTGCATTTACACTATGGAATCAAGATGATGGGTCAAAGCCTCCTTTTGGCTCAAACCCCATGGTGATTATAGCACCAAAATTATCCAGCGCAAATATCTTTTCGACAAGTTTGGACAGAAATCCAAAACCGGAGTTTTTCCTTTGTGCAACTTTACTTGTACCTGCTTTTAAAAGGAACAATTTTGCTTCTTCCTCTCCTACGAGCGTAAAATTGTGTAAACAAAAAAAGCCTTTAGACACTGTATCACCTTTCCCTCAAGGAAACGGATTCTCAGACTCTGTCAGCTTTCATCTATATAATAGCAATGGACGTCCCAAAAAGAAAGACCATAAGCATGATATTTCTTCATCCAAAGTTTCAACGCAATTCATCAAAAAAGTCGAGGCAGACCTCGGACAACCTTGTAAAAGGTCCCCTGAAGTCTACCTCGGCTTACCGCGCATTCGAACAGCACCAAACAGGCAGCAATTCAATTTTAAGCTGGCTCACACGGTCTCTTGATGAGCCAAGTGTGCAGATTCGCATCTGGCTCTTCTTGTCCTCATCCTCAAACAGTGCAAATGAGCCGTGTATCCTTCTCCGGCAGGGAGTTGAACACACGGCTCATCATTTTAGGTTCAGAATCTCAAGAAGCTCGACAATCCTGTGCCGTCTCTCGGGACAGTGAAGCATTTCCTCTTTCCCTTAAGTACTCGTTCACCTCATCAATTGACCTCATATACATACAGTTAAGAATCATCAAATGTGCTAGCTGTTCTTTGGTCGCAGCCAAGCTAAAACCCGCTTTTGCTATGAGCGCAACCGAAAGCCATGGAGGAAGGTGCATAGCAACGCATAGTGCAACCACGTTTTTCTCAGAAAAACTTTCAACCTTTCCATTTCTGTAGCGACCGATCGTTGACTCCGACACCTTTGATTCAAAGGCCAGAGCCTCTTGCGTAAATCCGAAGCGTGTCATCACATATCGTAGTGCTGCCGGGAAGCAAGCAGGCATATTCTCTAACACCTTGCGTTCTTCTTCAGCCTTCTCATTCTCAGACAGCCTTTCCTCCGGGTCTATAATACGATAGTAGTTTTTGATCTCTGTTTGATTTTTTTCAGCATGCGAGGGCATCCAAATCCCTCCCACGTCCGAAACTACTCAAGGTAGCCTCAAACGTGGGAGGAATGGGCATAGCGATGCTCATTGGATCAGTAGTCAAACCCGCAGTCGCTCGACTGGCCTTTTTGGCTCTATTAACCCATAGCATATGCAATTGCGCATAAATCTGTGCACACTTAGCCTTTCTAATGCGTCTGATCAGTTCTCGCATCCTTTCCAATTCGAGAATTCTTTCATAAACGCACTGATACTCCACAGAATCCGGTGCCAGATCATCAGCAATATGAAGCAATGACTGAATCCGCTTATTGATTCTGTTCTTTTCTTGCTTCAAACATAATAAGCTGACCGCTTTAGCAACTGCTTCGATAGCTGATGAAAGTGTTGAATTTTGACAAATGATGTACATTTGCACATTCACCTGCCCTTTTCATGTAGTACGGTAAACCGCCAGTTTTATTATATCACATTCCATTTTAAAACAAAACATGTCTCGTTTTCTTATTGCTTCGCCATCTTCTCCTTAACCTTGTCCGGCACGTCGATCAGGCCAAATCGGTAGAACAGCCCATAGATATACGACACACCCCGGATATCTCCCAGAGCCTTAGGTCTGTCCACTACCTCTCCAATTTTACCGATATTGTGATACGCCAGCATCACAGAACTCCAAGCAAGACTCTTGCTGTCCTCTCTGCGGTCGATCCACAGTTCCTTGGTGAACTCATCTCCCCTGCCCTTCTTCAACTTATATGTAAAGAGCAAGCCGGACATCGTCTTGAACTTGTATCCCCGAAAAGCCACCACACACTTCCAGAGGTTCTCTTCGCATGGGTTCTTTTTCAGCGCCACCACCGCTCGATAGTGTCGCTGTCTCTCTGCCCCGGCACTGATATTCGCCGCTTCAGCTTCCTCCGGGAAGTATACGCTTTTTTCATACGGCAGATAGGAGGTCACAGAGGAATGGGATAACTGCAAGGCAGCCATTGTGGAGGTGACGGCAGCAGAATAACTCTGCGTTTCTCTGAGGGTATTAAAGGTCTGTTGGACGAGCTTTGCCGTGTCCGACTCGTAGACCCCGGCTGTGATGAGCAGCTTCCGAACCTTGATGGGGTTAAGGGACAGTGCATCTGCGATGGCTTGTAGACTCATTTTGTCCGTATAAAGGTCGGCAGCCGCTTTCATCTGTTGTGCCAGATTCTTGGCTGCACTGTACTCTGGCTTTGATGGCTTCCGACCACCGCCGGGCTTGCGCGCGCGTGTATTATCCACTAAATTTCACCTCATTTTTATTTCCGTTACAAACTATATATCGTGCTCAAGAATATGCCGTGTGAACTTCTGGAATTCAGTCCACACGGCGTATTGCTTTATTTCAAGTTTTCGAGGATATCGTCTGCCGTCATGCCGGATGACAGCAGAAGTAGTGGCACTGTTCTTGCCACTCTCGGGATGGGGCATATGGATAATGATACCGATAGGATTATGTATGATTTTAGGTTAGTATAGTACTACGGGAATAGGATGGTAATATTCTCTCAGAAAACAGATTCACTGACCGAATTTTGAATATTTATCAGACCAATCCGAGTCTATATATTCAGCTCTTTTACATTAGTTATCCACACAGCTATTTATTCGAGCGAAAAGAATCTACTCTAACAATGTTTTATGGTCTTTTGCATATTCCTGTACTTTATAGTTTTGAGGAAAAATCATACAATCTCCTCTTTCCCAATTCAACCTCATAACACACAATTTCATACTCTCGTTAAATCGATCTCCAAATCTATTTATCAATATAAATTGGATGTCAATGTCATGTCCCTCTGTTTTTGCAAAGAACTTTTTATTGGCATAGAAGCAGACTTTTCGACTCTCACCCGATGGAATACCTATCGAAATACTATTTCTGTTTACCACAGAGAGTCCCCATTTTGTAGGTGTCTTATCATTTTCCGATGCTGTTTCAGCCTCTTTGTACTGCACTATCTCAAAGCACTGTGTTGTATTTGTCAACTCAAGAACAATTGAAACTGTGTCATTTGCATCACAGTCAGCCACTTGATAGGATATTATATTATCTCCATCCGGTCTGCCCGTTTTCACCTCCCAATTAGTAACAAGAACGAATGGTCTAACTTCCATTTTATATCGGCTTTCTTCCAACAGAGTCACTCGTTCAGATAATGCATTGGCCTGTTGGGACAGTTCATTTGCCTTTTGGGCTGTCTTATCCGACTTTTCTGTCAGCTCATTTGCCTGTCTTGCTATTAAATTTGACTGTTCGGTCATCATTCTGCCATGGAATTAGCTCGCTCTGTTTGCCGATACGCAACATAAGCCAATCCAACTGTAGCCGCTGATGATATACACGAAATAACATATGACAGCATTCCATCTGCTGTTATCAGCGAATCAATTTTCGGAGAAAAAATATGTACCAGCAACGCCACTCCTATGAACAAAATCGCTGTGCCTAGCAAAAACCATCCAATGGCCGGTTTTGTCTTGGACTTATGCATTTTCTCTTTATTGCTCGAATTTATATTCTTATCTCCCATAGTATCATCTTTATTTTTTTACTATTCCTTTGCATCCTTAGCCACAATTACTTGTGTTGCCTGCCGCCCACCACGTAGAGGTGTGCAAAGTTTCGAGCGGCAAAACCGTGAAAAATTCCCCACGGTTCAAATATAAACCTTTAAAAACTAGTTTTCAAGGGCACAGGTGAAATATACATCAACCCGTATGTTGCATCAAGGTTGCGTTCAGACCGCGTAGCCCTTGTTCTTAATGGCCTCGACGACCTGAGACACGTACTTCTGGCAGGTGTCGTGGTCGGGAGCCTCCACCATCACACGCACAACAGGCTCCGTGCCGGACTCACGCACCAGAATACGACCGGTATCGCCCAATGCCTCGGCTACGGCTTTGACGGCCTCCTGCACCGCCGGGTCGTTCTGCGCAGCCTTTTTATCAGTGACACGAACGTTCTCCAGAACCTGCGGGTAGATCTTCAGCGGCTCAGCCAGCTTGCTCATGGGCATCTTCTTCGCCAGCATAACTTCCATCATCTTGAGACTGGTCAGGATACCATCACCGGTGCTGGCGTACTTGCTGAAGATAATATGACCACTCTGCTCACCGCCGATACGGCAGCCGTTCTTAGCCATGTACTCATAGACGTACTTGTCGCCCACTGCGGTCTTAGCGTAACCAATGCCCTTCTCATCAAAAGCCTTATACAGGCCGAAGTTGGACATGACCGTGGTAACGACGGTATTGGTCAGCAGCTTGCCGCGCTCCTTCATGTAGCAGCCGTAGATGTACAGGATATGGTCGCCAGTGATCACACTACCCTTTTCATCCACACACAGGCAACGATCAGCATCGCCGTCATAGGCGAAACCAACATCCAGACCCTTCTCTACCACGAACTTCTGCAAGCCCTCAATGTGAGTAGATCCAGCATTGTTATTGATATTCGTACCGTTGGGCTGTGCATTGATGACGTAGGTGTCAGCACCCAGCGCATCGAACACAGACTTAGCGATGTTCCAGGAACTACCGTTGGCGCAGTCCAGACCAACCTTGACGCCCTTAAAAGAGTAGATTCCGAGGCTAATCAGATAGCCCATGTAGCGGTTGCGGCCGGACACATAGTCCACCGTGCAGCCGATATGCTCACGATGGGCAAATGGCAGCTCCGGCCAGTCCTTATCGAAGACATGGAGCTTTCCGTCAATGTAATCCTCGACTAACAGCAAGATTTCCTCCGGCATCTTCTCGCCATAGCAGTCGATCAGCTTGATGCCGTTATCGTAGTAGGGATTATGGCTGGCAGAAATCATGATGCCGCAGTCGAAGTCGTCCACTCGGGCGATGTAAGCCACAGAAGGGGTGGTAGTGACATGGAGCAGGTAAGCATCTGCACCGGAAGCGGTCAGACCTGCGACCAGGCTGTACTCGAACATATAAGAGCTGCGGCGGGTGTCCTTGCCAATGACGATACGGGCAGGCTCGTTATTGCCGTTGCGCTCACGCAGGGCGTTATAGTACCAGCCCAGAAAACGACCAACCTTGTAGGCATGATCTGCGGTCAGAGTGATTCCAGCCTCGCCACGGAAACCGTCAGTTCCAAAATACTTTCCCATTATAGTTTTCTCCTCATCCAAAGAGTGATTTGGCAATCATATGCTTTAGCCGGATAGAGATCCGTTGCCTGCTGCTCACCACGAAGAGGTAGCATATTTGAGCAGCACAGCCATGTGGCGGAACACATGACCTTAACTCTTGTGTATTACGCTGTAGTCAAATTAAATTATGCCACTATCATTTTATCTGTCATTGCAAGCTTGGATTTAATGAATGTTTTCCGCACTCCTCAATCTCAAACGAACCTTTTCCAGAAAATGTGATATATTTTCACTCTCTGCGCATTGTTTGCACCATTCTTCAATCATAATTGACCAAACAGCATCTTTACTCTTCTTTACACGATTTCCTATGTATTCCGTCCAGCAATGATGATCCGGAAGAAGAATTGCATCATCCAAATACTTAAAAAGCAAACCAGCACCAATTCCGAACCTTTCATCTAAGTTATTCCAATCTTTTTCCTTTAAATCGAGGATAATTTGTCTTTCTGGTGCCTGTGTTCCCGGAAGTGCCAAGCAATCTGGAATTTCCTCTGCCTTATCCCCATCAACAATGCAGAGGCTCGGATAGGGCAACTTACCACTTTTGCTCATTTCATTTAATGTTTTTACAACAGTGCAACTACCAACAGAGCGTGCAGATATCTTCTTGCTATACTCTTCATAATGCTCTGCATCTTGTTTTAGTATTTTCCAAAACAGGGAAACCGCTTCATCATCCTCCAAGAAAGCATACAAATCCGGATGCTCACCATCATCCATACTTGCCAACGCAAAATTCGTTGATACTTCGTAAACAATTTCCTTTCGGTCCGAGAGTTGCATAAGCATTATTCTCGCAATTGGTGGTAGTTCTTCTAGTGCAAATGGACTATGCGTTGACAAGATTATCTGTAATTTTTTTCACACGTGAGAGCTTCAATAGACACTTAACAAACCGGCGCTGTGCTTGTGGATGGAGGGAGTTTTCTACTTCATCGATTACCAACAATGATTGGTTCGGTATATCCTGTAAAAGTTTGAACGTATCAAGGATAGAGTCTTCACCAGCGCCTTGATGAAATTGCGATATTTCACCATAGGATTTTGTCAGGAGTCCGACTTTTCGATCAACATCTACATCTGTTCCAACGAACCGTGCCCTACCATATTGTTGACCTAAAATATATGAAAGATTCTGTAGACTTTCTGGCGTCAACTCCGTTACTGCCCCAACTTCTTCACTAGCAAGTTTAGCCACTTTAGCATATCCAGCAGTCGCATCTAACGGAAGCGTTCGGGAAATGTCTAAGAAGAACACATTCCTTTCAGGTTTTCCTTGTTTTGGTGTAAATCCCCAATCATTAGTCTTCTTCCAACGAAGGTTGATATCCTCGTTTCCCTTACGAACTTTATACTCAATTATTGCATTTTGCAGACCAGTCGCATCCCAGCGCGTACTTACAAACATTTTAGATGGATAAAAAGTTTGACCATTTTTGTTTTTATACGCACACACAGATGCTTTCAAAAAAGTACTTTTTCCAATACCATTTTCACCAACAATTGCAACCACCGGAAAATTAAAAGCTATTTCTTGTCCCGTCCATCCGTGAATATTAGTAATCTTAATAGATTTAATAAATTGCTTCCATTCGCTATCCGCAGCTCCATGCTTAAATTGCCTCATTATGCTTTTGATTTCTTCCGCATCCATATGTACCCTCTCTTCATTCTTCGCTGTTACTTACTCTTCTTTTGAATATACTTGAGCCACACAGTCATGCCAGTGTATACCTTGATATTTTCCAAATTTTATAATCGACCATCGTTTCTGGAAACACTTTTATGCTTGATTTACTCATTTTTCGAGATTAAGAGGGGAACTCAATGTAATGCGTTAATTTCCTTCATTGCCGAAAATATTTTTTTCTTATTAAGGCAAAGAATTCCAGCAATATATGCTCCGCCTAGTACGCAAAGGATAATAATAGGACTAACTGCAACTGCTTCTAAAGCTCTTTTGGCCATAAAACAAATGACACCAACTATTGATAATTCAATCGCAAATGTTAAAAATTCTTTCCAATCAATTAGTTTCCAGACTGATGTTTCCAGCGACTTTGCACTCATTTCTGCAAGAACGGCCGTCAGAACGACTGTTACAAAAACTGTTGCAATTGCCGGTCCAATAAAGCCAAAAACATGATAGAATAGTACATTACAACCCGCATTCGCCACAAGTGACACAAGGGAGCAAATCATAAGCGTCTTTGTTTTTCCGCTTGCACTTAATACAATTGACATATTAGCAAACTTAATCATGTCAACTATTGTATACAGAATAAAAATAGTCTGACCTGATAAATATTTTTCGCCATAAAGGAGCAGGACCATTTCTTTTGAAAGAATCATGCATGCAATTGTAAAGGTAAACGCCGTATAATATCCTATTTTTAGATAGTTCTTAAAGAGAATCCTACCATGCATGTAATCTCTTTCTCCAAAATATCTTGTTAAAATTGGAATTAAAATTGTCAAAAAAGAAGCCGATATAATATCAAAAGGCAGCAATGTGGCACAATTTGCATAAATAGCATATTGATCAGTGTTATACCATCCCCCTATCAGCATTTTATCAATGTCACGACATAAAGAATTGGTTAAAACGTAAATACCCATTGGAATACTATATCCCAGGATTTCTTTTGTTTTACCCCAATCAATTTCATAAGGCTTAATCATGAACTTTTCTTTTACAAAAGTCCACCCAAAAAACACTGTAATGATTACTTCAAATACCAAAAAAGCAATCAATACAACTGTTATGTCTTTCAGAATCCATGCTGCAATCGCATATACAACTAATCTAAGTGTAGCAAATCCAGCATTTCGTATCGCAACGGATTTTGCTTTGCCAATCGAAACTTGCAAATATTGAAGCGACACATTCAAATTTGCAAATAACGGTCTGAATGCAATGAGCCAAAAGAAGCTTGAGAGCATTGGGTTGTTGAAATATTCTACCAAATTGTTTGATAATACAATAATAAGGATACCAGCAACAATACCTGTTATCGTCTGAAATCCCATTATCGTATTGATATATGCCTTTTGAACCTTTTCGTCATTGCTTCTATTATAGAAATAATTTACTGCATCTACCAACCCAAGCGCAGTTATGTTTGTAGCAGTTGTTACAATCAGATTCGTCTGAGAGAATGTACCATACAATTCAAGGCTTAGCGCATGAGACATAATCATTGTGCTCAAAATTCCGCTAACCGTAGTGAACGCTTTAACCACCGCAAGCAAAACCGAATTTCCCGAATTACCCTTTAGAATCTTCATGCTTCCCTTTCCATTTTTATACTTTGATTTATTGTCCCATATCTTAGTATGAGCATTAGAAACAATAGCACTGAATTTGTGATGTTATCAACTGTAGAAATACATACAACCACAATAACATAGGCCATAATAAGTGGAATAGCATTTTTCGTATTTTCATCGCCCAAGCCTATGGCTCTTTTTTTATATTTCAATGGTGCCAAAATAAACCACAGATCAATAGCTACACCTAAAAAAATACCGGTTCCACAAATCCATTCAAGCCAAGTATTGTGGCAGGCAAGACCTCTTTCTGTCAATAAATATATCTGGTTCTGTCCCACCCCAAACAGTTCTTTATTGTTTCCAATCAGATATTGAATATTTGTCTTCCAAATCGTTAACCTTCCATATTCCGAACCCAATGACGCTCTTTCTCCAAAGATACTTTCCCACATCTTCGCAACTTCAAGAATAACAGCATCTATATTAGAGATCAGTCCGATAAGGATTACTCCCAAAATGGCCATTCCAACTACAAGCACCTGACGCTTATTATTTGCTCTCTTATACCCAATAACAAAGAATATTGTAAGCATAACAAACGTACACATTAGCGCCATTCGCGAACCAGAATAGACGACTACTGCCAAATAAACAGCAAGTGCGAGAATACTCTTCACAATTTCCTGTTTACGATACACAACATTGGCTAGTGCATAAGCTGCACCAGGAATAAGCGTCGTAATCACACTATTCGGATCAATGCAAAAACCTCTCATACGCTGCGAAACATTCCCGCCAAATGATGCTAGTCTCAAAACAATGCCCGGTTCCAAGCGCTCTGAAGCATATACTCCGTCAGGCGTAATACCTCTACTAAACATTAACCAAGCCACAGTAAAAACTATTCCGTAACCGATTGTTGTTGCCAGTGTCGCCTGCCCCATCTCTTCAAATTCAATGCCATCTTTTTGACGATGCTGATAGCAAAAACCAATCATCAAAACCAGAATGAACATTATATGCTGCATTACAGATGCCATCACAAACCCTGTCAGAAAATCACTAATGATGAGAGCGAATACAGCAGCTATGATTGCCACGGGGACTCGAATTGTTTTATCCCTAACAAGGTCGCTCGCAATAATACATATACCGAACAACATGTATGGTTTCAACGTAGCACCTGCAATTGTAACGCCATACATTTCAATTGGAAGAAGAAGCCAGATATAATGGTACCAACTTATTCCTTTTTTACAGAACAGCCATGAAATAGCTACCGCTGCTGCAATCCATGCCCATATCATCTATTATTTCCCTCACAGCCATTTTTTTGCCTGCGCCTGTGCAGCTGGCAATGTATATTCTCTGTTTATAGTCTCATACGCATTTCGAGCCATTTTGGTATACTCGTTATCACTCAATTCTATTGCCTTTTCCATTCTTTCTTTCAAATCAAGGACCGTACTACCATAAAGGAGGAAACCATTTGTCGAACAGATCACATCTGAAATACCACCTACTGATGATGCAATAGCTGGGATACCGAATCCCATCATTTCAATAATGCCATTTGGCATTCCCTCGGTATCTGTAGGAAACAACAGATATTTCCAACTTTTCACCTTATTCTGTAAGTCTGAATGCTCAACCCAGCCAAGAAGTGAAATATACTCCTTTGCCTCTAATTCATTAACAAGATTTTCGCACTCTTGTTGCTGTTTTCCTGAACCGATTATTTCCAGTCTCCAATTCGGATGCAAGTTATGAATTTCTGACATAGCTCGGATACATTCCACTACATGTTTACCGGGGGTCAACCGGCAAACCATTCCAAATATATTGTCCCTATTTTGGAATTCTGGTTTTGCGATGGTATCAGTGTACAAATGTATGACTTTCTTTTGCTTAATTTTCAAAGATGGCCATTCATTTTCAACGGAAGGGCTTTCCATACATACACAATCAGCGTGGGCTGCCATATATCGAATCAGCTTTCCTGATAATGCTGTGAATCTACTTTGGGTGCCCTCTTTTTCGACATTTCCGTAGATGAAGTAATTAACTTCCATTCCTTTCATTTTTGCCGCAAAATACGGGAGGATCATCTTATCCGCAATCCAAAAGTAAGCTGGCTGGCCTTTTTGACCAATTCGGATAACAGCCCCCATCATTTTTAGCTGCACACCAACAATCGAGAGCATCCTTTTAAATTTATTAGGATGGCGAGTAATCGGAAAAGAAATCAACTGGATATCGTTCAAGTCATTTTCCACACTAAGATTTCCACCTATTACTTGTATGGACTCCACAGATGGCTTTATTACGCGCAAAAACTTACTTAGTGTTACTTCTGCAGAACGATTTGCTGCTATCATTGGATTTGTCACAACGATGATTTCTTTTTTGTTCATCAGTTCTCCATCCTCAACTTTACTCAATCGATTTAAAGATTTGTTCTACCTTTGTTGAATACTCACGATTAGACATCTGGCTTGCAAATTCAATGCCAGCCTTTTTATACTGTTCTTTTCCCTCTAAGATTTTTCCCACTGCATCTGCTGCACTATCAACATCATCCTCTGCAAATGTAACACCATCTCTACTCACGCGGATGAACTCTTCTGCGCCTGCTGCATCACATGCAATTACTGGAACACCTGCCGCTGCTGCTGCCAAACCAGCCAATGGAAACCCTTCAAATGCCGATGGTATAATGAGTATATCTATCATTTTGAGCAAATCCGGAATATCATTCCGCCGACCAAGGAATATGACATGCTCCCTTAGATCATACTGTTCAACCTTCTGATTTAGCTCAGTCATGTATTCAGGCTCTCTGCATTCACCAGCAAAGACCCCAACAGCATCATATCCTTCTGCTCGGAGTTTCTTTAATAACTCAATTGTAAACCACTGTTTCTTCGACCGCTAAATAAGCGCAATATACCCACAACAACTTGATTCTTCATCGAGTTTTCCTTTCCGCCGGAAGTCATGCGAGAATCTTCAAATCTCATGAACTTTTACGATTCTTTATAACCCTCGCCGGATTTCCAGCCACAACATCATATTCTGATACATCTTTTGTAACAACAGAACCTGCACCAATAATTGCACCATCTCCGATTTTAACACCCGGAAGGATAATTACACGTCCACCAATCCATACATCGTTTCCAATAACTACTGGACGTTCCTCTGTCGATCCTTGCTCGCACATTGGGATATCTAAGCGAGAACTTTCGTGGTTGCGAACATATATAATGCAATCGGGAGCCATCATAACATTATCTCCAATTACGACTTTCCCATAAAAATGTGCATTTACACCAATTCCGGAGTTGTTTCCTATTTCAGTTCGAATAGAGAACGTTGCATTTCTCTCGATATTAACATTATCTCCACACTTGGGAAGCATCAGTTTTGTTGCCCCCCCCTCGACAACTTTTCCATAATCCGCCAAATTTTCCATAGGAAACTGGAAGGTGTTTCGCAATCATATATAATGCACAACCAATATATTGCCTTATTTTCATACTCGTAAACCTCCGTTACTGCTTTACGCATTCAAAAACAAACTCGTGATTTCTTTTTTAAAATTCGCATTTGTTTGCTCTCTGCAAAATGCATATCCACGTTCAGTCTCTTCTGCATTCGGTGTTTCGAGTACTTTTTTCACGGCATTTGCAACACTCGACTCATCGTCTTCTTTATAGAAGGTTCCGCATCCAGCATGATTGAGCAGTTCATAAGCCCCACTAGAATTCATAGTTACAACCTGTCGCTTAGCCGACATTGCTTCCATTGCAACAAGTGATAGGCCTTCTTCTGATGGAACAAAAACACAATCAGTTGCAGCCAAAATATCTCCAATATCCGATCTAAATCCCATCCAAACAATTTGATTTTTTATGTCACAATCTTCAATCCGCTGTTCAAGCTCTTTTTTAAAATTGCGATCTGCCTCTGTAATAGTATCTCCAACGACAAGTCCAACAACATCCTCTCCGAGATTCCTCAAATCGGCAATAACGGAGATGAGAACATTCTGGCGCTTATTCTTCGTAATTGCTCCGATTTGGGTTACTACCTTTACCCCCCGGAGCTTTCTACCAAGTTTAGCTTCCAGTTCTACAATTATTTTCGTTGCGTCACCATTTGCATACTTTTCGACATCAACGGGATTATAGAGTACCTTTACCTTTTTGTGTGCAGCTTCATTTACAATTTGATCTCCCACACAGTTTGAAACTGCAATGATCTCACGGACTGACTTCCAGTTTCCGCAAAGGTTCAACAACTTCTTCGTTGCACCATCCAAGAAGATATGGTGCAAATGCCAGATAACAGGCTTACGGGCCAGAGTTCCACAAACTGCACTCCACGGAAGAGCTGCCGGTCCCGGCGCATAGAGAATATCCGGTTTGTACTTACGAATCACACCGAGTGACTTCCATACATTTTTAACTGACATCCAACCGTAGCGGAAAATCACTTGCTTTCCCTTAACACCTGTAGGTAACGTCTGGTCACCCATTAGAACATACGGGATATTCCGTTTTTTAAGTTCTTCTGACATCATTCCTTCTGCCGGAATTAGACAGCAAAACTCAAATTTATCTGACAGCATATCCATAACGGTCAGCGTCATTTTCTGACCACCAGATACTGTCGCCAGTGTTTCCCACACCAGAACTTTTTTCTTTTGCATTTATCTTTTCCTTTTTCCCAATGCTATTGGGCATACTCGATAAATCACTTCTGAAGCAGCCAAGCACATTCCAATCGAAAGAATCGCAATCATACTGGATGCAACTAAAGGATACGTTCCAATTAGCTTTTTACTTATAGGAAAGAGTCCGACAAAAAACAGAATCGGGAACTTATGCATTACCATAATCCCCACAGTATTTCTTCCAACATAATTGATTGGAGTCACACCATTTGGAAAACACATGGCAAGACTTACAAAGCCAACACACAGCATTATTGCCATCACGAGGAAGTATCCAAAACCATGCGTTCCATAAGAGTCCGCATTGTACGAAACCTGTCCATTTCCAATTGTCATAAATGTTCCGACCGCAAGGCACCCTACTGTTACTGCGATTTTCACCAAAATACTTTTTCTAGTGAATTCATCCTTTACGCTCCCTATCACTTTTCCAAGTGCAAAGAACGGAAACATATAAATTGCTGTTTCCAATCCAAAGGGCAGATTGGGGAGTTTAATTTCTTCGCAAAGGATGAATGCCACTAGGGCCGAAGACAAAAACACCGTAATATTCCATTTCAGATCATCTTTGCTTCTGAAAATCCAAAAAGCCATAAGCAGCAGTACAAATATCATTGGAATATACCACAGCGGCATATTCCATCGCATCAAACCTGTTCCGCTATTAGCATAGAGCATACCGATTACGCTCTGCAAAGGGGATACGTCGTACCCCCCCCCCGACAGTTTTTTCCATTTTGCTGCCAAGTATTGCATAAAGAGCAATGCTGATGAGTGCAAAGCAGTAATACGGAATCATGAGTGCTCTGAATTTTTCTTTTAGAAATGTACCAAACTTTTTCTGTCCAACATGAAATACAATGCCAGAAGTAAGAACACAAAGCGGAACATGAAAGCTATATAGCCACAGGTAGACTACCGTTGCGTTTCTCAAAGTATGTCCCAGCACAATTGCGAACACCGCAAATGCTCGCAACGTATCAATCCAACCGATTCGCTCCGCCTGTTTCATATCATTCTCCCTTTACCGCATCCATAATGACCCCATAAATATCGGTCATCTCATAGCTGTTCTTCTTCAGTTCAAAGTTATTTGCAAAAATGATTGCCGTTCTCCAACGGTGACCACCGGGGGACATCATATACATAAAGCCGCCCTTCTCAAAGACATTTTTACCAAGTTCCCATTCGCCGCCCCAGCGTTCATCCATCTGGTAGATGATTTCAGGATACTTATTCAGGTACTGTCCATGATAAAAAGTATTGGTACGAACAATCCACTCAAAGAGGTTCTTATCTTCGCCCTCAATCTTGATCGGCTTCAAATACTCAACGATTTCATCAGCCAACTTGTCTTTGTCCGCAACATTGTCGTTGATGCGGATTCCACCGTAGCTATAATTCTTCAGAGCCGAAAGATCACTTAGATATGCCTGTGTCTTATCCCAATCAAAATCGGCACTGGATGCAAACAAGCTCTTCCACACGGGGAACTTCTTTGCCAGCTTCATTGCCCACTTCGGCAAACCAATGCCCTTCACAACACTTAATGCGGTCTTCTTGATGATTTTCTTAATCTTTTTCTTCGTTGACGGCTTGGAACCATCTCCACCGCCCTTAGGTGTCAAATAACCACCACGACGAAGCAACTCATTGATCCTCACAGTATAGACCGGACGTGCACCATGACCGTGGTCACTAATAATCAAAAGCGGTGTATCCGGTTGTTTCTGCATCACTTCGCCAACATAGTTATCCATGGCGATGTACATGTCCCGAATCACATTCTCATGCTCATTGGGGCCAGGATACTCCGGATGGTTTGGATCACAGTGCCGCCAGAAATCGTGCTGAATACCATCGGTCGTGGAGAAGTAAGAGAACAGGACATCCACATCCTCGTTCTCGATTGCCAGCCGAGTCAACCGGATTTCTTCATTAACTTTTGCAAAGAACTCGTCCCGCAGAGCGGGCAGATCCTTTTCCGAGGTAAACTTTCCATCGGTGCCCAAAATATCAACTCGCGGATTATAGATGCTCTCCTTGCCCTGAGGATAGACACGAATCTTTCCCTCGTAAGGACGAGTAATCATCAGGCCGTTGATTTCCCAGCCTTCCTTGATGTTCATCGGCAGAATTACTGCACACGAAAGTCCCTGTTTGTTGAGTACATCCCAGAAAGCTTTGCCTTTAAAGGCACTGTCATCAAACACCAATGGCTTATATGTATTCTCTTTTGCTCCCACATTAACAAAGTTAATGATGCCATGCTCAGACGGATCAAGACCAGTATAAATCGTGGACCATGCAGGAGTTGTATCCGCCGGGAAAACCGAGCGCAAGTGAGGGTAGTTATTCTTCTGCATCAAGCCATACAGATTGGGAAGTTTATCCTTGTATCGAACAATCACATCCCAGTCCATACCGTCAATGCCAAGAATTATCAGTTTTCGTACCATTTTCTACTCCTATCTAATTACTTTTTAAGCGGAGGCAGTACTTCATCGATGGCTGCCATGACTTCGTCCAGCATCTTCTGCTTATCCTGATCACCAGCGATCACTGTTGCATTGTACATTTCTGCAACCTTTTCATAACGGGGTTTACGGATTTCCAGATACAACGGATCGGGAATGTCGTCCTTACGAGAGCAGCAAACTTCTACAGGAGTCTTGATATAAATAATTTTGTCCGGGCGCGGTGCATTCTTCCATTTACCATTCATGGTTTCTTCCATGTACTCTTCGCCCAAATCCAAATTTGCCGCATAAGTCACGACATTATCATAGATGTAACGGTCCACCAGCAAAGTCGTACCAAGGAAACGCTTCAAACGAATTTTGAAGAAGATCTGCAATTTGAACTCAATGGTCGTTAGGAAAGAGAAAATCTTATAGGCACCGCCCTTGTTCGCATTCTTACGCAGGCTCTCCAAGTACGCCTTGTAGTCACCTGAAAAAGGATCACTGTCCTTCTTCATTAAAATCTTTTTTCCGAGCTTAATAATTCCACGCAGGAAAACAATAACGTAAGCAGCTCGAACAATTTCAACCTTGTAGCCACGCTTTTTCAACTGTTCGTAGGCATAGTCAATACTCGTTGATTTGCCGGAACCATCCAAGCCCATAAAGCTAATCATTGCCGGTTTCATTCATTTTCCTCCCGAACCATTCTTAACACACTCTGTGCTACATTCCCCCAGGAGCCTGTCTTTTCAAGCAGAGAATGGTCACTCTTTTTCTTAATTACTTCAGGCAAAACTTTATCCAGTTGCTCTGCATTGTCAACCAGAGTAATTGCACCTTCAGATCCTGTGATTTCATTCAGATTTTCAAAGCTTTTATACCCAATCACGGGGACACCGCAGGACAGTGCCTCCATTACAGAAAGCGGGATGCTAATTACAAACTCCGCAGACCTTGTTGGGAACAAATATGCATCCGCCATCTGATATACTTCTTCGACATTTTCCAAATAGCCCTTATGGATTTTCACCTTTGCATCATTCAGGACGCGGACCACATTCTCATCCTCAAACATTCCACTGGCCACTACCATTCGCTGCGCTGTATGGATCTTTGCAAAATCCTCCAGTCCACGTCCCTTTGAACAATGGCCCACATGAATAACAAGCGGCTTTGACGGGTCAAATCCGTACTTTTGTTTAAGCATCTTTTGCTGTTCTACTGAAACAGGTGCGAATTTTTCCGCTTTGATACCCACCGAAAAAAGTTTTTTCTTACAGCCTGACACGACTTTTACATCCTTCATATCACCTTCCGTGATGGAAAGGTAACTGCATTTCAATGGATGCTTGTTGTTTCTCGCCATGAAATCCGAATCCGGCTTCTGTACCAAAACAATCCAAGTGCTTCTGCACATCTTCGTAACAATCGATGCCAAGCTATAGACCAACTTGTTGGCACGAGCGAAAATCATCGTAGCATCTGCTCGCCTGGAGTTCAGTACAATCTGCGGAATCTGCTTCAAGCCAGAATAAAGTACGGTATTATCTTTTTCAAATTCTTTAGCCAAATGAGTTGCGACATTACGCATTCCTTCATTGACTTGTCCATTTACTGTTCCAATTACATGGATTACCATACTTCACCTCAGCGCATTACTTCAGCAGACTGTCTTTCAGACGCCAGAATGCTTTCAAGCTTCTCTTCAAATCCTCCGGATCACGCAGACCACGAGCAAGACGATGTCCAATGTACCACGGACGCATATAATACTTCTTTCGTGCATAAGCGCAGAAGTCAACCAGCTCCTGAGCAGAGAGTTCCGGAGTGTTGATAATACAGTTCAACGTACCATCCTCATGGATGTACTCATCGTACTTACCATTAATATAGCCGTTGCTCTTCGCCCAGTTATATGCACCCGTTCCCGGATAAGGAATCAGCGGGAAGAACTGCGCCGTATCCGTCTTGAAGCGCATAGCTGCGGCTAACGTTTCTTTCATGGTCTCATGGGTCTCGCCCTGATTTCCTACCATGTAGCAAGCATGAATCATCAGACCAGCTTTACGAGCATTTGCAACATAGGCTTCAATCTGCTCAACAGTAGTGCCCTTGTGAATGTTCTTCAGAATCTGCTGGTTCACGCTTTCAATACCAGGGATAATCAGGTGGCAGCCAGCTTTCTTCATCAGACACATGGTCTCATAATCCAGATTCACACGAGCATTACACAGCCAGCGAATCTTCTTATTGATACCTTTCTGAATCATCATATTGCAGATTTCAGAAACACGCTGCTTATTAATAGTAAAGGTATCATCCTCAAACACGATTTCTTTCACGTCCGGGAAGTTGTTTACGATATACTCGATTTCACCAATGACATTTTCCGGACTGCGCAGACGATAGCGATGACCATGCAGCGTCTGAGGATAAACACAGAAGTTACACTGTGCCGGGCACCCGCGTCCGGTGAAGATCTGAATAGACGGGAAAGCGGCTGCCGGGAAAACATAATCAGTCACACAGAGCCTACGCTTGATAAACTCTGCTGCGTAGGGAATCTCATCCAAGTCAGTGATATGCTCTGCGTCAGGGTTATGGACTACTTCACCATCTTTGCGATAAGTTAAGCCACGAACGGTAGCAAGATCTGCGCCATCACGAATGGCAATAGCCGTATCACGCACTATGTAATCGTACTCATGGCGAGCCAAACCATCAATCAACTCGCTAATGCCCATAGTCTCATCCGGTGTCGCAGAAGGATGAGTGCCGACCAACATAGTGAAAGAGTTCGGATACATCTTCTTGATAACACCTGCAAACTCTACATCACTATAAATAGAAGGAGTACTGGTGTCGAACACAAAGAGCTTAGCATCCGAAGCTTCCTTCTTCACACGCTCCAGCGTCTGCTCCTTGTTCATCTGCTTAGCAGGAGCATCAATAAATGCCACTTCAAAACCATTCTTTTCAGCAACGCAGGCCGCATAAATCAGCCAAAGGGGATAATACAGAACGCCGCTATGACCTATGGAAGGGCTTCTGGATTCACGAGAAAACTTGCCGTATTCAGCCTTGAACGGAGGGTTGATAAAACATACTTTCATTTTGATTCTCCTATTTTTATTTCAAGTTCTTGTATTTAAGCAGACCTTTCACCATATACCAACACTCATAATAAAGTGCCGCCAACGGATTCAATCCGATATACCGATATGTATTCCAGTTCATCTTCGCAGCCTTGACTTTATTGCCTGACTTTGATGATTTTGCAATGCGATAGATGAGCAATGGCTCATCCACACCATAGGCTTTCTTTCCTTCTTTCAGGATGCTGAGCCAAATCGCAAAGTCCTCGTGCATCCCATCTCCGATTGCATAGTGCTTTGCGTATAGCTCTTTACGCACCAGCGCAGAAGAATTGGATAACACATTCTGCTTCAACAACTGCCGATAGGTCACTTCTGCCGGAGCATGAAGATACCAGTCGATTGGCTGCCCATCCGAGTCCATAAAAGCTGAACCCGTGAAAAGCAAATCAGCATTTGTTCTCTTTTGAAGCTCAATCTGCTTTTCCAGCTTATCCGGAGTCCACGCATCATCACTGTCAAGAATCGCAATCCACGAGCCATTTGATTCTTCCAAACCATGCTTGCGTGTGTAGGATACGCCGCTGTTCTTTTCATTAGAAATCAAACGCACTCGGTTGTCTTTTGCCGCAATGCTTTTGACCAATTCCACAGTTCTGTCCTTAGAGCAATCATTAACCACGAGCAACTCAAAATCCGTGTAGGTTTGACGCAACACTGAGTTAATCGCCTGCTCTATTGTCTTTTCCGCATTGTAAGCAGCCATGATAATGCTTATCAAGCCGAACTCCTTATGTAACATCTTCCCTAGTCCTTACTCCTCTCCGCATATCAAAGATTACAGCCCAGACTCATCTCAAAGAGTCTGAGCCGTTTTTCTTATAAAGCTCTACCAATCGTCCTCAGCAGTATGAATCACACGCTGCTATGTCTCTATTTCGTTCCAGTCAAAATGGTTTTTAGGTTGGTTTTACGCCTCACGCCAGGCAGGCAACAGCATTCCTTTTCCCAAACAGGTCATTAAACCGTTGCCTTTTCGCTATTTTCTGCTCCCATTGCGGTGGTTGCACCCTCTGCGATGCCTTCGGTAGACTCCGGCATAAACAGGATCTTCACCGTAGCCAGCATGATCTTCAGGTCCTCGACCAGGCTGGGGTGGGCAATATACATCAGATCCATTTGCAGCTTATCATACGGTGTAGTGTTATATTTTCCGTACACCTGTGCGTAACCAGTGAGGCCAGCCTTTGCCTGCAGACGCAGCGCAAACTCCGGCATTTCTTCACAGTACTGTGCTGCGATCTCCGGACGCTCCGGGCGAGGACCTACAATGGACAGATCACCCTTCAGGATGTTCACCAGTTGCGGCAGCTCATCCAGACGGCAAGCACGGATAATATGGCCAACCTTCGTAATGCGGTCATCCTTGTCACCGGTAGACAGACGAGCCACACCGTCCTTTTCAGCATCCACACGCATCGAGCGGAACTTCAGGATCTCGAAGGGCTTGCCATCCTTGGTCAGACGCACCTGCTTATAGAATGCAGGGCCTCCATCCGACTTCACCGCAATCGCCGTGATCACAAAAATCGGGCTAAGAATGATCAGGGCCACCAGGGACAGCACAATGTCCATTGCACGCTTGACAAAGAGGAACTCCGGCTTTGCCATATATCGATCGACTCGCAGCACCGGAAGGTGAAGCATGTGCATCGGCCAGGCACCACTCATCAGAACATCGCCCACACGAGGAATGATGAACGTATTGATGTCGTTCATCACACAATACTTCAGGATGATGTTGCGCTCATGGCTGTGAACGCCGCTGAGGAATACGGTCTTCATACCGTCCAGAACGCTCAGATCTTTCAGGCATTCCTCTACGCTCAGAACATTTCTTACCTCGTACTTGCTATCCAAACCGTAGTCCCGAATCAGCTTTTCCATACCACGGCGCACATCATAGACCACGGTGGTAGGCTGCGGAGGGAATGCTTTGTAATACCAGCGATGTGCAACCGCAGACCAGATGCCAGCCATCACAAACTGCCCTGCAATGGCAGCGATTCCCGGCAGAAGATTGCACAGCTTAGTGGCCATCAGACAGATCACAATGTAAAAGATCCCGTCCGTTGCCATCGCCGCCAGTACCTGACCGTACATCAACTCGGAAACTCGCTGCATGGACATCCAGAATGCATCATAGGTCTTGCCCAGCAGAATAAACAGCACCGCATACAGGCCCAGAATAACTGCATGGCCTTGCCAAGTTCCATCCATCGGTGTTTTTGCCGCATAGTACCAGATCCAGCAAGCCGCAAACGGAAGTGTGATCATCACCACATCCAATACCTTTACGAGTCTCAACATCACATCGTGCCGAATTTTTGTCATAATTCCCTAACTACTCCTTTTTCACCCTATCATCAATTCTTTTTGACTCTATTACGAGCCCATCTTGTTCCAAATCATCCCGATGGCGTCCAGCCGCTCCATCCGTTCTTCTGTCAGTGCGCCGCTGCTTTTTTCGGGATTCAGCCGTGTGTAACGCTGCCGCTTGACCCATTTACCGAGGGCATATCCCTCCGGCGAAACATAGTTGACCGGGACCCTCAGATCTCCGTGGGCTTCAAAATAACGTTTTGCTTCCTGATATCCTTGGTTCCACTGGCGGTCATTGCGGTTGCCCCAGTACATCCCGATCCTGTTGAGCCGTTCGATCTGCTCCTCCGTCAGCTTTCCTTTCGGGTACGACCATTGCTGATTTGCAAGCCATACTCCAAGCCGTTCCCCGGCCGCTGTTACATAGGAGCGGGGAATATTCAAGTTCCCGTTTTCCTCGTAATAGGCGACAGCCAGGGCATAGGCCTTTTCCCACTTGGCGTCGAAGATGCTCCACACCATACCGATCTCATCCAGCTGTGCGATGCGTTCTTCCTTCAAGCAGCCATTCAACTTCTGCTGCCGGGTCTTGAGGATCCATTGGCCCAAGGGATAGCCCTCCGGGTCCACATACTTTCCAGCCACCAGCAGATCTCCGTAGGTGTCATGGTATTTCTTTGCAGCCTCGAACCCGTGCTGCCATGCAATTTCCTTCCGGTTGCCCCAGACCATGCCGATGCTGTCCAGCCGTGCGATCTGCTGCTCGGTCAGATTGCCTTGAATTTGTCCCTCGCGCACCCGGCGCTGGGTCACCAGCCACACCCCAAGGCTCAGACCGCCGGGCGTGGTATACAGTTTCGGGACGTTCAGGTTGCCATGTTCCGCATAGTAGATGCTTGCTTCGGAGAAATAGTGCTCCCAGCTGGAGGAAAGACTTGCCTGCAGCTGTTCAAACAGTACCCGGCAATCGTGCACCTGTTCGATAACCTCAAACCGCTCGGTCACGATCTTGTCGCCCTCGCCGTTGGCATACAGGCGGTGAACAGCCTCCTGCATCTCGCTTTGCAGACCGGAAATGCTGGTCAAGCCCTCAAAGTTGTTGACCACATCCAGAATCAGCGGGGCTGCGGTGTCACCGGCAGTCAGGGCGCGACCGATCTGTTGCTTGTAGATGATGGGCGAAACCGTTGGTCGGAACAGGATCACGCCAGAAATGCCTTCTACATGGACGCCCTCGTTGAGCATATCGATACAGAACAGCAGCTTCAGCCGGTCACCGGTGTCCGTTTTGAAGTCCGCAAAGGCCTTATCCGTGTTCGGGTCATCCGAGTAAGCCTGATACACCACAACATTCGGGTTTACCCCGGCGAACCACTCCTGCACATGGGACACCATCTCGTCCATATGCTCCTTGTTGGCGCAGAACACGATGTACTTACCAGATTTGTTTGTGATATGATGGGCAAAGACCTTGTCCAGACCGTCTGCTTGTTCCAAAGCGCGGCGCAGCTCGTCCAGATATTTCTGATTCACATCCTGAATGCCCGGTGTTCGCAGGTTGTCTACCCGCGCCTGATACTTTGCAAGCGTTTTCTGGTACTGATAAACTGTGGTCACATATTTTGGGGCAGGCAAAATACCCCTGACGACTGCTTCGCCAAGGGTCATGTTGCTCGCAACACGGCTGTCAAAAAGCTCTTCAGCCATGTCACGGTTATTATCCAGATAGCGGATATTTGTTGCCGTCAGACCCAGAAGCTTTGCATCCGAGCATAACTTTAATAAAGCCACCGTGCTTTCGCCCCAACATTCCGCACCGGCACGGTGGAATTCATCGAGTATAATATAGGCAGGCTTCTGCGCTGCTATTTCGTCCAGCTGCGCCTGCGTGCAGCACATCAGTTTGGCATAGGTATAAAAGTGAACGTTTGCCAACGGAAAATCCGGGTCGTTCCTTTTCAGGCTCTCCAGCTGGGTCTTAAAGATATATTCACTGGGAGAAAGCCAGATTACGACCTTCTCCGGGTTGTCCTCGATCAGCTTGAACGCAATATAGCTTTTTCCGGTGCCGGTGGGATGAACAATGGCAGCCTTGCCATACTGGTTCATCATCCGGACTGCCGCATGATATGCTTTCTCGTTGTGCTCAAACAGACGCAATGCCACCTTGTTCACCCCTTCCCGCATAAAGGGGTATCCTCCACAGTGATAATGGAGGAGCAACGTATAAATCGCGCGCTATTACGTTATATTTATCACATCCCCGCCCCTCATGGACACCTGATGGGAGAAAATTCGGTTCATCTCCCGGCGCTTTCGGGTCAGGTCAGAGTGCACATAGCGCTGCAAGGTGATGTTGGCGTTAGCGTGTCCTAACAATTCGCTGAGGGTCTTTACATCGCACCCCGCCTGCAGACAGGTCGTTGCAAAGGTATGGCGCAGCGCGTGCGGACGTACCTGCCGGACAGTTGCCTGTTTCAGATATGATTTGATGCTTTTTCGGTAGCAACGGGGTTCGGTGGGCTTGGACTCGTTGCCGGACAGAAACCATGTGGCATTGCTGACACATCCACGCAGTTTTTTCAGCATAATAAGCAGCTGCTTCGGGATTGGAATTTCCCGGCGGGAGGTGCGGGTTTTAGGCGTTTGGATGACCACCTTTGTGTGACCGTTTCCACAGGAAATTCGGCAGACCGTCCGGTTGATTTTCAGCGTGCCAAGTTTCAGGTCAAAATCACCCCATTGTAAGCCGCAGATCTCGCCAATACGCAGACCTAATTCAAGCCCCAGTAATAAGCCGATTTTGCGAGGCGTGGGGTTCTCCTGCACATACTGATAAAGCCGCTGCTGTTCCGCCGGGGAGAGGGGTACAGAAATTTTGTCGAGGGCTTTTGGCAGCGCTACTTCTAGCTCCATCGGACGGATCAGGCGCAAGTGCGCGGCATATTTGCAGATACGGCGCAGCATCGAGAGGCATTCCCGGGCAGAGGAGCTCCCCAGCGGCTTGTGTGCGGCATCTATCGGCGCAATGATCTGCTGCATAGCCTGTTCCAGAAAGCTTTCCTCAAGGGATGCAACTGGCACTTTACTCAAAACCGGAAGAAGATATTTGTGCAGCGTGTACGAGTAATGCGCATAGGTGGATTCTTTTACGGCATTCCGCTGGGAGCGCAGCCATACCTCAGCCAATGCTTCAAAGGTCAGGTCGGTTCTTTTCAGGTTGTAGAACCCTGCCTCAGCTTTCTTTTGGACCAGCACACGTTTGACCTCTGCGTAGACCATGCCATAGACGTAGCCCCACTGGATTTTCCCCTCCGGTGTACGCGCTTTGATGTAGCGGCCTTCCCACCGGCCATCCTTGCGTTTGTGAATGTTTTCTCCCCGTCGTGCCATTTCTGTTTCCTCCTGCGTCTTGGACACCCTTCTGACCACTTATTCTGTCCACCTTCGTTTTTTGCTGGATTTTTCATGCAGAACTGGACAATGTGCAAAAAACTTTTGGCTTCTGCGAGTTTTTTTCTAAGGTCAGGCGGGATGCATTTGTAAGGATTTCTATTGATTCCCAGATATAACCATGATAAAATAAGAGAAGAATTCAAACAACGATGTCGAAAGATTGGTATCCTCCATTATCACTATGGAGGATACTTTTTTATTAAATATATTCTTTGCCATTACGCGGCTGCACATTCTCTGTATCATAAAATACTTTTGCATCATACGCAGATGCGTATGCATAGCTGCACGGATTTCTGTAACATCATAGTGAGGTGAACTTCATCACGACTGTAAAAGATGCCGTTGCCAAACGCTTTGAACAGCTCTACGACCAGCGGGAGATATGTCTCAACGAGTTGACGTCCCGCGCCGGTGCATATTCCAAAATCGATTTATTGTTTCAATCGAAAAATATTTTTATTCTACAAACTGCACCTCTTGCGAACATAAAAAACGAGTGTTATACTGAAACCATCAAAAAACATTGGAGGTGTCCCCTATGCCCCGTCCTAAAGGAAGCAAGAACAAGACCAAGACCGTAAAAGCAACCGTTGACTTTGCTGCACAGATTGCTGAAAAGCAGTCTGCAAAGGAAGCCGCTGCTGCTGAAATCGCATCCATCACCGCTAATATCGATGCACTAAAAGCCGACCTGAAAGCCAAGAAGGCAGCGCTGAAATCTATCGACAAGGAAATCGCCAGAATCGAGGCTAAAAAGGTCAAAGCTGAAACCAAAGCAGCGGAATCTGCAAAGAAAGCTGAAGCCGAGGATGTGCTGAAAAAGCTGCTGGCAAGCGGCGTGAGCGCAGACGATATCCTCGCAAAGTTGAAGTGATTTAAAATTTCTGACGCAGCAGTTGACGGAAACATCCACGTCGCAAGCAGTGCAAGCTGGTACCAACTTGCGATTTTTGAATCGGATTTTTCAAAATCCAAATTCAAAATGCTTGTTGGGCTGTGCCCAAACCCCTTGTGTTCTGCATCCGGTGGATGCAGGCTGCGCATTCCTGCGGAACGCTTCTATTGCGTGTCAATGCACACTCTCCCTGAAAATTCCGAATGCTTTTTGGTGTAAGCGTCAATGGCGCAGTCATGGCATCCGTGGTAAAATGAATGCGTTGTGTGCCTGACACACGAAAAAGAGAGGACGGATGCAGAGATGGAACAGCTTTACCTGATGCCCGGTGAGGAACGCTACACGAAATTTCAGGACGAAAACGGCGTACCGAAAGTTCGGTATACTTACTGTTCGCTGCACGGCAGACTGTTCAATTGCACTTGCAAAACCATGGATGAAGCCCAGCGGTTGTGCGAGGACTGGCTCGTAACACAAGATCGCTGCTATATAAACTAAAAAAGACCGCCGAGAACCGACCATAAAAGGTCAGGCTCTCGGCGGTCTTGGCTTATCGGATTTGCTCTTTTTCTTTGCTGTCCTTTTCCTCCGCAAAGAACAGTTCCACATTTTTCTGTGCTTTTACGATTTCCTGCATCTCATCCCGTGCCTTTCGGTACTCCGGGTAGAGTGCTTTTTTCATGGTGAGCAACGCAGAATACTCTGCATTCAGGTCTTTCACTTTGGGCAGCTTTTTCAGGCCGGATTCATTGAAAGCGGCTTTCGCCGTCTTATGCAGCGTGATTTCCTCCCGGTGTGCTTCCAGAAATTTGGAACTATACCCGGATTTGCGGTAGGCATCGTACACTGGCCGGGTCTTGGCGTAGTTGACGATGTGCGCACGGAGGACTGCAATCTCGGTCATACGTTGCTCTGCGGCCTTGATAGAATCGCCCAGTTCGTGATAGTGTGAAAGTGCAGCATCTGCAAGTTCCTTCAGCTCATCCGCACTGCTGATTTTCTGTTCCTGCAAAAAAAGCAACGTCTTGGACATTTCCTTCAGATTGTGCTTTTTCGCCCAGCGTTCGTAGCCGCCACCTTTGCCCTCGGCAAGTTTTGCTTGAATGTCAACCAGCAACTGGAACGGCTGCTCTTTGGGAGGTTGCTTCTGATGTGGGCGGTGTTCGGCTTTTCCGGCAATGACTGCTTTGATTTCATCCTCGCTGTACCCGGCACCCAGTGTCTTTAACCGGATAAAGCGTTTCTGCCGTGCGCCTTTAACGGAAGTGTATTTGCCGCGTTTGATTTCATAGCCCTGCTGTTCCAGCTTTTGCAGAAAATCTTCGTAGTCGGTGGGCTTCTGCTGCAAAATTTCGTCGATGACACCGCACAGTCGGTCGCGGTTGCTTTCCCTTGGCGGGTAAGTGATACGCTTCTGCCGCTCCCGATAAGGCTTCTTTTCAATTACGGAAAGCTGATGCTCCAGACAAATCAGGTCGCTTAACCGCTGCACTGCCAGCCCGGAAAAGAAAAAATCCCGAAATTTCCGGGTACCATCCAAAGCGGTCGAATTAAAGATAATGTGATTGTGGATATGCTCCCGGTCGGTATGAGTGGCAACGATAAAAGCGTGTTTGCCTTTCAGAAAGCGGGAGGCCAATTCGTAGCCAACTTGATTTGCTTCCTCTGCTGTGATTTCGCCGGGTCGGAAGGATTGCCGTATCTGATAGGCGATGACATTGCTTTTCTGGCTGCGCCCGGTGGCTTGCTCGTATAGCTTTTTTGTGAGCATGAACTCCTCATCCACGGTAAGCGGGCTGCATTGATAGCTGCTGACAAGTTCGCCCCTTTCAGTCTTGTCGGGATTCTGCGCATAATCAGTGCGGTCTTTCAGGCAGGCGGCGATAGATTTTCCTTTGTGCTGATGCAGTGCAATCAGACGAGTAGCAGCCAGAGCAAATCACCCCCTAAATGAAAAAGCCGCCCGAAGGCGGCAAAAGATTCAAAATCAAATCACGTCCCGGAGCCAACCGCTGAATCGTTCAACGCCCGCCACCATCGCAGTTGCGCTGACAAAAAGAACAAAGCAGAGAAATTCAGCAACCAGCAGAATCAAAAACTGATCCCAAGTCTGGCGGTAGACGGTGTAGATGCCGCAGCCAAAGATATACAGCATCAACGGCGCGACAACATAGCTGGACAGAGTGAGCAGCCACTTTGCCATCAGAGCCAGAAAAGCCACAAACAGAGAGACCGGGGCAAGCACCATTTTGAACAGAAACCTCATATCGAACACCATCCTTCCTTTTTCCGCCCCAATTATAAAGGTATCGGCTACTGCCTTGCAAGGATGTCAACCGTTATGTAAGCCCGCAGTCCTCCTGCTGCGGGATTTTTTTAGAGTTCCGAAAGTTTGGCGAGAAGTTGCTTGCCGATAGCTATCAGCTCATCCAACCGACTACGCAAGTCCTCTAAATCGGCGGCATAGAGCTGCCCGCTTTCATTGGCCCGTTTCGCCACCTGATTCAGGTTGTTGCTGCAATTCTGAAGAAGGTACGCCATCCGACGCAGCTGTGGTAAATCAAGATTCAGGCAGTAACCATCCAGAGCCATTTTTCGCAGATAAGAGCCAATGCTCAAAATACCGCAACTTTCCATCTTCTGACGAATGCGTTCCAGTTCGACTTTGCTGACACGAAAATGGATCTGCTGGTCACGGTGCTCCGTCACCGGGCATCACCATCCTTATCCAAGTAAGATTTGAATGGTCGGACAGGCTCCACTTTATCAGCCTTTTCTTCCAGAGCTGCCAGCACAGAGGGGCGGGCATCCGGCTTTTCTTCCGCTTCGGGTTCTGTCCGGCTGGACTGATGCTCCATGTTCAACAGCGCATCCAATTCTGCAAGGCGGGCAGATTTGGTTTGCAGTTCTTCCTCCTGCGCAAACGGCTTGGCGATTTCAACCTCTGCGGCCTGCTTCTGCTGTTCCAGAGAATCCAGTGCGGCATCAGCATCGGCAATGCGGTCGGCAAAATTGCCGATGGCATTGTCCAGACGGACGATGTTGCCGCGAGGGTCATCGCCCAGCGGTACCGGATAACTCAGCTCGCCGCGGAGAACGATTTGATGCTCATTCTTGAAACTGTCAAAGCGAATGTTCAGCTCAAAGCCGCGATAGGTGCCCAGCAGCATCATATCCGCATTCGGCATCTCCTTGCAGGCGAGCATCAGCCGCTCACCAGCTGCTTTTTTCTCATCGAACACCATGCCCTTGATCGTCATGCCGCAGAAGTTCTCCTTATCCTGCGGGTGTGCGTCTGCGATTTGGGCATCGTTTTTCAGAGCCGCAATACGGTTCTTCGCTTTCTGAATTTCCTCCGGGTAATGCTTGAGCAGCTTATCTTCCAGACGATATTTCTGGTTCTGGTAATCCGAGCGCAGCACCTTGAGCTTTGCTACCTGCACATCCAGATCCATCTTTTCCCGGATGCGCGGGTCGCCTGCGCATAGGGCCTTGACCTCGGCATACGAAAGAGCCTGCTCATCCACATCATCACAGGAGCGCATCGGAGATTTGCTCGTCATGATCTGCGAAATAAACTTCTGCTTGTTTTCCAGCGTTTGCCAGAGGTAGGCATCGAATGTCCCCTCCGTGACGTAATTATAGACGTAAACTTGTTTGTTTTTGTTGCCCTGACGGATGATTCGGCCGTTGCGTTGGGTCATATCGGACGGTCGCCAGCCTACATCCAGATGATGCACGGCCACCAGCAGGGTCTGGACATTGGTGCCTGCGCCCATCTTTGCAGTGCTGCCCAGCAGGACACGCACCTTGCCGCTGCGGACTTTGGAGAACAAATCCGCTTTCTTACCTTCAGTATCAGCGTTGTGGATGAACTCGACCTCCGATTCCGGCACCCCGGCGGCAAGCAGCTTTGTGCGAATATCATCGTAGACATTGAACGAGCCGTCTCCCTTGGGCGTGGACATATCGCAGAAAATCAGCTGCGTCAGATTATCCTCTTTGGTTTCGTTCCAGATACGCAGAACATTGTCGACGCAGGCATTCAGCTTGCTGTCCGGGTCATCCGGGGTGAGCGGATTCATCAGCCGCTGGTCAAGGCCGATTTTACGTCCGTCCGAGGTGATCTTCAGCATATTGTCCACCGAGGGGTCAACCGCACCGCTATGCACCTCAGCAGCACGTTCGCTCAGGGATTTCACCATGTCCTGCTGGATCTCCGATGGTTTGACCACGACAGTTTCAAACTTGGCTTCCGGAACAGGCAGATGCAACTGGTCGGAAGTCTTGATGTCCGCTGCCTCCTTGAACATATTCATCAGCTCCGGCAGGTTAAAGAACTTGGCAAAACGTGTGCGCGCACGGTAGCCGGTTCCTTCCGGCGCAAGCTCAATGGCCGTGGTGGTCTCGCCAAACGTAGAAGCCCATGCATCAAAGTGGGTCAGTTGTTTCTGCTGGAGAGTGCTGTACTGCAAATAGCGCATCAGGGTGTACATTTCAGTCATGGAGTTGCTGATGGGCGTTCCCGTTGCGAAAATCACGCCGCGCCCGCCAGTCACTTCATCCAGATAACGACACTTGCCGAACATATCGCTGGACTTCTGTGCTTCGGAGGTAGAAAGGCCAGCAACATTGCGCATCTTGGTGTAAAGATATAGGTTCTTGTAGTTCTGGCTCTCGTCCACAAATAACCTATCTACGCCTAATTGTTCAAATGTGACCACATCATCCTTGCGGTCGGTGGACTGTAGCTTTTTCAGTTTCACCTCCAGTGTTTTCCGTGTCTTTTCCATCTGTTTCACGGTAAAATGCTCACCGGACTGTTCTTTGGCCTCTGCAATGGCATTTTCGATTTCCTCGATCTGATCTTCGATGATCCGTGCCTGCCGTTCCGCAGAAAGAGGGATTTTCTCAAACTGCGAGTGGCCGATAATGACGGCATCGTAGTCGCCGGTTGCGATGCGGGCGCAAAAACGCTTTCGATTGGCGGGTTCAAAGTCTTTCTTGCTGGTAACGAGCAGCTTTGCATTGGGGTATAGCCGCAGGAACTCGCTGGCCCACTGCTCGGTCAGATGGTTGGGCACCACGAACAGGCTTTTCTGACACAGGCCCAAACGCTTGGATTCCATTGCCGAAGCTGCCATCTCAAAACTTTTGCCGGCACCCACCTCGTGGGCGAGCAGGGTGTTCCCACCATAAAGCACATGAGCAACTGCATTGCGCTGATGTTCCCGCAGATTGATCTCCGGGTTCATACCGACAAAATGGATATGGCTTCCGTCATACTCGCGGGGCCGGGTACTATTGAACAACTCGTTATACTGCTTCACCAGCAGATTCCGCCGCTGCGGGTCTTGCCAAACCCAGCCTGCAAAGGTATCCTTGATGGCCTGCTGCTTCTGCTGGGCAAGCATCGTCTCCTTCTGGTTCAGGACACGCCGCTCTTTACCATCCTCCTCAATGGTATCATAAATGCGGCAGTCCCGCAAATTCAAGGTGTCCTCCAAAATCTTGTAGGCGTTGGCCCGGTGGGTGCCGTAGGTTTCGGTGGACATGATATCATACATTCCGGCGGCAGATTTGTTGCCGATGCGCCATTCGGACGTAAATGGAGAGTAGCGGACTTGGATCAGGTTGTTATAGCGGATGCGGTAGGGCGGCTGAAAAGTCTCCATCATAAACTGCTGCACAATGGCGGGATTCAGCCACGTGGCCCCCAGTCGGATGTCGATTTCTGATGCTTCAAGGTCCTTCGGCTGCGCTTTGGTCAAAGCCTCCACATTGATCTTGAACTCCGGGTGGCTTTCAGCGGCAAGCTGAGCCATGCGCAGTTTATTCCGCACATTGCCGGAAAGATACTCGTCCGCAGTCTGCCAGCCTGCTTCCGGCTCATCTGCATCCGCAGAAGGGTCTTTGAAAATCACGCCTTGCAGCTCTGTGGTAATACGCTCATAATCGCCGGGAGAGCCGAGAAGTTCCGCCATATAGGGCAGATCAACACGGCCATGTTCTCCAATGGACACTGCCAGTGCTTCGCTGGGGGTGTCCACGCTGGTGACGGTGCGCTCCGGGCGAATCGTTCGCTTGGTGAACATATCCGCCTTGCTTTTGAGCTGTTTATTCTCATCGAGATTTTCCAAAGAGCAGAGCAGATAGTAGGAAGAATCATCCTCAAACAAACGCCCATTTTTGCGGTCGTTGAGCAGACCGTATTTTGCGGTAAAAACGTCATAAGCTGTGTTCAGCTTTGCTTGGGTTGCCTTAATGTCCTCATCCGGGTAATCGTCCAGCTGCTCCTGAATCAGCTGGTTGACGATCTGCCGCAGTTCCACCATGCCGGTGACACGGGCTTTGGCATTATCGGACAACTCCACCTGCGTCATAATCGAATTTTCTCGGTAGTACACCTCACCGTCCACCACGGCATAGGAGAAATTCTTTACATCCGGGTCAGCGGGGAGCGTCTTGCGCTCGACTTCTGCATCCGCAACATCTGGTGTTTCCACCTCGACTTCAACATACTGGCCCTCAATATGCTGTACCGCTTCGGCAAGCTGGTCGGCCAGCACTGCGCCCTCAATGGGCACAACGGTCAGTTCCTCCCGTCCGTACTGGGTGCTTTCGGCGGTCAATTCACCCAGCACCATCTCCGGGTGGTCTACGAAATACTGGTTGATGGCAAAGCCGTCCTCGGTCTTGCCAAGCTGCACCCAGTCCGGCTCAATATCCGCAGGACGGTCACGCTTCTGCAAAAAGATAATGTCACTGACAACATCTGTGCCTGCGTTGGCACGGAACGCATTATTTGGCAGACGGATTGCACCCAGCAGATCGGCACGCTCTGCCATGTGCTTGCGGGCGGTGCTGTCCTTGCTGTCCATGGTGTAGC
>ENA-ORUI01000487-ORUI01000487.1-human-gut-metagenome-genome-assembly--contig:-NODE-487-length-49986-cov-6.119044_pt1 | contig 49986 bp, 40 predicted proteins | sample MGYA00242078_ERZ509205 | MGnify/ENA primary metagenome ERZ509205 (study PRJEB26280, sample SAMEA2338828) | human gut metagenome | biome: human gut; feature: human-associated habitat; material: faeces... | reverse complement strand
CCCGCGACCCTAACCTTGGCAAGGTTATGCTCTACCAACTGAGCTACTTCCGCATTGTTGCATTGTTTTCGTTTGCGAGTGCAAAGGTAGATGAAATTTTTGTTTCTGCAAATATTTGGAATAAAAAAATGCAGGGTAACGCATTTTTTTAGTTTCTCACAACCCATTCCTGTCTGTCGGACGATACTGGAGTCATGTAATATTTTCTTAATGGAAATTGCGATACGCCCTTTGTCGGTGCTCCGGTCCCATAGCCGATATCATATTCAGTTCCGCATTCCGGGCAAATCGCTTTTCCTGCATTGTCGGCTTCTATGATGATATTCTTTTTGGCTTCGTGGGGACAGCACAGATCAAATGCATAGTAGGCCGCATTTCCGTAATTGTCGATTCCGCATACAACCAAAACACCGGAAAAGCCCGTCTTTTCTCCGGCAGTACGGGCTTTAGTGATGGATTTGTGATTGTATATGCCTACTAGATCTTTGTCGCCGAAGCGCAGGTCTAGTTCCAAATATACCGGTGCATAGGGTATATCCGATTCTTCGATTTTGGAACACGAACAAACTAATGATATAAGTAAGCAAAATAAAAACCGTTTCATCGTTTATTAGGATAACAGCTGTTGCTCAGCTTCGTTTACTCTATTAAACGCGAAACCGTCCATGATATTTTGCATCAAGGCGGAAATCTGGTCATTGCATAAATTTCCGATACTTCCTTCGTGCGTATGGTGAACTTTCTTGACAGGGACGAATTTACCAGCTTCGATGTTCAATCCTACCTGCTTGTAAGCGTCACGGAAAGGCATACCTTCCAAAACGAGGCGGTTTACCTCTTCCACACTAAAGAGGAGTGCATATTTGTCATCGTCTAAGATCTGCTCGTTCACCTTTACTTCCCGCATCATGTGCGTAACCATGCGAAGGCAATCCTTCAACTCGTCGAAAGAGGGGAGGAATACTTCCTTTATGATCTGCAGGTCGCGGAAATAGCCTGATGGAAGGTTGTTGCTGATCAGTGTGATCTGCTGGGGCAATCCTTGCAGCTTGTTGCATTTGGCACGCGTCAGCTCGAACACGTCCGGATTCTTTTTATGCGGCATGATACTGGATCCTGTTGTGAACTGGTCCGGCAACTTGATGAAACCGAAGTTCTGGCTGTTGAACATACAAGCATCGAAAGCTAGTTTGGAAAGGGTTGCCGCAATGCCGGCCATGGCAAAAGCTACGGTACGTTCCATTTTGCCACGTCCCATCTGGGCGTAAACGACATTATAATCGAGCGAGTCGAAGCCGAGCAGATCTGTTGTCATCTGGCGTCTCAGTGGGAAAGAAGAGCCATATCCGGCCGCAGAGCCCAACGGGTTGCGGTTGCAAACTTTATAAGCAGCCTGCATCATCTGCAAATCATCGGTCAGGCTTTCGGCATAGGCGCCGAACCAAAGTCCGAATGATGACGGCATGGCAATCTGTAAATGTGTATATCCGGGAAGCAGCACGTCCTTATAACGGTTACTCTGCGAGATCAACACCTCGAACAGGTCGGATACCAACTCTACGATTTCCTGAATCTGTGCGCGGGTGAACAGCTTCAGATCCAGCAGTACTTGGTCGTTACGTGAACGTCCGCTGTGTATCTTTTTCCCTGTGTCACCCAGGCTGCGTGTCAGCATCAATTCCACCTGCGAGTGGACGTCTTCCACGCCCTCTTCAATTACAAACCGGCCACAGTCGGCAACGGCATAGATATTTTTCAGTTCGGCAAGCAAGATCGTCAGTTCCTCTTTGGTAAGCAGCCCGATGCTTTCCAGCATGGTGATGTGAGCCATCGAGCCGAGCACGTCGTACTTGGCGAGATAGAGATCCATCTCACGGTCTTTGCCTACCGTAAAGGTATCCACTTCCTGGTCTACCTGAACATTCTTTTCCCAAAGTTTCTGAGCCATCAAAAAAACATTTAATAAGGCAGGGATGCCAACATGGTCGATATTTTATCGATCGCATCCTGCAATGGTTTTGATACCATTGGTTTGATAAACGGATTCAGTTCGGCGCGGACGGTTATTTTCATCCGTGTGTCGTTCTCTTCTACCTGTTTTAGCTGAATCCAAAGGAACAGGGGAACAGGCGAGTTCGTGGTCGTGAATTTGATCGTCTTGTTCGGTTCACGTTCCACGATCTGGAAGGTTATCTTGCCTACCGGTGCGACGGAAAAACTGCAAGAGTCTTTATCAAACTCGAAATCTTGAATCTTATCTTGAGGTATGCGGTCCTGCACCTTTCCTAAGTTGGATAGGTCGGACAGCATATTAAAAATACGATCCTCGTTAAAGGGGATCGTTTTCACTTCGCTAACAAATTCAGTCATTTTCACTTACTTTGTTTCGGGATTCCAGTTTGCCGGATCTTTGCGCCATTCCTGAAGGACTGCGATTTCGGATTCGTCAATGTAATCTGTACGCAATGCTTCTTCCAGCACGGCATCATAGTTACTTAGAGTCGTCAATGTAACTTTTGCCTCTTTGAAAGCCTCTACTGCAACAGGGAAACCATACGTGAAAATGGCAACCATACCGGCAACGTCACAACCGAAATTACGGACAGCCTGTACGGCTTTCAAACTACTACCACCTGTAGAAACCAAATCTTCTACAATCACTACTTTTGAACCCGGTTTCAGTTCGCCTTCAATCAGGTTTTCCAATCCATGATCTTTAGGAGTTGAACGGATGTACACGAACGGCAGACCCAGTAGGTCGGCAACTAATGCACCCTGGGCGATTGCTCCGGTTGCAACACCAGCAATAGCATCGGCATTTTCATACTTTTCGCTGATTGTGCGAGCCAGCTCCAGTTTAATGAAACTTCTGATTTCCGGATAGGAAAGTGTCTTTCTGTTGTCGTTGTAGATTGGTGATTTCCAACCGGATGCCCATGTGAAAGGATTGGCCGGCTGCAATTTGACCGCCTTAATCTTTAATAATCTCTCTGCTACTAATCTTTCCAGTGTTTTCATACAACCTAATAAAAATGTTTATATCAGTCTGCAAAGGTAGACAAAGGGAATGAGATAACCTTGTAGTTCTTCAAAAAAATAAGCTATACATATTGTATAGCAGGTTTAAGGAGAGTTTATGCCACAGCTATGCCTAAAATACTGATCCGGATGCCGGATATGGCTTTCATGGCTTCTGCACAGGCGTTCATGGTGGAACCGGTCGTAATAACATCGTCCACCAGTAGAATGTGTTTGTTTTTCAACGTGTCGGTGTTCTCTACACGGAAGATGTCCTCTACATTTTCCGATCGTTCGAATATCTGCTTGCGGGTTTGACTTTCGGTCTTTTTTATGCGGGACAAGGATGAGGTGTCGACCGCGATTCCAGTGGCGGAACGGATGCCGTATGCGATCCATTCCGACTGGTTATAACCTCTTTGCCTCATTCTTTTCGGGTGGAGCGGGACCGGCAAAAGGAGATCGACGGTGTCGAACAGCCCTGTCTCCCGGTAGGTGGTAGCAGCCATGTGTCCCAGTTCGTATCCGAGTTTTTTGTTTCCATGATATTTTAAGGAATGGATCAGCTTTTGCCCGCTTCCCCCTTTCGTGAAGTGGAGCAGAGCGGTGGCGGCGACGAAAGATGTTTTTCCCTGTAAAAGCAGACAGACCGGATTCGTCTCCATATCCGTAAAATGCGTGTAGGGCAAATGATTCGAACAATGCAGGCAAATATGCTCTTCCCCTTCCATCAAAGACCTCTGGCAAAGCAGGCAGAGGCGAGGATAGAAAAGGTTGAGGAGGTCATTCAAAATCATCCTCGTAGTCATTCCCGTTGAACAGTTGTTTCAGGCAGCGGCTTGTTTCCCTTGTTTCGAAACCGCGTCCGGCGGCGAAGCGGAGCAGTTTGGCGTAAACCTCCCGATCGTCCTTACCACGGGTTACTTTCTTTTTGCTTTTCAGGAGAGAAAGGAGGATGGAGCGATATTCTTGTTCGTCGATACCTTCCAGTGCTTCCGAGCGGATACTGGATGGAATGCCTTTCCGCTGCATCTCGTAGTTGATCTTGACACGTCCCCATTTGTTGAAGCGTAATTTGTCGTTTACGAAATAGCGTGCAAAACGGCTTTCGTCGATGAAACGTTCTTGTAGCAGGCGGGAGACGATCCGGTCGCTTTCTTCCCCGGCCAATCCCGCCGCTTTGATTTTCTTTTCGACATCCTGGATGCAGCGTTCGCTGGCAGAACAGTAGGCGGCTGCCCGGTGAAGCATTTCAGATTCACTGATTTGTTTCATTTGCGTGCTTTTATGATCCGGTCCCTGCCGGACAGGTCTTGGATCAATTCGATATTCTTGTAGCCTTCTTCCTCCAGCATCTCAACAACCATATTGCCGCATGCCGCATTGATTTCGAAGTAGAGATGGCCGTTTCTTCTCAGTTTTTTCTTTCCGAAATGGGCAATATGCCAATAATAGAGCAGCGGGTCGTTGTCAGGGACGAAAAGAGCCAGGTGTGGTTCGTAGTCCAGCACGTTCCGCTCCATGTCTTTTTTTTCTTCCTCCTTGATGTAGGGCGGATTGCTGACGATGACGTCCAGAATGAACGGAATGTCCATTTCCGCTTTCTCCGGGTCTAGGATATCTGTCTGGATGAAAGTGACCGTTGTGTTGTTGCGTTTGGCATTCCGGCGGGCGGTCGCGAGCGCTTCCGCCGAAATGTCCGTCGCAATCACGCTTGCTTTTTTCAGATGCTTCCGGAGTGTGACGGCTATGCAGCCGCTTCCCGTTCCGATATCCAATATCTTGATCTTTTGGTCTGCATTGTCGAGGATGACCTGCTCGACCAGCTCTTCTGTTTCCGGACGCGGTATCAGGACGGACGGGTCTACTTCGAACTGAAGGCTGTAGAAATCGGCCGTTCCTAATATGTATTGGATAGGCTCCATCTGCTTCAAACGTTCGACTATGTCATGAATTCGGCTTTTTTCGCTTTCTGGCAGTTCTTTGTCTTTACAAAATAAAAAATGATGCGGCTGAATATTACAAACCCGCTCCATAATTAAACGAACTAGGCTGCTGACCTCGGAGGATGGGTATAGATCCCTCAATGATTCCTTAATGTATGCGATGGTTTCAGTCATATTTTGTTTTTGGGCAAAAGTAAGCATAAGATAAATTGCAACCAAACAAAGAAAGAATTTTCCGATATCGAAACAAAGGTTTCCAAACAGTGAAACAAAAATTTTTCTACGGTGAAAATATATTTTCCCGCTGGTTTTTCATAATCTTTGTACCTTTGTCCCGAGAACATCGCAAGGTATGTTTTGGGTTGCCCGAAACGATTCGAGTAACTCTAAACGCCTTGTCCTTGCAGGGAGCAGGATTATCCTCCAAAGTCGGATAATTCCAAAATCAACGATACCTTGTGGTGAATATAGGGTTACACATAATAAACTCTCTCTCTTCTCTTATACTGTTTATTCAAATGCGCAAGGAAAAACTGATAAAAATTGCTACCTTTGCACTCATTATCGGACTGCTAATGACCTGAGAAAGCAATTAAAACAACATATGAAACTCCTTCGTTGTCTTATAGGCTTTGGTCAGCCTCGCAGGGATAGCGAAGGAGTTTTCGCTTTAATATAAACCATGGCTGTACAAAGTGAAGCCGCACTTGAAAATGCTCTGATTCATGCTCTTGAACAAATGAGCTATGAATACGTGAAGATTGAAGAAGAAAGCAATCTTCGCGATAATTTCAAATGCCAGCTCGAAAAACATAATCGCAAACAACTTGCGGAAATAGGGCGTGAACATTTCACCGAATCGGAGTTTGAAAAGATTTTGCTTCATTTGGAGGGCGGCTCACGCTTTGAAAAATCCAAGAAACTGCGCGACCTCTATCCACTCGAAACCGAAAATGGGGAACGTGTGTGGGTGGAATTTCTCAATAAGAAACAATGGTGTCAGAATGAGTTTCAGGTATCAAACCAAATCACCATTGAGGGCAGGAAGAAATGCCGCTATGATGTGACGATATTGGTAAATGGTTTGCCGTTGGTGCAAATCGAATTAAAAAAGCGAGGGGTGGAACTGCGCCAAGCCTACGACCAAGTGCAACGCTACCATAAGACATCGTTTCATGGCTTGTTCGACTATATACAGGTTTTCGTTATCTCCAACGGTGTAAACACCCGCTATTTCGCCAACAACCCCAATCAAGGCTACAAGTTTACTTTCAATTGGACGGACAAGGATAACAACCCCTTCAACGACCTCAGTCTGTTTGCAGCAATGTTCTTTGATAAATGTACCCTTGGTAAGATGATTAGCAAATACATCGTGCTTCATGAGGGTGACAAATGTCTGATGGTGTTGCGCCCCTATCAGTTCTATGCCGTGGAGGAGATTTTGGATAAGGTGCAGAACTCTACCGACAACGGCTTCATTTGGCACACTACGGGAGCTGGCAAGACTCTTACTTCTTTTAAGGCGGCACAACTCGTTTCGGAGTTGGATGGCGTGGATAAGGTGATGTTTGTGGTGGACCGTCACGACCTTGACACGCAGACGCAATCGGAATATGAAGCGTTCGAACCCGGTGCAGTGGATAGCACGGACAACACCGATGAACTGACGAAGAAACTTTCAAGCGATTCGAAAATCATTATCACTACCATTCAGAAACTCAATGCAGCCGTTACGAAGCAATGGTACAGCAAGCGTTTGGATGAAGTGAGGAAGTCGCGCATCATCATGATTTTCGATGAGTGTCATCGTAGCCATTTCGGTGAGAGCCACAAAAATATTGTCAACTTCTTTACCAATACGCAAATATTCGGCTTCACGGGGACACCTATATTCAAGGAGAACTCTAAGAACGATCGTACTACCGAAGAAATCTTCGACAAGTGTCTGCACAAGTATCTGATTAAAGATGCCATTGCTGATGAGAATGTACTTGGCTTTTTGGTGGAATACTACCACGGCAACGAGGAGGTATCACCGGGACAGGAAAGCCGTATGCACGAGATTGCCAAATTCATTCTCAACAATTTCAGCAAATCCACCTTTGACGGTGAGTTTGACGCGCTATTTGCCGTGCAGAATGTGCCGATGCTCATTCGTTACTATAAGATTTTCAAGGAACTGAATCCTAAAATCTCAATCGGTGCAATCTTCACCTATTCATCTAACCCTAACGAGGACGATGAACTGACGGGCATGAACAGCGGTTTTGTCAGCGAATCCGTGCCGGAGGCTGACGATATGCAGGAAATCATCAACGACTACAACCAAATGTTTGGTACGAATTTCTCCATCGAGAATTTCCGTGCTTACTACGATGATGTCAATCTGCGGTTGAAAAAGAAGAAAACCGACATGAAACCGCTCGACCTTTGTTTGGTCGTGGGTATGTTCCTCACAGGCTTCGATTCCAAGAAGCTGAACACGCTGTATGTGGATAAGAATTTGGAATACCACGGATTGTTGCAAGCGTTCTCACGTACCAACCGTGTACTCAACGAGCGCAAACGTTTTGGTAAGATTGTCTGTTTCCGCGACCTCAAGAGCAATGTGGACGAATCCATAAAACTGTTCAGCAACGGGGGTACGGGCACTATCATCCGCGAGGCTTTCGAGGTGGTGAAAAAGGAATATGCCGACATCGCCAAAGATTTCCTTGCCAAATATCCCGACACTGCGGCTGTCGATGCGTTGAAGACCGAACCCGAAAAGCGCGACTTCATTCTCGCTTTCCGTGAGTTGATAAAGAAACATGCGGAGATACAAATCTACGAGGACTATTCGGAGGATGACCCCGAATTGGGCATATCCGAACAACAGTACAACGACTTCCGAAGTAAGTACCTCGACATTCACGACACGTTCCTTGACAGCACTACCGTAGGCGGTACTTCCATTGAGGATAATTCCACCGAAGACGAAATAGGACTTGAAGACATCGACTTCTGTCTTGAACTGTTGCACAGCGACATTATCAATGTGGCTTATATCCTCGAGCTGATTGCAGAACTCAATCCGTTCAGTGAAAACTATGAGGAACAACGCCGCCATATCATCGACACAATGATTAAAGATGCCGAGCTGCGCAGCAAGTCGCAACTGATTGACGGCTTTATCCGCCAGAATGTAGATGAAGACAAGGAGGGCTTCGTGGAGCGCAAGAAGAAAGCGGATGGTTCTGTTGACCTCGAAGAACGGCTCAACCAATATATCCGTCAGGAAAAAGGCAAAGCCATTGACCGCCTTGCGGAAGATGAGCAGTTGCCTACCGAACTGCTGAACCGTTTCCTCTCGGAGTATGACTTCTCACAAAAAGTGCAACCCGAAATCATTCAAACAGCAGTCAAGGAGAAGCACCTCGGCTTGCTAAAGACGCGCAGAACCGTGAACCGTATTCTCGACCGTCTGCGCAATATTATCAGAACATTTTCTTGGGACTAAAAGATGGCGTATGAAAACAAATGACCCCGGCTATGTTTATATACTGACTAATCCCAGTTTTCGAGAGGATTGGGTGAAAATAGGTAAAAGTACTCGCCCCGTTGACATTCGTTCAAAGGAGTTGGACAATACCGCTGTGCCGTTGCCTTTTGAAATCTTTGCCACGATGAAGACTTCTAAATTCAATGAGGTTGAAAGACTTGTGCATAAGACAATAGACCGATTGACAGACTTGCGTATTCGGCAAAATAGGGAATTCTTTAATGTTGACCCCAAAGTGGCTCTTGATATTTTCAGAGACATCGCTTTGACAATTGACGATGCGGTCATAACTGAATATGAGGACAATAAACCTATTATAGCGCACCCCGAAAAGAAAGAAAAGAAATCAGAATTTTCTCGACCGAAAAAACGGGAGCGATTCAAATTCAGCATGGTACATATCAAGATAGGTGAATATATTACTTTTATCCCTACCAATCTGAAAGTGAAAGTTGCAAGTGATGATTCCATCGAATATGACGGACGAATTTACAAATTGTCTCCTTTTGTCGGTACGTTTCTTCCGGAAGAAAAGAGAACACCTTCAAATGCCTATCAGGGGAGCAAGTATTTCTCGTACAACGGAAAAATATTAGATGACTTAAGGACAGCCTTTGAAAAAGAAGCTGATAATGAAATAAACATTGTAGAAAACAAAACTGTTTAAGAACATGAGTGAAGAACTCCAACAAAAACTCCGCGCCCAGCTTTGGGAGGTTGCCAACAACCTGCGCGGCAATATGTCAGCCAACGAATTTATGTACTTCTCGTTGGGCTTTATCTTTTATAAGTACCTTTCTGAAAAAATAGAGAACTATGCCGACCGTGCGCTTGAAGATGACGAAATCACTTTCAAACAGTTGTGGCAGTCAGGCGAAGAAGATGCCCTTGAACTTCAAGAGGAAGTCAAGAAGCAGTGTTTGGAAAATATCGGTTATTTTGTAGAGCCGCAATATCTCTTCACCTCTATCATTGACGCAATTAAGCGCAAGGAGAATATTATTCCCTCTCTCGAACGTTCGCTGAAGCGCATTGAGGACAGCACGCTCGGACAAGAGAGTGAGGACGATTTTGGAGGTTTGTTTTCAGACATAGACCTTGCTTCGCCCAAGCTCGGCAAAACTACCGATGACAAGAATACGCTCATATCCAATGTACTGATTGCTTTGAACGGCATTGACTTCGGAGCGGACGAAGCTACGCAGATAGATATTCTCGGCGATGCTTATGAATATATGATTTCTCAGTTTGCCGCTGGAGCGGGCAAGAAAGCCGGAGAATTTTATACACCGCAAGAAGTGAGCCAGATTCTTGCCGAGATAGTGACTATCGGACATACTCGCTTACGCAATGTATATGACCCTACTTGCGGTTCGGGTTCACTGCTTATTCGTGCAGCTCATACGGGACGGGCATACGAGATATTCGGGCAGGAGAAAAACCCCACTACTTACAACTTGTGCCGTATGAATATGTTGCTGCATGGTATCAAGTTCAGTAATTTCCAAATAGAGAATGGCGACACCTTAGAGGCGGACGCTTTCGGTGACACCCAGTTCGATGCCGTGGTTGCCAATCCTCCTTTCTCCGCAGAGTGGAGTGCCGCCGACAAGTTCAACAATGATGACCGTTTCAGCCGTGTCGGTCGCCTTGCTCCGCGCAAGACAGCTGACTATGCCTTTATACTGCACATGCTCTATCATCTTGTGGATGGTGGTACAATGGCTTGCGTTGTACCGCATGGTGTATTGTTCCGTGGTAATGCCGAGGGCGTTATCCGCCGTTTCCTTATCGAGAAGAAGAACTGCATTGACGCAATTATCGGCTTGCCGGCCAATATCTTCTACGGCACTTCCATTCCTACTTGTATTCTCGTGATGAAGAAATGCCGCAAGGAGGACGATAATATTTTGTTTATTGACGCAAGCAAGGAGTTTGAAAAGGTCAAGACCCAAAACAAACTACGCAAGGAGCATATCGACAAGATTGTAGATACTTACCGTAATCGCACCGAGATAGAAAAGTACAGCCACCTCGCCACCTTGCAGGAAGTAGCCGATAACGACTACAATTTGAACATTCCCCGTTATGTGGATACCTTTGAAGAGGAAGAGCCTATCGATATTAAGGCTGTCATGGCTGAAATCAAGGAATTGGAAGCCAAACGTGCTGACCTTGACAAAGAGATTGAAGGCTACCTTCGTGAACTGGGAATTGTAGAATAAAACGAAGAGGGTAAGATTATGGCTAAAAAGTTCGAGATAAGAAACAGCACAGCGGAGTTCTTGATATTTACTGTCGCAGACAAAGAGCAAGGGGTTGAAGTGTTGTATAAAGATGAAAGCATTTGGGCGACACAAAAAGTTATTGCCACTCTTTTTGATGTGGATAGAACGGTTGTCACCAAGCACTTGAAGAATATTTTCGACACTTGTGAATTGGATAAGGAAGTGGTATGTGCAATTTTTGCACATACCACCGAGCATGGGGCTATAGACGGAAAAACGCAGACTAAAGAAGTACAATACTATAATCTTGATGCTATCATCTCTGTGGGCTACCGTGTCAATTCCATTCGTGCCACCCAATTCCGCCAATGGTGTACCTATGTGTTGCGCCAATTTGCCATCCGTGGTTATGTCATAGACAAGAAACGCATGGAAAACGGTTCTTTTATCGGTGAGGATTATTTTGAACACTTGTTGGCTGAAGTCCGTGAGATACGATTGAGTGAACGCCGTTTCTACCAAAAACTCACCGATATTTACGCCACTGCCATTGACTACAATCGTGATGCGCCCACTACACGGCTGTTCTTCAAAAAGGTTCAGAACAAAATGCACTATGCCGTACATGGGCATACGGCTGCCGAACTTATCGTGCAACGTGCAAACTCCGAGAAAGAACACATGGGGCTTACCTCTTGGGAAAATGCTCCTGACGGAAAGATAGTGAAGCCCGATGTGGTTATAGCAAAAAACTATCTGAAAGAAAACGAGTTGGAAAATATGGCGCAATTAGTCAATGCTGTTCTTGATTTAGCAGAACGAATGGCGAAACGTCACATTCCGATGACTATGGAAGATTGGGCAAAACGTATTGACATCATCCTCGAAGCTGGAGGTGATGCGATATTAGCCGATGCAGGAAAGATTACGGCAGAGTTCGCCAAGGAATTTGCCGAATCGGAATTCGAGAAATACCGTATCGTTCAAGACCGTTTGTTTAGCTCCGATTTCGACCGTTTCAATAATGGCGACAACTTGTTGTCCTTTGATATTAACCCCGATAAAGAGTAAGGATAAGACTTAAACGCATATTGAAACTGCTACATATCGTAGCAGTTTTTCTTGCAGCATAACGAAATTTGATTAGAGATTAAAAATAACTATGGCAAATAATAACGACAATAAAGTCCTTAATGTTCCACATTTGAGATTTCCGGAGTTCAGTGGAGAGTGGAAAATGTGTACTATAGGCGAACTAACTACAAAAGTGGGTAGTGGTGTAACGCCAAGAGGTGGGGAAGCTGTATATAAGACAGAAGGACATCCTTTTGTACGTAGTCAAAACGTTGGTTTAGGAAATCTTCTGCTGGATGATATTGCTTTCATTGATGAAGAAACGCATCTACGCCAAAAGAACACAGAGCTACAATTCAATGACGTATTGCTTAATATTACAGGAGCATCTATTGGGCGTAGCGCATTAGTAGACAAACAAATAGTCGGTGGCAATGTAAATCAACATGTTTGTATTATTCGTACTAAAGAAAATCTTGTTCCTTCATTTATCTGTAGCTTTTTATTGTCTAATTATGGTCAGAGACAAATAGATAGTTTTCAAGCAGGAGGAAATAGACAAGGGCTAAATTTTGAGCAGATTAAATCTATCAAGATTACAATACCCTCAAAAGACGAGCAAATAAAAATCGCTAAGTTATTGCGTGCCATTGACGAGCGCATCGCTATTCAAAACAAAATCATTGACAAGTTACAGTCCTTAATCAAGGGACTAAGAGTTTGTTGTATGCAAAGAAATGGTAGCGATAATGTATATTTAAGTGAAATTGCACAAATATATCAGCCACAAACAATATCTTCAGCAGAATTAACAGAAGATGGTTTTCTTGTATATGGGGCAAATGGTATTATTGGTAAATATAAGGATTACAACCATAAAACAGAACAAATCTGTATAACTTGTCGTGGAAATACTTGTGGCATGGTGAATTATACCAAGCCAATGTCTTGGATAACTGGAAATGCAATGGTGATAAATACAGATAAGTATCAAGATAAGGTGTACAAGAAATATTTATATCATTATCTCTCTGCATATAACTTCAATAGTATAATTTCTGGATCTGGCCAGCCGCAAATAGTACGAACCCCATTGGAAAAGTTAAAAATAACATTGCCCACTATTTCTGAACAAAAGCAGAAAGCAATGATTCTTGATAAAATTCAAGACAAGATAGAGATTAATCATAATGTCTTAAATCTTTATATACTTCAAAAGCAGTATCTGCTTCGCCAGATGTTTATATGAACATCTGGCGAAGCAAGTATTGTTTCTGCAAACTAAGGTCGGTTAAAATACTCTGTTCTGCCGATAGTTTGTTATCTATTGCTGACAGTAATCTTGCATATTTGAGTTGTTCTGTATATGATGGGCAAAATATTTTGGCTTTACCATAATCCTTGAAATATATGTGAGGTATAGCCATGCTTGTTTTATAAGGTTCAAAGTTGAACACTTTTAGCATATAGTAAAGGTATTGAAGTGAATAACCTTCTTTTGCTTGTAAGGTGTTCAATGTCCCTGTTGCAGAGCATTTTCCAGTAACATAAGAAACGGTTCCAACACCTGAACCATCTTTAATAATATAGACGGCTTCCTTCTCTGTGTTATAATTATCGAGATAGCCAACGATGCCATTTGCACCATACACAGGGTATGTACCGTTTTTACAAACATCGCTCTCTTGTAGCGTTGAAGAACTACATTCCAAGCATTCCGATAAGCGAATATTGGGTTTATTGTTGCGAGCTACATTCTGTGCAATTCCCTTGATTAAGGACTGTAACTTGTCAATGATTTTGTTTTGGGTGACAATGCGTTCATCTATCAATGATAACAACCTCGCAATCTTATTCTGTTCCTCCATCAAAGGAAAGCACAAAGAGATTTTAGATAATCCGTCTTGACCGATATTGAAATGTTGTGCACCAGCCCCCATTCTACAAGTTCGCTTTCGTGCTAATGGGGTAGATAGTAAATACTTAAAAAATAACGGATTGTAGTCACCAATTTTACGACCACGAATGACAAAACCTCCATACACAGCTGTACGATTATCCATATAAACGTTAGCACGACCAACATCTTCTAATGTTTCCGAACTACGTTGAAATAGGATGTCTCCTTTTTCTACGCTAAAATTTTCAATTTCTCTTTCAGTTGCTTCTACCTTTCCTCGAATACTATCATAGTTAATAGTTCCATCGGCAAGAATATCCATAACGGAAATAAAAGGGAGTCCACGTCCAATGCGTTTCACATCTGGATTAAGACCATTTTTGAAATCTAAATATTCAGCAAGTGCATGTTCTTCCCACTCCTCCGTAAACTCCGGAAATCTCAAATGTGGAACTTAAAGTACTCATTTGGCTATGAGTATATAATTAGAGAGCGTTGTTGCTCCGAATTATATACCATATCATTATGAATCTGAAAACAATTAAAGAGATTGCGGTCGCATGGCTCGAATACAAGCGACCATTTGTGAAAGATTCCACCTTTGCCGCTTATGCACTCACTGTGCAGAACCATATTGTTCCGGCATTTGGAGAATCGTGTGAATTACCCGAAACCGATGTGCAGCAGTTCGTGTTGCAGAAGTTGGAAAACGGTATCAGTGTCAAGACCATAAAGGATATTCTCATAGTCCTTAAAATGGTGATGAAGTACGGGGTGAAGCAGTCGTGGCTTCTCCATGCCGAATGGGATATAAAGTACCCCACATCATCGGCTACGAAACCGTTGGAAGTGCTGTCTATTACCGATCACAAGAAAATCTTGGCGCATATCCGTGCCAACTTCAACTTCCAAAGTTTAGGCATCTACCTTTGCTTAACTACGGGCTTGCGCATCGGTGAAATCTGCGCTTTGCGGTGGAGCGACATTTGCCTTGAGAAAGGCTCTTTGACCGTTCAACGCACCATTGAGCGAATCTATGTTATTACTCCCGATGAGAAGCACACCGAAATAGTTATCAACACACCGAAGACGGCAAACTCGTGTCGTGAAATTCCCCTTAGCCGAGAAGCCTTGTCGCTGATAAAGCCGTTGCTGAAAGTCGTAAATCCTGCTTTCTATGTGGTAACAAACGATGCGAAGCCCACCGAACCGCGCACATATCGTTCGTTCTACAAGCGTTTCATGGCTTCACTCAATATGCCCGACTTGAAATTTCACGGACTGCGCCACTCTTTCGCCACCCGTTGCATAGAATCGGGCTGTGATTACAAGACCGTCAGCGTATTACTCGGTCATGCCAACATATCCACAACGCTTGACCTATATGTTCACCCCAATATGGAGCAAAAGAAACGATGCATTGAGCGAATGGTAAAATCAGTGAAATGAGAGAACGGCTTAATTCTCATATCAATCACGGAAAGTAAAAATTAAGAAATCCGCCATCAGTCGTTATTCGTAAAGATAAATTCTGATGACGGCTTTCTTTTCTTGATTCAAACATCCGTTTCACGGCACGGTTCACACTTTTTCAATATTTCCCAACCGCTTTTCCTTGGTGATTTTCGCATAAATTTGAGTCGTGGAAATGTTCTTATGACCAAGGATAGAGCTAACGGTTTCAATCGGTACTTCGTTGGATTGCAATATAGTAGTCGCTGGTCTTTTGTCGGTTGATTTTTATCCATTGGTGGTCATCGAAGTAAGTCACGATATTTTCCTCTTTCAGATTGCGCATATCCGAAAAGCTCAATCCCGTGAAGATGCAGAACAGGAACATATCCCAGTAGAGTTCCTGCTTGGCGTTCTTCAGCTTTCCGTCCATCAGCATTTTTTCGTATGACTTTTTGGACTTCATCCGGGCTTCCACCATCTCAGCCACTTATTGCTTAATATTGTGCCATAAAGAGCCTGATTTCCGTTGGTCACGAATAGGTAACGTGACTCAGGTTTCAATTGGCGTTTTCATGGTTTTTCGTGGCGTTTACACGCCAATCAAAAATCCTTTAATTGTCTGTATCTCAAATCATCTTCCTCGTTCTTCTGTATTCCAAGAAAAAGTAGTACTTTTGTTGAATAAAGAACAAAAGAAGATGGTTGTCGAAGAGAAATATATGGCCCGCTGCATCGAGCTTGCACGGGGTGGAGAAGGCAATACGGCTCCGAATCCGATGGTCGGTGCGGTGATTGTGCATAAAGGGAAGATCATAGGGGAAGGGTTTCATCGCAAATGTGGCGAAGCGCATGCCGAAGTGAATGCGGTGGCTTCCGTTCGGGATGAAGCGCTTTTGCGGGATTCTACTATCTATGTAAGTCTCGAACCCTGTTCCCACTACGGAAAGACACCTCCTTGTGCGGAGTTGATTATAAGGAAAGGTATCCCGCGCGTCGTGGTCGGCACTTTGGACCCGTTTCCAGAAGTGTCGGGACGAGGAGTACGCATGTTGCGCGAGGCAGGTATCGAAGTCGTGACGGGTGTGCTGGAAGAAGAGGCCCGTGCCTTGAATCCTGCTTTTATGACTTTCCAGATACGGAAACGCCCTTATGTCTATCTGAAATGGGCCCAGAGCGCAGATGGGTTTATGGATATCCGGAGGGAAGATGCTTCTGTACCTTCGGTGCTTTTGTCTTCAGCCGAGACTCTCCGAAGGGTTCATCGGCTTCGTTCCGAAGTGGCGGCTATTATGGTCGGGACACGTACGGCGTTGTTAGACAATCCGTCGCTGACTGTGCGGCATTGGGCTGGCCGTTCTCCAGTCCGGGTGGTGCTCGACCGGACGTTGAAGTTGCCGGTCGGTTCGCATCTGCTGGATGGCGCGGTGCCTACGCTCGTATTTACAGCTGTCGAAGTCGAAAGCCGACCGAATGTCGAGTATGTGCAGATTGATTTCGGGCAGGAGGTCCTGTCGCAAGTCTTGCAATATTTGTATGGGCAGAATTTGAATTCGTTGATGGTCGAAGGAGGTGCGGAACTGCTGGAAAGCTTCCTTGATGCCGGCCTGTGGGACGAGGCCTGGGTTGAGACGGCTCCGGTCGTTTTGGGTGCGGGTGTGAAAGCACCTGCTGTTCCTGGCGTGTTGACCGGTACGGAACAGAGGCACGGACATCTTTTGGAAACCTGGAAACAAAAGGCTTAAAATGAACTTATAATTCGTAACGACACTAAAATATTATAAATATTCTCCTATATGGGGTATAAAGCAAAAAATGTTTCTACTTTTGTGCCTTTATATGCAACAAACTTATTTTTTGATGAAAAATAGAATAGTACTGTTTATAGCCGGATGTTGTGCTCTGTTATTGTCGTCTTGTTTGGGTTCGGATGATACGCAATATGAGTGGAGTAAAGATTGTCAGATTCTATCTTTTTCTTTGTCGAATGATTCTATCCCAGGTTTGAAAGATGTCGTTTTCACGATTGATCAGGTGGATGGGAAAATATTTAATATTGATTCAATGCCTTATGGAACAAAGCTGGATGAAAAAGTGATTTGTACGGTTAAGCTGGCTTCTACGGTGTATACTTGTCAGGTCATGCAGGAAGCTATCAGTGATACGTTAAGCTATTGGAACCTGGAAGACTCGTTGGATTTCTCCAAACCAGTTAAGTTCGTGAACACATTGTGGGACGGCAAAACCACAAAAACATACATTGCGCAAGTCAATATTCACCAGGTTGTTCCCGACTCGATGGTCTGGGGTGTTTACAAGGAAGGTATTACGGACGGTGCTGTCAAGGAAGAAAAGGTAGTTGTTTTCGGTGAAGGAAGTGGCGAGTCTTATTATATGTATACGCAGCCTGTAAACGTAAACGAAGGCTACCGGTTGTACCGTTCGGCCGTTACGGATGGAAAGAATTGGACGGAACTGTCTGTATCGGGGCTTCCTGCCGGAGAAGTCCGTTTGTCACAGATTACTGCTTATGAAGATGCGTTTTATGCTGTTACGACGAAAGGTTTCCTTTATAGTTCAGCCGATGGCCAGACTTGGTCGCTAGTCGAAAATGCACCGGTGATAAAAGCTATTTTGGGTGCTATTGATGTGGACGATGATTTTACGGCAGCCGGAAAGCAGCCGTCAGCCCTTAGTGCGGTTATCGACAAGAATGGCACGTTGGTTTACGGGTATATGAATGAAGCGAAGGAATGGAACGAAGGAACTCTTCTGAACGAAGGCTTCCCTTTGACCGGTTTCGGTAATCTTTCTTATAATTCGATGTTCCGTGCCCGCCTGTTAGTGGTTGCCGGAAGAGATAAGGACAATAAACTGACGAATACGGCTTGGGCGACGGATGATGGCAAAGTCTGGGCGAAGTTGACGGATGACGAAACGGCGCCTTTTGATAAACAGGAGGGGGTCGCTGTAGCGGAATATGACGATAAGATATTTATGTTGAGTGGTATCAATGAAGCAGGTAAGGCCTCTTCTGACATTTACCTGTCACGTGACGGCGGCGTAAACTGGAGTCTGTCGGATACATTGGTTGTAATGCCGCAGGAATTCAAGGCAAGAGGGTTCTCTTCTATCTACGTGGATAAGGATAATTATATGTATCTTTTCGGTGGAAAAGAAACCAATAGTTCGAATGTATTAAATCAAATCTGGCGCGGCCGTATTAACCGTCTGGGTTTTTAAGTATAAAGAAAGTTCGTGGAGGACCGTATAATTTTATGAGTGATTCGGCGTTAGAAAAGAAGGTATAGATTATAACAGAAAACGATTATGACTTCAACTTTCTTTCAGCGCATACTCTTATTAGTCCTTTTGGCCGGTTGCATGACCGGTCTTCACGCACAAGAATATAAATATGAGATCGGAGGAATGGCAGGCGGAGCCTTTTATATGGGCGATGTCAACAAGAACGCTTTTTTCAAAGGGTTGAATCCCGCGTTCGGAGCCGTTTTTCGCTATAATCCCAATTTCAGGTGGGCTTTAAAGACCAATCTGATGTGGGGGCAGGTTTCAGGTACGACGGAAGGGCAGCAGAATGTTTTTCCGGACCATGCACAAGGTTCTTTCAGTCGGAGCCTGATCGAACTGGGCGGGCAGATGGAGTTCAACTTCTTTCCGTACAGTGATAAATTTGCGTATTCAAACGCAAGACGTTTCACTCCCTATATTTTTATGGGATTGGGGGTGACGGTAGCGCCGGGTAGCGGGAAGACTTTTGCCGGTCCGAACATTCCGCTCGGTGTAGGTTTGAAATACAAGGTTAAGAACAGGATCAACCTGGGATGCGAGTTCTCGTTCCGTAAGCTATTTGGCGACGGTCTGGACGTGACGGACGACAGCAATGCGTTTCTGGATGATCCCTACCATATGAAAGGTAGTTTTTTGAAGAATAAAGATTGGTATTCTTTTTTGTTGTTTACGGTTACTTGGGATTTCGGTCCGCGGTGCAGGACTTGCAACAATGCGAAGAATATAGATAACATACAGTAGTTATAGATGAAAACACTATGTCGCTGATTGAACAAATAGATAAAAATCGATTGCCGCAGCATGTGGCGATTATTATGGACGGTAACGGACGTTGGGCCAAAGCGAAGGGAAAAGACCGGAGCTATGGACACCAGGAGGGCGTTGTCTCTGTCCGTAAAGTCGTGGAAGCCGCTACAACCGTGGGTTTGAAATATCTGACGATGTACACGTTTTCGACAGAAAACTGGAATCGTCCGGAGGCGGAGGTACAGGCGTTGATGAGCTTGCTGGTCGCAGCCATCCATCGCGAGACTCCCGATCTGATGAAAAATAACGTCCGTCTGATGGCGATCGGCAATCTGGATCGCTTGCCGGCAGATGCATATGCCACTTTGCAGGATTGTATTGCACAGACTTCAGCCAATACGGGTGTTACGCTCATATTGGCTTTAAGTTATTCGGCCCGTTGGGAAATAACCGAAGCCGTGAAACGTCTGGCCAGGGAGGCGGTGGAGAAAAAAATAAACCCTGACGATATAACCGAGGCTGTCGTCTCGGATTATTTGACGACCAAAGGTATTCCCGATCCGGATTTATTGATCCGTACCGGAGGAGAACAACGCGTCAGCAACTTCCTGCTTTGGCAGTTGTCATATGCCGAATTCTTCTTTACCGATGTGTATTGGCCGGATTTTAGAGAAGAAGAGTTGTATGGAGCTATATTGTATTACCAGCAGCGTGAACGGCGCTTCGGTAAGACAAGCGAGCAATTAATCTTATAAACAATAGCTGTTATATGTACAAAAGAATAGTGCTGTTTTTCATGTTTCTGGGATTTGCTTTCGGGGCTTTTGCTCAGGAAACTGACACTACCAAGGTTGAAGAGCCGGCAGAAGTGCCGGTCATTTCCTATTCGTCACCTCCCAAAAAGTATAAAATTGCGGATATCAAGGTGACGGGGATTAAGAATTATGATGATTTCGTGTTAATAGGCTTTTCCGGTTTGTCGGTAGGGGATGAGGTTACTATACCTGAGCCGGGCGGGGCGATTACAGATGCTGTAAAGCGTTTCTGGAAACATGGACTATTCTCGGATGTAAAGATTCTGGCAACTAAAATAGAGGGAGATCAGGTTTGGTTGGAAATCCAATTGAAACAGCGTCCGCGTATTTCGGAAGTCAACTATCATGGTATCAAGAAGGGGGAACGTGAAGATCTGGAAGCCCGTCTGGGGTTGCGTAAAGGATACCAGGTGACTCCTAACCTGATCGATCGTGCGACCACGCTGATCAAGAAGTTCTTCGATGGCAAAGGCTTTAAGAATGTGGATGTCGAAATCTTTCAGAAAGACGATATCGCACATGAAGGTGAAGTGATCGTAGATATCAACATCAACAAGAACGAAAAGACCAAAATCCACAAGATCCATTTCGAAGGAAACAGTGCGTTGACTGATCGCGACTTGAAAAAGGCGATGAAAAAGACGAACGAGAAGTTCAGCCTGTTTAACGACTGGAAGAGCAGTATCTTGGAAGCATTCAGCACGAAGAAATTTACGACTGAAGAATACGAAAACGATAAGAAACACATTATCGAGAAATATAATGAAAAGGGATATCGCGATGCTGTTCTTGTGGAAGACAGTGTTGTGAACTATAACGATAAACGTGTGGATATCTTCCTGAAAGTGGAAGAAGGTGACAAATATTACCTGAAGGATATCAACTTTGTCGGTAATACGAAATATCCGACGGAACAGTTGTTATATATTTTAGGAATGAAACCTGGCGATGTTTACAACCAGAAGAAACTGAATGAACGATTGACGACCGACGAGGATGCCGTTTCCAACTTGTATTATAACAACGGTTACATTTTCTTTGGGGCGGACCCGGTAGAAGTGGACGTCGAAAACGACTCCATCTCTTTGGAAGTACGTATTCAGGAAGGCCCTCAGGCGACTATCAATCGGGTGATCATTAACGGTAATGACCGTCTGTATGAAGATATCGTGCGCCGTGAACTCCGTACGAAGCCGGGTATGTTGTTCAGTCGTGACGACTTGATGCGTTCAACCCGTGAAATCGCACAGATGGGACATTTCGATCCGGAAAACTTGGTTCCGCAACCAATACCCGATCCAGATAACGGAACGGTGGATATCCAATACAACCTTGTGTCCAAGGCAAATGACCAGATCGAGTTCTCTGCCGGTTGGGGACAAACTGGTGTGATCGGTAAATTGAGTTTGAAGTTTACGAACTTCTCCATGAAGAACCTGCTGAATCCGAGTACATATAAAGGCATTATTCCGCAGGGTGAAGGACAGACGCTGACGTTGAGCGGCCAGACAAATGGACGTTACTATCAGGCATACAGCATATCGTTTATGGATCCGTGGTTCGGAGGAAAACGACCGAATACATTGTCCGTGAGCGCCTACTTCTCCAAACAGACGGATATCAGTAGTAATTATTTGAGCAATAACAGTTATGGTTATAACCCGTATTACGGTTATGGCGGCTATCCTTACTATGGCGGCTACGGTGGCTATGGTTATGGCTACGGTTACGGTTATGGTTATGGCAATTATGGTAACTATGAGCTGGCCTATGACCCGGATAAGTCGATCATGATGTTCGGACTTTCTGCCGGTTATGGTAAGCGCTTGAACTGGCCGGATGATTACTTCCAGTTTATGGCGACTCTGAACTATCAGTTGTATATGATGAAAGACTGGGATTACTTCCTGGTAAATAACGGTAACTGTCATAACATCAACTTGGAATTGAACTTGCAGCGTAACTCTATCGACAATCCGCTGTACACACGTAAAGGCTCCCAGTTCATGTTCTCGGTTGCCGCCACTCCTCCTTGGTCTTTATGGGACGGCAAGGACTATAAGAATATGAGCGATCAAGATGAAGCCAAGTTCCGTATGATCGAATATCATAAATGGAAATTCAAAGCGAAGATATTCTCTCCGCTGGCTCCTCTGACAGTGAAACGTACTCCGGTATTGATGACGCGTGTCGAATACGGATTTCTGGGTTCTTACAACAAGTATAAGAAATCGCCGTTCGAAACCTTCTATATGGGGGGTGACGGTATGAGTGGATACTCAAGTACCTATGCAACCGAAACGATCGGTTTGAGAGGTTACGAGAACGGTAGTATTGCCGGTAACGGTGGTTACAATTCCTATGGTTACGCTTACTCCCGTCTGTCGATGGAGTTGCGCTATCCGTTCCTGTTGGAACCGTCTTCGACGATCTACGGTCTGGTATTCGTGGAAGCGGGTAATGCTTGGAGAGATTTGAAAGATTTCAATCCGTTCCAATTGAAGCGTTCTGCCGGTGTCGGTGTCCGTATCTTCCTCCCGATGATCGGTTTGATGGGTATCGACTGGGCTTACGGTTTCGACCGTCCTGATGGATACGATCAGAGAGGTGGAAGCAACTTCCACTTCATTATCGGTCAGGAATTTTAGAAAATTGAACATTCAATGTTCAATATGAGATAGAAAAGACAACCGGATTTGTTTCCGGTTGTCTTTTTTGCGTTTGGGCATTCTTTGAACCGTACTTGGCAAGTCTGTTAAATTGTTAATTGTATCTTATTAATTTTCAATTTTCAACTTTCAAATTTCAATTCTCTTATCTTTGCAGTCAGAAGGTGTAACTATAAATGACATGTGTATGAAAAAGATTATTGCCTTAAGCTGTCTGTTGTTCCTCTGCTCGTTTGCAGGGCACGCACAAAAGTTTGCATTAATAGATATGGAATATATATTGAAAAATATTCCGGCTTATGAAATGACGAATGAGCAGTTGAGCCAGGTTTCCAAAAAATGGCAGAACGAAGTGGATGCTATCCAGCAGGAAGCGCAGAACATGTACAAGACTTACCAGAGCGATCTTGTATTTCTGTCTGCCGAGATGAAGTCGAAACGTGAAGAAGCGATCGTCCAGAAAGAACAGGAGGCACAGGATTTGAAACGTAAATATTTTGGTCCTGAAGGCGAACTGTTTAAAAAACGTGAAAGCCTGATGAAGCCGATACAGGATGAGATCTACAATGCTGTGAAGGAAATCTCCGAAGATAAAGGTTATCAGATGGTCATGGATCGGGCGTCGTCAATGAATATCATTTTTGCTTCTCCGAAGATCGATATAAGCAATGAAGTCCTGATAAAGTTAGGATATTCAAAATAAATGCTTACATTTGTGCGCTTTAATGAAGCAAATTAAGAATATGATTAATAACAAGTAATATTTTATAGGAAAATGAAGAAACTGATTATTTTTTTGTTGATGATGCTCCCGTTGGGCGTTTTTGCTCAAGAATCTAAGATTGCGATTGTAAATACGCAGGAAGTGATCCAGGCTATGCCGGAATTTGCAACGATGCAGAAACAAATGGCTGATATGGAAGCCAAATATAAAAACGAAATGCAGGTGATGCAGGATGAATACAATAAGAAGTATTCCGATTTTGTTGCACAGCAGGATTCATTGACAGAAAATATCAAAATGAGAAGAATGCAGGAATTGCAGGATATGGAACAGCGTACACAGAACTTCATCCAGATTTCTCAGCAGGATTTCCAGAAGAAGCAGGGTGAGTTGTTTACTCCGATCCAGGACAAACTGAAAAATGCAATCAAGGCAGTCGGTGACGAAAAAGGATATACTTATATTCTGGATCCTCAGATTGTTCTTTATCAGGGTAATACTGCTGTTGACGCAACTCAGTTCGTAAAAGCCAAGTTAGGTATTAACTAATATAATTAGCAAACATAAAATAGCGAAGACTGAAGTCCTCGCTATTATCTTTTAAGGCACGGATTTCACGTATTTACACGGATAAATTTATTTTCTTTCCGCGTTTTCAGTGAAATCCGTGCTTGAATTATATATAAATAAACAACTTCTCTCATGTTTTCATCAGTACCAGGTCCGATTGGTATCTTCGACTCCGGTTACGGGGGGCTTACCATTTTTGATAAGATCAGAGCAGCAATGCCGGGGTATGATTATATTTATTTGGGCGATAATGCCCGTTCTCCCTATGGTACGCGTTCGTTCGAAGTCGTGTATCGTTTTACAAAGCAGGCTGTGGAGACGCTTTTCAATGAGGGATGCCAGCTTGTAATCTTGGCTTGCAATACGGCATCGGCAAAGGCATTGCGTACGATCCAACAGCGGGACTTGCCACAGTGGGACCCGGCTCGTCGGGTGTTGGGCGTAATCCGTCCGACGGTGGAGCTGATGGATAAGATCAGCAAGAGCAAGCATGTCGGTATTTTAGGGACGACCGGCACCATTACTTCCGACTCCTATTCGCTGGAAATAAAAAAGATGTTTCCTCATATGACGGTGACGGGTGAAGCCTGCCCGATGTGGGTTCCGCTGGTTGAGAATAATGAGTTCGATTCACCGGGAGCGGATTATTTCGTGCGGAAGCATTTGGAACATATTTTGGCTGCCGATCCGGAGATCGATACGCTCGTCTTGGGCTGCACGCATTATCCGTTGCTGATCGAAAAGATCAAGGCATTCCTGCCTGAGGGAATTACTTTATTCTCGCAGGGAGAATACGTAGCCGCGAGCCTGACCGACTATCTACGCCGTCATCCCGAAATGGATATCCGTTTGACAAAGCAGGGAAACTGTCGTTTCCTGACCACCGAGTCCGCTGCCAAATTCTCCGATGCCGCCTCTGTTTTCTTGAATCATCCGGTAGAGGTGGAACAGATTCGATTGGTTGAATGAATAATCTGCCAATCGATGCTTGCACTTGTGTGTGGAAGCACGACTGGACTATCTGGTGATAGACTGTCCTTTTCTCTTAAACGATATTTTTTCCGAACGGCGAAAGAGCCAGTGCGGCCATCTTGAAATGCTGTCTGCCGAAAGGAATGCCGATAATCGTGATGCACAGCAGTAACCCGAAAAACAGGTGTGTCAGGCAGATCCAGAAGCCACCGATGAAGATCCAGATCACGTTCATGACCAGGCACAGGCAACCACCTGAATTACCGTTGTCCGTCACCCGGCTGCCGAAGGGCCAAAGGGCCAGCATTCCTAATTTCAATGTCTGCAACCCGAAAGGGATACCGATTATCGTAATCATCAGCAGCAAGCTGGATATCAGATATTCCACAGCGGTAAGCAACCCGCCGCAGATAAGCCAAATGATATTACCCAAAAATTTCATAGCATCAATATTATAAATTATTTTTTACTCTCATGCTGTCCAATTCTGCCAACACCGTCTGCTTCACGATGGCAAAGCTGTCGCGCAGTTCCGGTTTGACCGGCAGCGAAGGCGGAGCTTCCATCTGTAACGGGTTGATCGGCTGTCCGTTCTTATATACCCGGAAATCGAGGTGAGGCCCTGTCGAAAGCCCTGTCGAGCCAACGTAGCCGATAACCTGTCCCTGCTCGACATGGCTGCCGACTTGTATGCCTTTGGCATATTTGCTCAGGTGCATATAGGAAGTCGTATATACGGAGTTATGTTTTACTTTCAACGTATGGCCTCCTCCGCCCATATAGCCTTTGGCGATGACGGTCCCCGCTCCGATACTCTTGACTTCCGTTCCGACGGGAGCCGCATAGTCTACTCCATGATGTGCCCGATAGCGTTTCAGGATCGGATGGAAGCGGGCGTTCGTGAAACGCGATGTGATGCGGAAGAAATCCAACGGAGCCTTCAGGAAAGCCTTCCTGAGGCTATTCCCTTCAAGATCGAAATATTCGAAAACGCTATCTTGGGTGAATGGTATGGCTGTAAAATCTTTTCCTTGATGCGTGAAGACGGCTCCCTCGATGGAGGTGATATTCAGGGCTGTCGTGTCGTCTATATAGGCAACGTCGTACAACACCCGGAATGAGTCTCCTTCTTTTACATCGAAAAAGTCGATCTGCCAGGCATATACATCCGAAATCTTGATCGCCAGTAACGGGTCCGCTCCACTTGCCTTGATTACGTTCCAAAGGGAAGAATTGATTGTCCCTTCTGTGTAATGGCGTTTGATGGTAATAGGCTTGTTGAATTCGTATGCCAGGATCGAATCGCCTGTCAGGTCGATGACGGCATAATCGACAAGTGATTTGGCAAAGGCGATATAACGTATATCGGCAACGCTGTCCTGAGTTGTAAATGTATAATAGTTCATACCCGCACGGAGTTTGGTCGGGTTCAGAACATGGATGGAGGCTTTCGTAATGCTGTCTGCTTTCAAGGCGGAGAAACCGAGGGCTGAAAAGATTGCGGCGGGATTATCGCCGTTTCTCATCTTGTACTCCGTCACGTCCAACGAGTCGATGCAGATGCCATATTGATATACGTGTTGCAGGCTGTCCAGCCATTCGCTGTCGACTCCTTCTTCTTCGGGTTGTTGTTTCGTATGTGTGCAGGAAAAGCAGGTAAGCAGTCCTGCGAGTAACAAATATAGGACGATGCTCTTATTCATTCTCCGGCTTCTTTTTTCATCTCTGTTAGTTCTTCTACCTGTTTTTGTGACAATTGAAGTGCCTTTTCCAGGTCTTCCACTTTAAATCCTTTTCTATTCATAAGGCAAACGAGGTTGCGTCCGTGATGTATGCTGCTGTCGTTCAATAAATCTTTTGTGTCCATATCATACTATTTTATACGTTGCAACAAATATACAAAATTAATCTGTAAGCCTTATTAATTGACCAACTCCTTTATTGGTGGCCCGGATATTGGCGAAGCATAAATGTTGATACCGGTAAATCATCATTCGGATTATTATTCTACAAACTTATTATTGATTGTGAAAACAACTGTCATACTATCATGCTTTGCTTTTTGTAGTATGAATATCAATACTTATGTGGAATGATAGTAGGCATGATGGATGTTTTTTCAACTATCATACCATCATGAAAACAATAACTTTTTCACATGTAACATATAGCATATTTTCAGCAATATAGTTATCTTTTTTTGTCGAGACCCGGGTGTCAGACGTCTGCAGACCCGGGTCTCAAGACCGCTCAGATGGAGGTGTAAATGGCTCTGATACGGGCATTTTGAGGAAAAAATCTAACGTCTTTCTTACAAAAAAGTAACGTGTTCCGGCAAAAAAGGCTTATGCTTTCCTGAAAACATTCCGTTTTTAACACTTTTGGAGTGTATCTGTTTCGGGTAAAACGGCTAAAATGATGGTTAAACTGCTGATTTATGATAGTTGCATGATAGTTAAAAAGGAAACTGTCATGCCTATATGTTATGATGTTCAAGTTATATACAAGAAACATGATAGTATGATAGTTGTTTTTTAAAATTCATTATAGTACTGATAAGTTTGAACCGTAAATGCAGATTTACCGGTGAACTAACGGGTAAGGCTGAACCTCGTGCCGCAAGCTCTCTTTTGCCGTCTGCTTTAGCAGATGAATAGATGATTGTTCCCGGCTTTGCCGGTTCCTCTGTGGTTTTTTAACCCCTTTAAATACAATACAAGCTGTGAATGGGGTGTAAGAATGGTTAATGAATATTAAATAATGAGCTTGTCGGGAACTTTTTGCAATGATTCGGCGTCTTATATTTACGAGTGATTATTATAAATGAAAAAGTAAAAAATGAAAAAAGCTATTTTGACACTTTTGATGATTCCTGCTTTTGTCGGGATGTTGTTTTCTTGCTCTGAAGTCAAAACAGATGCAAAGAAGTTGGAAGGTAAATGGAATATTGTGGAAGTAAAAGGAGAAAAAATACTGAAAGAAGGTTTGCCCAATATGGAGTTTGATATGAAAGATAATAAAGTTCACGGTAATGCCGGATGTAATATCTTTAATTCGACTGTCGTGCTGGACGACCAGGATATTTCTTCCATCACGATCAACCCCGCAGCCACTACCATGATGGCTTGTCCGGATATGGAGACCGAAGATGCGATCTTGAAAGCTATGGGAAACGTGAAAGGTGTGAAGGCCGGCCAGTCCGAAAATGAAATGTTGCTGGTCGATGCTGACGGTAACGTGTTGATGGTTTTGTCAAAAAACTAATTGGATAGAAATGAAGAAGTACATGTATCTTTGTCTTGCAGCGTTGAGTATCGGTATCTTTGCTTCTTGTAAGGCGAAAAAAGGTGTGGAAGCGACTTTCTCCGACCTGGATGGTAGTTGGAATATTGTCGAATTGAACGGCAAGGTGTTGAATCCTGCCGAGACGAATCAAGTCATCGAGTTCGACGTGGCTCGCCATTCCCTTTCCGGAAGAGCTGGATGCAATCGGATGATGGGGCAGATCGAATACAGCGATTCCCGCAAGAATATCATTAAATTCCCGCAGGTTGCGACAACGCGTATGGCTTGTCCGGATATGAGTGGTGAGCGTGAATTGTTGCAGGCTTTGGATAAAGTCGTTCGCTTTGATGCAGTAGGTGAGGTGAAACCGGTCAATAAAATCGCTTTATATGGCACGGACAATACCAAATTGATGGTAATTGAAAAGAAGTGACTTTCATTGTGAAATGTTTGGAAGGCGGTTCCGGTTGTGACGGGCCGCCTTTTTTATTTCGGCCTGCAAGGGATGATCAGGGTGAAGCGGCTGCCTTTTCCTTCCTGGGAAGAAAGGGTGATTCGCCCCTCCAGGCGCTCGGCGATGGTTTGACAGATCGATAGGCCCAGTCCGGTACCTTGTGCAAATTCGTCCACCTTGAAGAAACGTTCGAACACTTTCTTCTGGGCCTCTTCCGACATACCTTTTCCTGTATCTTCGACAAAGACATGAACTTCTTTCTCCTCCTTCTTATAGACAGCTCCTAACAGGATGTGCCCTTTAGTGGTGAACTTGACGGCATTGTTGATGAAATTCGTAATCACTTGCGTGAACCGGAAACGGTCTACATGAATGATAAGTTCCGTTTCTTGGAATTCTTTCAGGAAACGGATATTCGAAGGCATAAGCAGGTGATGTGTCTGGTAGATCTCTTCTAACAGCTCGTTTAGAGAGCAATCGTCGAAAGCGAAAGACATCCGTCCCGACTCGATGCGCGAGAGTTCCAGGATATCATTAATCAGTTTCAGCAGCAGATTACTGTTTTTGTTGATCGTATTGCGGAAAAGGTCTTTTTCTTCATCGGTCAATTCCTTTTCGTCTTGTAATAGGTTGGTGAAACCGACTATCGCATTTAACGGTGTGCGTATCTCATGGCTCATGTTGGCGAGGAACGCCGATTTCATCTTATTGGCTTCTTCGGCTCGCTCTTTCTCTTCGATCAACCGGAGTTGCACCTGCCTTTTCCGTTCGCTTTCGCGGTAGTACATGTAAATGAGGTGAAGGATGATATAGACGATTGCTATGACGAGCAGGATTCCACCTGCAATAATATAGTTTAGGTAACGGACTTCCAGTGGCATGTTATAGATGACGCTTCCCTGTGGCAGATCGCTCAACCGTATGTTGAAACGTTGCATCTCTTTCCAGTCGAAAGCAAATGTTTTGGGGCTTTCTACGATAGGAATGTCATTTGGAGAAGTGCCTTTCAGGATGCGGGCAGCTGTTTGGGCAACACAATCAGCCTGGATTTGCAAGGTAGTGAAATAGCCACCGGTGATCCCTCTGTTGTCGTTGAACCCGTTGTTAATGACTGTGAAGTTCGGCACATTGGCCAGGCGTCCGACGGTCAGGACATTGAAGTCGAGAATGATTTGTATGCAGGCGGTGTAAGGCTTGTCTTCAAATACCCAAAGAAGCTGGCGGGCGGTCAGGTTGGCTGTCGAGGTCGTATATAAGGCAGAAGCGCCTTCTTTGCCGGGCTGGATTTCCGTGGAAGTCGTTTGGGGCCTTGTTTGATACAATCCTTCGTAAACAGCTATTCCATGTCCCTGGATATTGTCCATCAACGTTTCGAACGCTTTTCTGCCGATGAATTCTTTCGTTTTGAAGATCAGTATTTTTGATCTTCCGTATAGTTTTTCGATCAGTTGTATGTTTTTCAGATATTCAGGCTTGTCCCAATAACCCGTGAAGTTGGGATGCTGTTCCAATAGTTCCCAGTTGGGAAAGTTGACACCTGAAAAGACAACCGGAATCGTCTTGCCGAGCGGATGGTTGCAGGCCATTAAAGTATAGGTAGCCTGATCGTCATTGGAAATGATGATGTCCGGTTTGAAACTTAAAGTGTCGAGAAAGGAGTACATCCGGGCTTCTTCGTCTGTGGCATTATAGCGTTCGCAGTCCAGGTAGAATGTGTGGATGGAAGAGTATATTTGCTCTTCCTCCAGTTCCTCGTGCAGCAGCTTGTCGAACTTGGAGTAGGCACTCAGGCTTTGATTGTATGACTGTATGACAAGGACATTAAACAGTTCCTTCCCTTTTTTATCGGAGGAACCCTTTGCTTCACGCGGAAAACAAAGGGCCAATATCAATATCGCTATGTATATATGTATTTTCAAGGAAGAAGCACTTATCAATTGTACCCGTATGTTTTAAAAAACCGTTCAAAGTTAACGATAATCGGGATATAACAAGTACTTCTTTCTGATTTTCTTATATTTATTTAATGCCGGTTGCCAACTTGCGCGTATTTCGTTCTCCTTTAAGCCGCGGACAATCTGGAAACGTAATTCTTTTGTCCCGGCAAGCAGGTCGAACCATTGTGGGCGGGTGAAGAAAAAAGCTTGGTCGTTGCCTGCTTTATTATAGAAATCAAGGAGGAATTTCAGCGTCAATCCCCCGGTAAAGGGATATTCTCTCAAGTCCGTGCCGTAGCATTCCTTGTCCTTATGCAACGGTTTCGTGTCGAAACCTGGCAAGGAGGTGGGCGTAAAGGTGAAGTCTCCGTATCTGGCATCGGGTGCTCCCAATATCTGGAATGGATAATAGGTCCCGCGACCGACACTGATATTGGTCCCTTCGAAGAAACAGAGTGAAGGGTAGAGACGGATCGACTGGTCGTTCGGCAGGTTGGGAGAGGGCTTTACCGGCAACCAGTACGGATCTCCGTGACGCCAGTTTTCCATCTTGACGATATGCAGTTTACAGGTGTCGGGTGTACTTTTCAGCCAACCTTCCTTGTTGATCATCCAAGCCAGTTCGCCAACCGTCAGACCGTGCAGTATGGGTAATGGGTCAACGCCGACAAAGGATTCGAATCCTTTCTGGCGGACAGGACCGTCGACGAAGTCGTTCGGGTTAGGGCGGTCCAGGACGATAAATTCGACATCGTTTTCGGCACAGGCTTCCATCACATAATGCATGGTGCTGATGTAAGTATAAAAGCGGACTCCGACATCCTGAATGTCGAACACGACCACGTCCAAGCCGGTCAACTGCTCGGCTGTCGGCTTCTTGTTCTTTCCGTATAGGGATATGATGGGGACTCCTGTTTTTACGTCACGGCTGTCTTTGATCTCGGCTCCCGCATCGGCCGTCCCGCGGAAACCGTGTTCAGGGGCGAACACTTTCTTTATGTTGATACCCTCTTCCAACAAGGCGTCCAGCAAATGCTTCTGCTGCTTTTCGAGGATGGAGGTTTGGTTCACTACTAATCCGACCTGTTTGTCTTTCAACAGACGGGTAACGACGTCCATACGTTCGGCTCCCAATTTTAGAGGGGCTTTCTGTGGAGTGACGGCCTGGATTTCAGACATTAAGAACAGGCTTAACAGCCAGAAGGCATACCTGATAACTGTTCTCATAGACTCATTCCTTACTATTTGTTTCTGCAAAAGTAACGATTCTTTTTGTTTATTGCGTATCTTTGTCTCTCAATAAAGCGATTGATTGTTATGAACCCTTTAGATATTATTGCCAAATATTATCCGGTAGGTTCGGAGGCGTACCGGATTTTGGTTATTCATAGTAGAAGTGTGGCAGATAAAGCTTTGGCTATAGCCCGGATGCATCCGGAGATGAATCTTGACCTTACCTTTGTAGAAGAGGCAGCTATGCTGCACGATATCGGTATTTTCCGTTGTAATGCTCCCGATATCGATTGTCATGGAAATGCGGAATATATTTGCCACGGTTATCTGGGGGCCGAATTGATGCGGGCGGAAGGTTATCCCCGCCATGCCCGCGTGTGCGAACGGCATACGGGAACAGGTATTACGCTGGCAATGATTGAAGAACGAGGTTTGCCTCTTCCGCATCGGGACTTTATGCCGGAAACCTTGGAAGAACAACTGATTTGCTACGCCGACAAGTTTTACAGCAAAACGAAACTGGACAAAGAAAAATCTGTCGAAAAGGTAAAACAGGGCCTTTCGAAGTATGGAAACGAAACTGTCGAACGGTTTGATAACTGGTGTAAACTCTTTTTAGGGGAATAAAAAGGGATTGGCTCGCTAAATTGTTATACATTTGCCCGCTGTAACACACTGCAAATAACGACGGAATGTTTTTGAAATACAAATGCCTGATTATTTTGTTGCTTTTCCTCACTGGAAACATGATGACTGAGGCGCAGGAACTTATAGCCCCGACCGATACCGTGATGGCCGTTGTGGGCGATACGGTCGTATCTGCCGGACAGGATAGTGTGCTTGCGTTAGACAGTGTACCGAAGAAGCAGACAGGGCTGGACGCTCCGGTTTCCTACCAGGCGAAAGACTCCATCATCATGACGGGAGCGAACTGGGCTTATCTGTTTGGGGAAAGCGATGTGAAATATCAACAAATCGAACTTCAGTCCGAGAAAATCGAGATGAATATGGACAGTAGCCTGGTGTATGCCACTTTCGGCCTCGACTCGATCGGGGAGGAATTCGGCTATCCTCTTTTCAAAGATGGCGACCAACAGTATGAATCCAAGACGATGCGCTATAATTTCGGTACGAAAAAAGGATATATCACAGATGTGATCACGCAACAAGGCGAAGGTTATGTGACGGCCGGACGTACCAAAAAGATGGACAACGATGTCCTGAATATGAAGGGGGGACGGTATACGACTTGCGACGAGCATGATCACCCCCATTTCTATATCCAGATGACGAAGGCGAAAGTCCGCCCGAAGAAAAATATCGTGACGGGTCCCGTCTATCTGGTGTTTGAGGACGTCCCGCTTTATCCGATCGGTCTGCCATTCTGTTTCTTCCCGTTTTCGAGTTCTTATTCTTCGGGCATTATCATGCCCACTTTCGGGGATGAAAGTTCGCGTGGTTTCTATCTGCGCGACGGCGGGTATTATTTTGCGTTGAGCGATTATATGGACCTGGCCTTGACCGGTGAAATCTATACGAAAGGTTCCTGGGGACTGTCGGCTCGTTCTTCTTATCGGAAACGGTATAAGTTTTCGGGCAGTTTCAATGCCTCCTATCTGGTTACCCGTTTGGGCGACAAGGGGCTTCCCGATTATAGCTTGTCTAAGGACTTCAAGCTGAATTGGACACACTCGCAGGACCCGAAGGCAAATCCGTACCGGACTTTCTCGGCGAGTGTGAACTTTGCGACCAGCAGTTATGACCGTAATAACCTGAACAGCTTCTATCCTGGCTCGCAAGGGTTTGCGGATGCGAACCAGAATACCAAAGGGTCCAGTATCAGTATAACACAGCGTTTCCCGAATAATCCGTTCAGTATTTCGGCTACCATGAATGTGAACCAGCGTTCGAAAGACTCGACGATCTCGCTGACATTGCCTGATATTACAATTACGATGAGCCGTATCTTCCCGTTCAAACGGAAGAATGCGGTCGGCAAAGAACGTTGGTATGAGAAGATTTCCATGAGTTACAACGGTTACCTGCGTAATAGTATCGATACGAAAGAAGACAAATTGTTCAAGTCGAGCTTGGTGAAGGATTGGCGGAATGCCATGCAGCACCAGATTCCGGTGAGTGCTACTTTCTCTTTGTTCAAGTATTTGAATATCTCGCCGTCGTTCAATTATACCGAACGTTGGTACACCAATAAGGTGGAAAAAGCATACGACATGCAGAAGAAGCAGGTGGTTGCGCGTGATACGACTTATGGTTTCTACCGCGTATTTGATTACAGCACATCCGTTTCAGCTTCCACCACGCTATATGGTTTCTATAAACCGTTGCCGTTTTTGGGTGACAAGATCAAGATGATTCGTCATCGTTTCGAACCTTCGGTAACGTTGAGTTATACGCCTGATTTTGGAGCTTCCAAATATGGTTTCTGGAAAGATCTTATGTATGAAGATCAATATGGACAGACGCAGCAGATCTCTTATTCGCCGTTTGAAGGCGGTATGTTTGGGACGGCCCCTAACGGGAAGTCGGGGAGCGTGAGTTTTCAGTTAGATAACAATCTCGAAATGAAGATCAAGTCGGATCGCGATTCGACAGGAGAGCGTAAGATCAGTCTGATCGATAAGTTGTCGTTGGGGATGAGTTATAATATGGCGGCCGATTCGTTCAAGTGGAGTGACTTGAGTGTAGGCTTGCGTCTCAAGTTTTCGAAGAGCTATACATTGAACCTGAACGGTACGTTCGATACCTATACCTATGGCTACGATGAAGCGACGAAGACCGTTCGCCGGTTGGATATTCCGCGTTGGCAGGCCGGTAAAGGATTAGGCCGTTTGCGCCAGACCGGTACGAGTTTCTCTTATACCTTTAATAATGATACGTTCGGCAAATTGTTCGGCAAGAAAGATAATAACGACGATTCCAACAACCCTCCGACAGACCCCAATGCATCGAACGATCCGGAATTCGAACAAATCTCTTCGGGGGAAGAGGGGGACCAGCAGGGTAAAATGGAAGGAGGCCGATTGCGTGGTGCCAAGAAAGATACGGGTGAGTTCGATTCGTATGGCTATATGGTCAATAAAGTGCCCTGGAGCCTTTCGTTCAGCTATAGCATGCAATTGCGTTATGGAGACTTTGACCCGAGCAAGCTCGAATATAAGTACAAGCTTACACATGCATTGAGCTTTAACGGTAATATCCAGCCGACGAAGAACTGGCGTTTTAACTTTAATGCCACCTATGACTTCGATACGCATAAGATATCCTATATGACTTGCAATATCACTCGCGACCTGCATTGCTGGCAGATGACTGCCAGTTTTGTGCCGGTGGGACCTTATAAGTCCTATACCTTCAATATTGCAGTAAGTTCGTCTTTGCTGAAAGACCTGAAATGGCGCCAGAGCAGCAACTATCGTGACGGGCAGAAATGGGAGTAATTCCAATTGTCAATTGATAATTACCAATCTATTGGTGTCTGTCCGGTTGCGATCAGATAATCATTTGCTTTGCTGAAATGCTTGTTCCCGAAGAATCCGCGGTAAGCGGAGAGGGGAGACGGATGAGCCGATTTCAATATCAGGTTGCGGGAGGTGTCGATGAAAGCGCCTTTCCGTTGTGCATACGACCCCCACAGGATGTAAACGATATGGCTTCGCTCTTCTGTCAGGCGGTGGATTACGGCATCCGTGAATTCTTCCCAACCTTTATTCTGGTGTGAGCCGGCTTGGTGTGCACGAACCGTCAGGGTTGCATTGAGAAGCAGGACGCCCTGGTCCGCCCAACGGAGCAGATTGCCGGTTTGCGGTATGGGTTTGCCTAAATCGCTTTCGATTTCTTTGAAGATGTTGACGAGCGACGGGGGAAAGGGTGTCCCGTCTTGGACGGAGAAACAAAGTCCGTGTGCCTGTCCGGGTTCATGATAGGGGTCTTGTCCGAGAATGACTACTTTGACTTTGTCGAATGGACAGTGTTCGAACGCACTGAAGATACAGGGACCAGGAGGATAGATGGTTCTTTGGCGGTATTCTTCTTTAACAAAGGTGATCAACTGGCTGAAATAATCCTTTTCAAACTCAGAACTTAATCGTTCTTTCCAGCTCTGTTCTATCTTGACGTCCATAACGGTAATTGAAAATTGAAAATTAGAAATTGGAAATTCTCTTTATTACGCGAATATCAGAAATAATTATCAATAATCCATCCTTAATTTTCAATTTTCAATTTTTAATTATCAATTAGATCAAGTACATACCGGCAGCACGGGCTTCACGACGCATTTCTTCCGGCCATATACTTGCTTGAATTTCACCGATATGGGCTTTGCGGAGGTAAAACATACACAAGCGACTTTGTCCGATACCTCCCCCGATACTTAGAGGCAGTTCGTTGTTTAGCAAGCGTTTGTGGAAATATAGTTCTTTTTTTTCTTCCGCGTTGCAAATCTCCAACTGGCGGAGCAAGGCTTCCTTATCCACACGAATACCCATGGAGGACAGTTCGAGCGAACGGTTCAGTACTTCGTCCCAGACGAGCAGGTCGCCGTTTAATCCGACTTGTCCGTTTTCTGCAACTGTCGACCAGTCGTCATAGTCCGGAGCGCGTCCGTCATGTTTCTCTCCGTTGCTTAACTTACAACCGATACCGATAATGAAAACGGCTCCGTATTCTTTCGTAATCGCATCTTCCCGTTCTTTCGGCGTGAAGGTCGGATATTTTTGCAATAAATCTTCGGAGTGTATGAAATGGATTTGCTGGGGCAATGTAGGACGGATTTCGGGAAACATCTCATAGACCAGATATTCGGTTCGTACCATGGCTGCGTAGATGCGACGTACGATTTCTTTCAGAAAATCTACATTCCGTTCTTCGGCTCCCATGACGCGTTCCCAGTCCCATTGGTCGACATATAAAGAATGTAGGTTTCCCAACTCTTCGTCAGAGCGGATAGCGTTCATGTCGGTATAGATACCATAGCCTTTTTCGATTTGATAATCAGCAAGAGTAAGTCGTTTCCATTTGGCAAGCGAATGGACGATTTCAGCTTTGGCATCGTCCAAATCCTTGATCGGAAACGTGACCGCACGTTCCGTTCCGTTCAGGTCGTCATTGATACCCATCCCTTTTAAAACGAACAACGGAGCAGTGACGCGCCGCAACCGTAATTCGGAAGACAGGTTTTGCTGGAAAAAGTCTTTGATCTTTTTGATACCCATCTCGGTCTGCGATAAGTTCAATAAAGCCTTATATCCTGCTGGTTTAATTAAGTAACTCATATACTTGTTGTGCTTTATGTTTGTGAATAATGTGTGGCAAAGATACTAATTAATGGCAAAATAGCAATTATGTGCCTTTTTTTATTTGCAAAATGGAAGTGATTATCGTTAGGATGCTTGCAAAATATCAAAAGTAATCTTTTTTTGCCCGTTCATTTGTTTTCCTGCAAGATTATATATACTTTTGCGCTGTCTTTGGCTGGGTAGCTTAGCTGAATAGAGCGTCAGATTCCGGTTCTGAAGGTCGTGGGTTTGAATCCCACCCTGGTCACAAAAGGATTTCCAAGTGTTGGAAGTCCTTTTTTTTATGGGGTTACGCGTAAACTTTTCTTTTTTATTTATGTTTTATAAATGAATAACTAATTTAAGAAAGAACAAAGATTATGTCAGTGGTTTATAAATTTCTTTTTCCTGCCAAGCCGGTAGGAAATGCTTTTTCTTTTTTTTGTTGGCGTTGCGTATCCTTTTCGGAGTATTGCTGCTTTCGCATGGTATCCAGAAATGGACGAATTTTAGTGCTATGTCGGAATCTTTCCCGGATCCATTGGGTGTAGGAAGTACGTTGTCGTTGGGGCTGGCTGTTTTCGCTGAGGTATTTTGTTCCGTAGGCTTTATATTCGGTGCGTTTTATCGTCTGGCTATGATCCCGATGGTCTTTACAATGGGAATGGCTTTTTTTGTGATACACGGGAATGATCCGTTTGCCGTGAAGGAACTGGCCTTTATTTATCTGGTGGTATTTGTGCTGATGTACATAACGGGACCGGGTAAATTTTCTATCGATCATGTCATATCTTCTGCATTATATAAAAAGAAACGGTGAGGTTCTATTGGAGAAGCCGTTAGGTGTATACGAAAGGAAACAAAAAGGCGGGAATTATTATTCCTGCCTTTTTTGTTGTGTTAGCCTTCTTTTAAAGAATAGTGGGAGAATAAGGTGTTTCTTTGTGTTGGTTGGGAAATAAAAAAAGCAATCATGTAATCATGATTGCTCTTAAAAAAAAAGTGGGCGTTGACGGATTCGAACCGCCGACCCTCTGCTTGTAAGGCAGATGCTCTGAACCAGCTGAGCTAAACGCCCGGTAGCTTCTTGTTTTAAAAGCGTTGCAAAGATACGGCTATTTCTGATAACTGCAAATTTTATGCATACTAATTTTTCATTTATTTTTCACCATAACACTTAAATCACTGATATACAGAATATATAATCATCATTTAATTTATGAATTAAGTAAAACAAAAAGGGGAACTATACCTTATTATATATAGTTCCCCCTTTATATCGAAATTTATTTTATTCTTGGCCGAAACGCTTTGCCTGTTCAGCAATCAGTTCCACATCATCAAAATAGTTAATCTTCATCGCTTTTCGCACATCATCCAATGTAGCAGCCGCTGTAGCACGAGCTGTCTCACAACCCTTACGTAACATTTCGTAAATAGCCGGAATATCCTTTTCAAACTCTTTACGACGCTCGCGGATAGGAGTCAATTCCTCTTGCATTATAGCGGCCAGGAACTTTTTCACCTTCATATCTCCCAATCCACCACGGGTGTAATGCGCCTTCAGTTCATCCAAGTTAGGATAATCCGGCAAATAACGACCGAAATGCTCGGGTTTGCAGAAAGCGTCCAAATAAGTGAATACGGTATTTCCCTCCAATTTACCCGGATCAGAGACTTTCAAATGAGTCGGGTCAGTGTACATACTCTTCACCTTCTTTTCCACTTCATCAGCCGTATCGGACAGATAGATGCAGTTCCCTAACGACTTGCTCATCTTTGCCTTTCCGTCTGTGCCCGGCAAACGAAGACAAGCCGCATTGTCCGGCAACAGGATTTCAGGTTCTACCAACGTGTCACCATAAATATAATTGAAACGGCGTACTATCTCACGAGTCTGCTCGATCATTGGCTCCTGGTCCTCACCTACCGGAACAGTAGTCGCCTTGAAAGCGGTAATATCGGCAGCCTGACTGATAGGATAAGTAAAAAATCCCACCGGGATGCTAGTTTCAAAGTTACGCATCTGGATTTCGGTTTTCACCGTCGGATTACGTTGCAGACGTGAAACGGTAACCAAATCCATATAATAGAAAGTCAATTCGCACAATTCGGGAATCTGAGACTGGATAAAGATAGTAGATTTCATCGGGTCCAAACCGACAGCCATATAGTCAAGCGCTACCTCAATCACATTCTGGCGTACCTTCTCGGGATTTTCTATATTATCGGTTAATGCCTGTGCGTCGGCAATGAAAATAAAAGTCTTGTCATACAATCCGGAATTCTGAAGCTCAACTCTGCGTTTCAACGAACCTACGTAATGACCGATATGCAATCTTCCTGTAGGACGGTCGCCGGTCAATATGATTTTTTCTTTTCCCATATCTCTTAAATATTATCTTATATTAAAAATTACGCAAAGATAGGAATATTCTGACACAAACACTTAACTTTGAACCGCTATTTCACATATAATAATTGTTTCTATGAATAAACTAAGACAGAGCATTAAACTAGTTCTATTTATTTCTGTAGCAAGCTTGTTCTTTGCCGCATGTTCCGATGATGACGATAAAAGTATTCCCGTACCGGAGCCTTCACGGATGATTACTGGAATTAAAGTACATAAAATTTCGGATGTTATCACTTATCAGGGAATGATAAGCCTCACTTACGACAACAACAAACGACTGACCCGCATTTACAGCAGTTCACCGTTAGCGGCAGTAAATTACACGTACAAAGAGAACTCTGAAGTCAGTTATACTTACTCTACGGAAAATTCTCCTTTGGTAGAAATAAGCACCTCGTTGGAAAACGGCAGAAGTTATGTATGCAAATTCTCCAACCGGGAAAGCCCGGTAACCTATTCTTATGATAATGAAGGTTATCTGAAAAGCTGCAATAACAATGGAACCGTATTGGAGTACAATTGGGAAAGCGGAAATTTATCTTCCATAACCACTACTCCGAGAGGAACTTACAACAGTGATTACAAAGTTTCCAATATCGCCAATGATTATAGTCTGGACTTGAACACACTGGCACAATGGATTGATGACCGCGAAAACTATACCACCGTAATGAACACTTTCGGACAGATGGCCGAAATTCTAGGAAAAAGAAGCTCCAATATTCTAGAAGACACTTATTATATATACGACTATAGTTTCCGGCAGGATGGAAGACTAAAAGATATGACCCTGATGGGCGGATCGAAAAATATAGGATATTCATTCCGCTTTGCGTATGCCGATGATACAGAAGTATCCGAATAAATATACAGAAACAGAACATTCGGAGAGGATTTCAGACTTTTATTTTAATTTGTGTTGACAAAGATCTTGATTTATTTTGTTATCTTGGAAATAAGTCGTTACTTTGCACAAAATTTAGTAATGCTATGTATCCTACAGGAACAAAGATAATATAGACATACGAACAAATGCGTTAGTCCTCGTACGAGGATGGACGCATTTTTTTTTAATATTTAGCGACATTAAAACAACTATTATAATAAAAGAAACTTTCAATGAAAAAGGATTTAAAGAAAGTCCTGGTATTGGGTTCGGGTGCCCTCAAGATAGGCCAGGCAGGAGAGTTTGACTACTCAGGTTCACAAGCGCTGAAAGCATTGCGCGAAGAAGGCATTCATTCGGTGTTGGTAAATCCTAACATCGCGACTATCCAGACTTCGGAAGGCATAGCCGACAAGGTTTATTTTCTTCCTGTCACTCCCTTCTTTGTTGAAGAAATTATCAAGAAAGAACAACCGGACGGTATTTTATTGGCATTCGGTGGACAAACTGCATTGAACTGCGGCACTGAACTTTACCTGAACGGTACACTGAAGAAATATGGTGTAGAAGTACTGGGTACTTCGGTAGAAGCCATCATGTACACTGAAGACCGTGATTTATTCGTAAAGAAGCTGGATGAAATTCCGATGAAAACCCCGAAGAGCCACGCTGTGGAAAGTATGGAAGAGGCTCTGAAAGCTGCCCGCGAAATCGGTTATCCGGTTATGGTACGCTCTGCTTACGCACTAGGTGGTTTAGGCAGCGGCATCTGTCCGGATGAAGAAGCTTTCATCAAACTGGCTGAAAGTTCATTCGCATTCTCTAAACAGATCCTGGTTGAAGAGTCATTGAAAGGTTGGAAAGAAATAGAATTTGAAGTAATCCGCGATGCCAACGACCATTGTTTTACAGTGGCAAGCATGGAAAACTTCGACCCACTGGGAATCCATACCGGCGAATCTATCGTGGTGGCCCCCACTTGCTCTCTGACAGAAGAACAAGTAACAATGTTGCAAGATTTATCTACAAAATGTATCCGTCACTTGGGTATTGTGGGTGAATGTAATATCCAGTATGCTTTCAATGCAGAAACAAATGACTACCGTGTTATCGAAGTAAATGCACGCCTGAGCCGTTCTTCTGCCTTGGCTTCTAAAGCAACCGGATTCCCTCTGGCATTCGTTGCCGCTAAAATCGCTTTAGGCTACACACTAGACCAGATTGGCGAAAAGGGTACTCCCAACTCAGCCTACGAAGCTCCCCAGTTGGATTACTTGATTTGTAAAATTCCCCGTTGGGACTTGACTAAATTCGCAGGTGTATCACGCCAGATTGGCTCCAGCATGAAGTCTGTGGGTGAAATCATGTCTATAGGCCGCTCTTTCGAAGAAATCATTCAGAAAGGTCTTCGTATGATAGGTCAGGGTATGCATGGTTTCGTAGGAAATGACCATACTAAATTTGAAAACCTGGATGAGGAACTGGCCAACCCGACAGACCTCCGTATTTTCTCCATCGCCTCTGCATTGGAAGAAGGATACAGTATTGAACGCATCCACAAACTGACCAAAATCGACTCGTGGTTCCTAAGTAAGTTAAAAAACATCGTTGACTATAAGGTCAAACTTTCGACTTATAATAAGATCGAGGATTTACCTGAAGATGTGCTTCGCCAGGCTAAAGTATTAGGCTTCTCCGACTTCCAGATTGCACGCTTCGTATTAAAAGCCAGTGGCAATATGGAAAAGGAGAACTTGGCTGTACGTGCCCGTCGTAAAGCTTTGAATATCCTTCCGGCTGTCAAGCGTATCAATACCGTCGCATCTGAACATCCCGAATTAACCAATTACCTATATATGACATACGCTACTACGGGTTATGACGTCAATTATTATAAGAACGAAAAATCGGTAGTTGTATTAGGTTCAGGCGCTTACCGTATCGGTTCATCCGTAGAATTCGACTGGTGCTCTGTAAACGCTGTCCAAACCGCACGCAAGTTGGGTTACAAATCCATCATGATTAACTATAACCCCGAAACAGTTTCTACCGACTATGATATGTGCGACCGTCTGTATTTTGACGAGCTTTCATTTGAACGTGTACTTGACGTGATTGATCTGGAGCAACCGGGTGGTGTCATTGTATCAGTAGGTGGACAAATACCTAATAACTTGGCGATGAAGCTTCACCGTCAGTCGGTACCTGTATTGGGAACTTCTCCGCTTTCTATCGACCGTGCGGAAAACCGTCATAAATTCTCGGCCATGCTTGACCAGCTGGGTATTGACCAACCGGCATGGAAAGAATTGACCAGCCTGGAAGACATGGAAGAATTTGTAAACAAAGTAGGTTACCCGGTATTGGTCCGTCCTTCCTATGTGCTCTCGGGCGCTGCCATGAACGTATGCTATAACGAAGATGAACTGAAGGAATTCTTACAGATGGCTAAAGAAGTTTCTAAAGAATATCCGGTAGTCGTATCACAATTCATGCAAGATACTAAAGAAATAGAATTCGACGCTGTAGCCCAAAACGGTGAAGTAGTGGAATATGCCATCTCCGAACACATTGAATATGCAGGTGTCCATTCAGGTGATGCCACATTAGTATTCCCGGCTCAGAAGATTTATTTCGAAACAGCTCGCCGTATCAAGAAGATTGGTCGCCGTATCGCTAAAGAATTAAACATTTCCGGTCCGTTCAACATGCAGTTCTTGGCTAAGAATAATGAAGTGAAAGTGATTGAATGCAACCTGCGCGCATCACGTTCATTCCCGTTTGTTTCCAAAGTATTGAAACGCAACTTCATTGAAACCGCAACCCGCATCATGTTGGGTGCTCCATACAGCCAACCGGATAAGTCGGCATTCGATATTGACTGGATCGGTGTTAAAGCTTCCCAGTTCTCTTTCTCCCGTCTGCACAAGGCAGACCCTGTATTGGGCGTAGATATGTCTTCAACAGGTGAAGTGGGTTGTATCGGTGATGACTTCCATGAAGCTTTGCTGAACTCTATGATTGCTGTAGGTTTCAAGATTCCTACAAAATCTGTCATGTTCTCGTCAGGTGCCACCAAATCCAAAGTAGATTTGCTGGAAGCAAGCCGTATGCTGGCAGAAAAAGGATATGAGATCTATGCAACTGCCGGAACCGCAACTTTCTTGAATGCACACGGAGTAAATACCACACCGGTTTACTGGCCGGATGAAAAGCCCGATGCAGAAAACAATGTCATGAAGATGATTGCCGAACATAAATTCGACCTGATAGTCAACATTCCGAAAAACCATACCAAACGTGAGCTGACTAATGGTTACAAAATTCGTCGTGGAGCAATCGACCACAATATTCCTTTGATTACCAACGCCCGTTTGGCAAGTGCTTTCATTGAAGCATTCTGTGAAATGAGTGAAAAGGATATTCAGATAAAGAGCTGGCAAGATTACAAATAATCTTTCTTAGGGATATTCAAAAAGGAGCTGATTCGTTTTTCTTGAATCAGCTCCTTTTTTATCTCCTAACGGGAAAGATCATTAAAACGATAAGTAAAAGTAGCCATCGCATAACGTCCCAATCCCCAAGTCCAAGTTTCTCCCTGTCCGGTATCATTCATCCAACGATTGACAAAATCCCGTTGTTGCAGAATATCAACAACCTGAAATTTAAGTAACCCTCTTTTCCCTTTCAGAAAACTGTAAGTCAGCTCACTGTTCCAAAGCCACTGCGTCGTATTGGAGGCCTCATCCTTATATCCCCTGCGATTCATACTTCTCACAACGGTATAAAGATTCAAGTTGAGAGGTAACTTCAGTCGACACTCCGCGCCATAATAAAAATCATACGTCCTGTAATCCGAATTGTTTGTATAACTGTTATCGGCTTGCTGATAAGTGATTGCTCCATTTATCTTAAACTCATGCTCTTCCAATTTATAGGCAAACTCCACGTCCTGCATCAAGTAGAGCATTTGGGAGGTGTTACGATCATTCTCATTGGCTTCTCCCATTATCTGCACATACGAAACCCTCCGGTTATAATTTGCATTAGTAGCAAGACGAGCGAAAATTTTCTTGAATAATTTATTCGTATAATATATATTCCCGCCAATGCCCCAATTACCATTTATATTCTCGGGCCGACTGGTATATACCCCACTCTTCTCATCATAGGTTCTTTTCCGGCTTATATCATTTATCGTATTATTATATCTCAAACCACAATATAACATTTCCTGCTTTTCCATATTTCCTCCTCTGTAATTCACAGATATACTTTGCCCGAAAGCGGGTTTCAGCCCCGGATTCCCCATTGTTATGTTCAGAGGATTAGTATAATCAGGCACAGACAACAAATCATAAATGGAAGGCTGCCGGGTGTATCCGCTATAATACACACTCATATTATGGTTATTGCCCAAATCATAATCAAAATGCAGTTCGGGCACTATGTTCAACACGGTAATGGTCGTATCTATCTTCACTTTTCCCCTGTTGCTTTTCGTCGTAGACTTCTGAGGCGACAGCCCAAACCGGATATTCAACCTCACTTTTCTCCAATTAAGTGTGGTACGCAGTCCGAATTCATTGGAATGAAGATCATTACGAGTATAATCACTTAAACTATCCACCCTTCCTGCCTCATAACCAGATGGAAGACTTCCCCACAAAGCATCCTCATCCAAATTGTACGTAACCGCATTATTACTCTGCCGTTGATACTCATGCCGATAATAAACCTGAAGCATTTGTTTTCCTATTGGCTCCGTATAGCTGACCTCCCCCGCCAATAATAAATTTCTGGCAGGTGACTCCCGGTATTGATTTCTATATAAAACCGAATCTGCCCCCAGGTCATTCTTCAATTGATAATAAGTAATAGACGATTGCTGATAATTACCACTCGCCTGATTACTATAATCATTTCTTAACTCTATGGAGAGTTTCCGACCGATATCATTCAATTTATGAGTGATCAAAAGATTATTGCCTATCATCAGATTGTTCGTCTTATTTTGAGAATTTCCCGTATTTTTATTTATCCTGAACTCAGGAGGAATCATTGCATCGTCCCTCCAAGGCTCTGAAACATAGTCCAAAGGATTGGTACTGAAAGTCGCCGAAATATTTTCTGATACCGAATTTAACCGGCTATGATTGATGTTATGCCTGAAATTAATTTCCGTCCGGTCACTCAAACTTCCCGTCATATATATATTCTCCCAAAAAGAACTATTCCTACCCGTACTCAAGCCATTATTATAGGCATATTGGCTACCGTTAGGCAGATATTCTTCTGACTGGCTTCGCGATTCATCCGCGCTTTTATTATTATTATATGAAGCACTGACATTGAGGTTGAGCTTCTTTATTTCCGTTCCCAAGCTAAAACCAATATCCTTCATTTGAGCAGGATTATCGGCCATATCACTGATAAAATTACCATATCTGGGGAGTTTTCCTAAATCACCATACAAGGACATCCGCCATTTTCCGACAAATTTATTCAAACTCATTTTCGCTCCATACATATCCCCCGAACCTTTCAAAGCTGAAACGTCCCCCATTAATCCATCTGTCAAATCCTTCTTGGTCTTCACATCCATCACCGTTTTCTTCTTACCATCTGACACCCCTGTCATTTGCTCTTTATCCGACTGCTGCTCGTATACCTTTACCTCTTTCAAAGCATCTACCGGCATATTGTTCAAAGCAACTTTGCTATCTGCGAAAAACTCCTTTCCATTTAATAAGATCTGAGTGATTTCCTTTCCATGAAAATTCATCTTGCCGGATTTCTCGTCTAATTCCAATCCGGGAAGCTGCCTCACCAAATCCTGCAGAACAGCTCCTTCCGATGTCTTAAAGGCTCCGGTATTATATACTAATGTATCTCCGGACATCTTCATTTTCTGCAGTTCGGCCTTTATCACCGTTTCATCCAATACAATACTGGAAGGTTTCATCATCAGAGCACCTCCATAAACTTCTTTCCGATAAGCAGGAATATTCACTTTTTTTTCAAGGGTTTCATATCCTAAAAAAGAAGCCCTTATTAAATAATTACCGGGATTCATAGGGTACAAACGGAAAACACCCTTCTTATCGCTCACCGTACCTTCTATAAAACTCGTATCAGGCAAAGAATAAAGTTGGATATTTACATCCGGCAAAGGATCGGGATAAGGGCGTTCTCCCTGTTCTCTGACAGAACCTGTCAAATGATAAGCTTTTTCTTTTCTTGCTTTATCTGAATCAAGCTTTTTCTGTCCACTAACCGGGAGAACAAAAGATAATAAAATAAACAACGAGAACAGTTTAGTCATCTTGAAATATCAACAGGGTCCTATTTCAATGCTTCCGCAATGGCATTCATCAGATATCCAAATTCTTCTTTCTCATACCCGATGGAAGTATAAACGGCTTCTCCTTCTTTATTGAAAAGATAGGCGCGAGGAATTGACTTTTCAGCAAATAAAGAGAACACCTCACGTTTAGGATCGGGATATAACGGGAAAGTGAATTTCTTCCGTTCATTATAAGCCTTCAACTGTTCATCCGTATGCTCACGACCAATTACTAATAATACGAAGTCCTTGTTATCTTTATATTCAGCCCACAAAGTTTTCTCTATTTCAGCCAGTTCCAGCTGACATGGCCCGCACCAAGTGGCAAATAAACTCACCAAAACGACCTTACCTTTCAATTCAGTCGAAGAAATATCTCCATATACTGCAGATTTTAAATGAAAATCAGGTAATTTATCTCCTTTTTTCAATTCTTGAGCATTTACGGCAAATACCATGCAAAGCATCATGAACAATAATCCTAACTCTTTCATTTTCATAGTTCTCAATATTTAATTATGGAATAACAAAGACAAATATATCTGTTTTTCTTATATTTGCCGCCAGAAAATATTATTTTTTAGCCTATGATGACTTTTATTTCATGTGCCAAAACAATGACCGGACGGAGCAAAATACAAACTCCTGTTACCAGTACACCACAATTCCAAACTGAAGCGATACAGAATGCACTTGATATGTCCCAATTCTCTGCTGAAGAACTGGAACGACTTTTACGTGTGAACAGTAAAATAGCAGCAGAGAACTATATGCGATTTCAAGATTTCTGTTCGGACTCTCCCTCGGCTTTAGCTGCCTTACTGGCTTATACCGGTATCGTATATAAACGTATCCACCCACAGGATTTTACCCCTGAAGATTTTCAATATGCACAGGATCACTTGCGAATCACTTCTTTTCTTTACGGATTACTCCGCCCGTTAGACCAGATCAAGAATTACAGAATGGAAGGAGATATCAAACTACCTGAACGTGGAGGAATATCCATGTTTGACTATTGGAAGCCAATTCTGACCGACACCTTTATCAAAGAAATTAAAGCAAAAGGAGGAATACTAATCAATCTGGCAAGTGGGGAGATGAAAGATTTATTCGATTGGAAACGCGTGGAGCAAGAAGTACAAGTGATCACACCAGAATTTCAGGTATGGAAAAAAGGAAAATTAACCACCGTTGTGGTTTATGCAAAAATGTGCCGTGGAGAATTGACACGCTTCATCATTAAAAACCGGATAGAGAATCCTGGGGATTTAAAAGGATTCAAATGGGAAGGATTCAGTTTTGATGCCGGATACAGCACAGATACCCACTATCTTTTTAGCCTTCTTTCATAAAAAAATATTAAATAGTCAACCTACTCAAACTTTTTATCAGCACTCATGTTATTTAGTTGAATTTGGGAAGATAAACCTGGACAATAATTAACTAATAGAAATGAGTATGAAAAAATTAATGTTTTTGCTGGCTGCGGCCAGTTTAAGTTCTGTAGCGTTTGCACAGCAGAAAAGCAATTCACAAAACGTCCTTGTAGGCGAGAGTGTAGATGTAATGGAGGTACCTGTGGATAAGTACAAGGTAGAGACCAATCACTTCTTCGATAATTGGTTCTTCTCTGTTGGTGGAGGTGCACAAGTACTGTTCGGCGATCAGTCCGATCTTGGTAAATTCAAGAAACGTATTGCTCCCGCTCTTCAAATATCAATCGGTAAATGGTTTACTCCCGGCTTAGGATTACGTTTGCAATATAGCGGTTTGCAGTCGAAGAGTTTTTCCAGTGAACCTTCCGCATATTCCAAACCTCACATGTTAAGCGAAGGATACTATCAGGATAAGTTCAACTACATGAATTTGCATGGTGACATCTTATTCAATGTCAGTAACATGATAGCCGGATATAATGAAGACCGCATATACGACTTCGTGCCATTCGTAGGTTTCGGTTTTGCCCACTCATATGATGCTCCACGTCGTAATTCACTGGCATTCAATTTCGGTATCATCAATACATTCCATCTGGCCAGTGCCTGGGACTTAAATCTGGAACTTTACGGAATGGGTACAGAAAACAAATTTGATGGAAAAACCACCAGTAAAGGCCCTGACTTTATGGCAGGTGCTACAGTGGGTATCACTTATAAATTTCCACAAAGAGGATTCAAACCAGCTCCGGATGTAGATGCTATCATGGCACTTACCTCTTCACAAATGGATGCTATCAATACCGCTTTGGCTCAACAGATAGAACAAAACCGTCAATTAAAAGCCCAACTTGCCAACCAACCCACTGAAGTGGTTACAGAACAAGTTACAGTGAACCAAATTGCTCCGGCTCCTCAATCTGTATTTTTCCAGATCGGTTCAGCGGTTCTTCCTACCAACTCTACTGTAAATTTGCAACAAATCGCAGATTTGGTAAAAGACAATCCGGGACTAAAATTGAAAGTAACCGGTTATGCTGATAGTGATACAGGTAGCGCTGCATGGAACAAGCAGTTAAGTGAAGACCGTGCCAACAACGTGGCTAATGAACTGGTTAAATTGGGTGTCAACAAAAACAATCTGATTATCAGCGGAATGGGTGGTGTAAACACCTTAACTCCTCCGGCATTCAACCGTCGTGTAATTATCGAAGCCCAATAATACACTACCTTCTGTCAGCAGAAGGTAATCATGCCCGCAATTCCTTATAAAAACAGAATTGCGGGCATTTATTTTTTAGATGGAATACCCCCACTGATCTAGTGCAAACTTCCAATTCTCTTCCACTAACCGGACCGTACGGTCATTATACTTATACTTATTCTTCTTATATCCCTTCTTTCCGCCTATATATTGGCTAATAGCCGGAGCAGCTGCTTCGAATCCGGGAATAGAAAGAGATTTATAGATGTACTCAGTCATAGCCATTGCATCCGCTTCAAAATCCTCAAATTTCACTTCCATCAAATTTCCTTCAGGAATGAATCTTTTATCCGCCTCATATTTATGATACAGCTTGGCATAAATGGAAAGCACATTCTGTTCCAACGTCTCTGGAGAAATATCCTCCAGTTTCAACGGTTGGATTGTATTGGTGAAGAAATTCCTCGTAGATTCGAATACCGTATACGGATTACGCATCAAATAGATGAATTTGGCATTCG
>ENA-ORUI01000476-ORUI01000476.1-human-gut-metagenome-genome-assembly--contig:-NODE-476-length-50936-cov-57.992315_pt1 | contig 50936 bp, 42 predicted proteins | sample MGYA00242078_ERZ509205 | MGnify/ENA primary metagenome ERZ509205 (study PRJEB26280, sample SAMEA2338828) | human gut metagenome | biome: human gut; feature: human-associated habitat; material: faeces... | reverse complement strand
TAAGGAGGTTTTCTGTATGTTTGACCAATCCCATATCCGCAACTTCTCCATCATCGCCCACATCGACCACGGTAAATCCCTTCCCCAACTTGCCTGACGGCAAGCCGGGGTCCCTTCTTTTGATTTCACATCCTCGGCGGAAATGAATTCCGCCTGCGGCAAGGTTTTGCTCTGCAAAACGCTTGTGCGCGCTATCCGCGCGGTCAGCGTGGATTTACCCTAAGGAGGTTTTCTGTATGTTTGACCAATCCCATATCCGCAACTTCTCCATCATCGCCCACATCGACCACGGTAAATCCACGCTGGCGGACCGGCTGCTGGAGAAGTGCCACGCCGTTCCGGAGCGCGAGATGGAGAACCAGCTGCTGGACAATATGGACCTGGAACGCGAGCGCGGCATCACCATCAAATCCCGTGCCGTGCGTATTTTCTATACCGCCAATGATGGGGAGACCTACGCCCTGAACCTGATCGACACGCCGGGCCACGTGGACTTCAACTACGAGGTCAGCCGTTCTCTGGCCGCCTGCGAGGGCGCGCTGCTGGTGGTGGACGCCACCCAGGGCGTGGAGGCGCAGACCCTGGCCAACACCTATCTGGCCATGGACCACGACCTGGAGATCCTGCCGGTGTTCAACAAGATCGACCTGCCCGCCGCCGACCCCCTGAAGGCCAAGCAGGAGGTGGAGGACATCATCGGCCTGCCGGCACTGGAGGCCCCGGAGATCTCCGCCAAGCTGGGCACCAACATCGAGGCTGTACTGGAGGACGTGGTGAAGAATGTGCCCGCGCCCAAGGGCGACCCCAAGGCGCCCCTGCAGGCGCTGGTGTTCGACAGCCAGTACGACCCCTACGTGGGTGTGGTGGTGTATTTCCGTATCAAGCAGGGCACTATGCGGAAGGGGCAGACCATCCGCATGATGGCCACCGGTGCGGAGTACACCATTCTGGAGTGCGGCTACCTCAAGCCCATCGGCAACGAGCCGACGGACGCCTTACAGGCCGGCGAGGTGGGCTATTTCACCGCCAGCATCAAAAACGTGAAGGACACCCAGGTGGGCGATACCGTCACCGACGCGGCGAACCCCGCCGCCGAGGCGCTGCCCGGCTACCGCCCGGCGCAGTCCATGGTATACTGCGGCATCTACACCGAGGATGGCAGCAAGTACCCGGATCTGCGGGACGCGCTGGAAAAGCTGCAGCTGAACGACGCCAGCCTGACCTTCGAGCCGGAGAGCTCCGTAGCCCTGGGCTTCGGCTTCCGGTGCGGCTTTTTGGGTATGCTCCATATGGAGATCATCCAGGAGCGTCTGGAGCGGGAGTTCAACCTGGACCTGGTGACCACGCTGCCCAGCGTCATCTACCACGTCTACAAATCCGATGGCACCATGGTGAAGGTGGACAACCCCCACAACTACCCCGACCCCGGCACCATCGAGCACGCCGAGGAGCCGTATGTCAAGGTGTCCATCATCAGTCCCCAGGACTATGTGGGCAACATCATGCCCATGTGCCAGGAGCGCCGGGGCGAGTTCAAGGATATGCAGTATCTGGACACCCACCTGGTGGAGCTGCACTACCAGATGCCGCTGAACGAGATCATCTACGACTTTTTTGACACACTGAAGGCCAACACCAAGGGCTACGCCAGTCTGGACTATGAGCTGTCCGGCTACCGCACCAGTGATCTGGTGAAGGTAGACCTGCTGCTCAACGGCGACGGCGTGGACGCCCTGAGCTTCATCGCCCACCGGGACAAGGCGTATCCCCGCGCCCGGCGGCTGTGTGAGAAGCTGAAGGAGAATATTCCCCGCCAGCTGTTCGAGGTGCCGATCCAGGCGGCCATCGGCGGCCGCATCATCGCCCGTGAGACCGTCAAGGCCATGCGGAAGGACGTGCTGGCCAAGTGCTACGGCGGCGACATCACCCGCAAGAAGAAGCTGCTGGAGAAGCAGAAAGAGGGCAAGAAGAAGATGCGGAACCTCGGTACCGTCCAGGTGCCTACCGAAGCCTTCATGGCCGTCCTCAAGCTGGACAGCGATTGATCTTCTTGCCCTCACCGCCGCCGGTGCGGCGTCACAAGCGTTTTGCGAAGCAAAACCTTGCCGCAGGCGGAATTCATTTCCGCCGAGGATGTCATGTCCTGAAGGGGTCCCCATGAAATGTATCCGCATTTCATGAGGCGGGCAAGAAGAAGATGCGGAACCTCGGCACCGTCCAGGTGCCTACCGAAACCTTCATGGCCGTCCTTAAGCTGGACAGCGATTGACAAAAAAAGAAACCGCCGTATGGCGGTTTCTTTTTTGCTCTATTCGATCGTGCCGAACAGCGCCCAGGTATTGCTGTCGGTGATCTTTACATCCCGGTATTCGCCCAGATCAGCCCGGTCGCCGGTGCAGTGGACCAGGCGGCCGCCGGCGGTACGGGCCGTCAGGGGCCAGCGGGCGTCGTCGCTCTCGCCGTCCACCAGACAGCGCAGCGTCTGCCCCACATACTGGCGGTGCAGCTCCTCGGAGATGCCGTTCTGCACGGCACAGAGCCGGTCAAACCACCGCTGCTTCTCCTCACGGGGGACGGGGTCCTCCATCTTCGCCGCCGGGGTACCGGGGCGGGGGGAAAAGATAAACGTAAACAGGGCGTCGAAGCGGACCTTCTCCACCAGGGCCACCGTCTCCATGGCCTCGCTCTCCGTCTCACCGGGGAAGCCGATGATCACGTCGCTGGTCAGCACCAAGTCGGGCATGACCCTGCGGGCGTAGGTGATCAGGTCCAGATACCTGGCCACATCGTAGGGGCGGTTCATGGCCCGGAGCACCCGGTCACAGCCGGACTGGACCGGCAGGTGCAGCTGCTTGGCCACATGGCGGCAGCCGGCCATCACGTCGAACAGCTTATAGGTGGCATCCTTGGGCTGGGAGGACATGAAGCGGATGAGGTAGTCGCCCTCGATCTTGTCCAGGTCGGTCAGCAGATCGGCGAAGTCATAGCCGGTACCCAGATCCTTGCCATAGGAGTTGACGTTCTGCCCCAGCAGGGTGATCTCCTTGAAGCCCTCGGCCACAAGGCCGCGCACCTCGTCGATGATCCTCTCCGGGTCGCGGCTGCGTTCCCGGCCGCGGACGTAGGGCACGATGCAGTAGGAGCAGAAGTTGTTGCAGCCGTACATGATGGACACCCACGCGCGGGTGCGGCCCTCGCGGACCACGGGCATACCCTCGGCAATGGCGCCGTGCTCATCCTCCACGGAGAACACCCTGCGCCGCTGGGTATAGACCTGATACAGCAGCTCGGGGAACTTCCACAGGGCCTGCGGGCCGAACACCAGATCCACATGGCGGTAGGACTGGCGCACCTTCTCGGCCACCTCCGGCCGCTGCGCCATACAGCCGCACAGGCAGATCACCTGCGCCGGGTTGGCCTTCTTCGTGTGGGTCAGGGCGCCCAGGTTGCCATAGACCCGCTTTTCCGCGTGGTCGCGGATGGCGCAGGTGTTCAGCACCACCACGTCCGCCTGGGCCGGATCGTCGGTGAACGAGCACCCCATAGCCCGGAGCATACCCATGATATGCTGGCTGTCGGCCACGTTCTGCTGGCAGCCGAAGGTATCCACCAGCGCGCGGAGGGGCCGGTCGGCGTGCATTTCCTTCAGCTTTGCTTCAAAATCCCGCTGGCGGTCCAGCTGCGCGGCGGGGATCTGTACCTGTGTTCTTTCCAAGAGGACCTCCCTGCCCCCGGCGGGGGCGAAGTTAAAATATCGTGGACAGTATAGCACACCCGTCGGGGAAATACAAGGACGGCGGGGCCATAGGCAAAAAGACGCCGCCCCCGGAAGGGACGGCGCAAGCGGGTGGGATATTGGAAAGCCTCCGAACCGTATAGTACACCGGGGCGAAGCGCTTGTAAATAGGAGCTTTTGCCGCATTTTGGCGGAAAAAGTCGAAGGCCGTCGAATTTGACCGTTCCGCGAATTTTTTGTGAATATTTCACAAATTCTTCCAAACCCTCTTTTCAACGCAAGACATATTTGCTATAATTAGTTAAGGATAAGGGGAAACCACTCCCCGACCCTTGCACCATTAGGCTGACGGGGCTTTCACCCGTGGTCAGCTTCCGGCGGCCTACCCGTTACGGAAAGGAGCAAACACTATGAAGTTCACATTCGCCTGCAAGAAGATCTCTCTCAACGACTCCATCAAGGAATACGCCGAGAAAAAGATCAGTAAGCTGGACAAGTATTTTCCGGAGGAGGCAGACGCCTTTGTGACCTTTGCTGTGGAGAAGAAAAACCGCTGTGTGGTGGAGCTGACCATCCGCGCCGCCAACGGCACGCTGTTCCGCGCCCAGACTGAGGATCCCGACGGCGATATGCGCAGCGCCATCGACGAGGCCGTCAGCTTCATCGACCGCCGCATCCGCAAGAACAAGACCCGCCTGGCCAAGAACCTGCGACCCGACGCGCTGGTGTCCACCGTGCCCGCCGAATTCGACGTGGTGGAGGACAACGACTTCGACATCATCCGCACCAAGCGCTTCTCCGTCAAGCCCATGACCACCGACGAGGCCGTTCTGCAGATGAACCTGCTGGGGCACTCCTTCTATGTGTTCCGCAACATCGAGACGAACGCCGTGTGCGTGGTGTACCACCGCAACAACGGCGGCTACGGCCTGATCGAGACGGAGGAGTAATTCACATACACGACACGAGAGAGCACCGCCGAAAGGCCGCCTGACACAAGAAAACACACGGTTTTGCCTGTGTCTATCCGGCTGAAATCGACCGCAAAAACGCCCACATGCGTCAGCATGCGGGCGTTTTTGCAGCCAATTTCAGCTCGAATTTACTTTGGCAAAACTGCTTCGCACCGAAAAAGAGCGCGTTTTGTGCAGAGCCGAGGCGCGCCGCCGCAGGCATACTGGATGTCTGTCAAGGCGGCGCAACGATGGGGCTGCGCGAAACGCGCCTTTTGCGGCGTATGTTTTCTTATGCCAGGCGGCCTAAAGGCGGTGCTCTTTTTTTGCTGGCGGATCCCGTCATTTTGATGCAAATGACCCGCCGCTTTAGCTGATGCTGTAAGTATATTCACCAAAATCACATATTCTGCGAATAAATATTCAATTTTACCTTGACATTCCCGGACTGTGGTGGTAAATTATGCAACATCAACGAGAGAGATGCACCGGACGGCGGCAAGTCCATCCCCGGAAAACGCACACTGGAAAGGCGGTATGGCCCATGAAAAATCACCACAGCAAAGGAGTTGGCACGATGGCACTGCCGCGACGACGACAGGCGCACCGCCTGCACCGCGCGGCATGAGCTCTCCCGACCACATACATTTTATACATGAATAAATATTCACCATATACGGAAGGATATACGACCATGAAAAAGTTTGTTTCTTTGCTTCTGGCGCTGATGATGGCGCTTTCTCTGGTAGCCTGCGGCAGCAAGGCTGATACGACGACCGACGACAAGACCGATGACGACACCGTGACCGAGCCGGCCAACGCGCTGGAAAAGATCAAGGCCGACGGCGTGCTGACCGTGGCCCTCAGCCCCGACTTCTCCCCCATGGAGTTCGTGGACTCCTCCAAAACCGGTCAGGACCAGTATGTGGGCTTTGACATCACGCTGGCCAAGTACATCGCCGAGAACCTGGGCGTGGAGCTGGCCATCGAGCCTATGGGCTTCGACGCCAGCCAGACCGCCGTGTACACCGGCTCCGTCCCCATGAGCATCTCCGGCTACTCCTGGACGGAGGACAGATCCCAGAACTATGAGCTCAGCGATTACTACTACGCCGGTGAAAACGAGACGAGACAGGCCCTGCTCATTAAGAAGGAGAACGCGGATAAGTACACCTCCCCCGAGGATCTTGCCGGTCAGGACGTGGGCGCGCAGAACGCCTCCCTGCAGATGCAGCTGGTGACTGAGCAGCTGACGGGTGCCGATCCCATCTCCATCGGCGACATCACCGTGGGCGTCATGGAGCTCAAGAGCGGCAACATCGAGGCGCTGGCCGTGGCCTACGGCAACGCGGAGATGATCGTGGACGCCAACCCCGATCTGGTCATCTGCACCTGGGAATTCGACGTGAAGGCCGAGTATTCCGCCAACGTTATCATGATGCAGAAGGGTGAGACGGAGCTGCTGGACGCGGTGAACGCCATTCTGGCACAGGCCAAGGAGGCCAACCTCTACGACGGCTGGTACAAGGACGCCGTAGAGCTGGGCAAGAGCGAGAACGCACAGGAGCTGACACTGAACTGACACGGATATACACCGCGGCGGGTACGAAAGCCGTACCCGCCGTCGTATACACAGTAAGAGGAAATCACCATGAAATTCATTGACTTTGAAAAGCTGGCCGCGCTGTTCCTGAAATACTGGGACAAATTCCTCATCGACGGCGTGTCGTACACGCTGGCGCTGGCCGCCATCACCGTGGCCTTCGGCGCGGTGTTCGCCTCTGTTCTGGCGCTGATGAAGATGTCGAAGATACCGCCGCTGCGGTGGCTGTCCACCATCTACATCGAGATCATCCGCGGCACGCCCATGCTGCTGCAGCTGTATTTTTTCTATTTCGGCCTGCCCATGCTGATCCCGGCGCTGAACAAGCAGAAGTTCCTCTGCATCGCCATCGCCCTGATCTGCAACAGCGCGGCCTACGTGTCCGAGGTCATCCGTTCCGGCATTCAGGCGGTAGATCCGGGGCAGAAGGAGGCAGCGCTGAGCCTTGGCTTCAGCGAGAGCAAGGCCATGTGGTTCGTGGTGGTGCCCCAGGCAGTGAAGAACATCCTGCCCGCTCTGGGCAACGAGTTTATCATGATCATCAAGGACACGTCCCTGGGCTCCACGTTCTTCATCGGCGACCTGATGACCCAGTACCTGGTGGTCAAGGGCGCCACATACCTGCCCATCGAGCCGCTGGTGATCGTGGGCGTCATCTACTTCATTATGACGTTCGTGCTCAGCAAGGTGTTCGGCCACTTTGAAAGAAAAATGAAGAAGGCCGACCGGAACAACGGCTATGGGCGCAAGCGGAAGCAGCAGCGGGAGGTGCATATCTGATGGCACAGACGCTTATCCAGATCAAGGACCTGAAGAAATACTACAACGGCGGCGACGTCAAGGCGCTGGACGGCGTCACGGTGGACGTGTACAAGGGCGACGTCATCGCGGTGATCGGGCCCTCCGGCGGCGGCAAGAGCACATTCCTGCGGAGCCTGAACCTGCTGGAAACGCCCACCTCCGGCTCCATCATCTTCGACGGGGTGGACATCACCGGCAAGAAGGTGGACCTCCCCCTCCATCGGCAGAAAATGGGCATGGTATTCCAGCACTTCAATCTGTTCCCCAACAAAACGGTACTGGAGAATCTGACCATGGCGCCCATCAAGATCAAAAAAGTCCCCAAGTCGGAGGCCGAGCAGAAGGCCATGGCGCTGCTCCAGCGCGTGGGCCTGGCGGACCGGGCCAACGATTACCCCGCCCAGCTGTCCGGCGGACAGAAGCAGCGTGTGGCCATCGTCCGGGCCCTGGCCATGGAGCCGGAGGTCATGCTGTTCGACGAGCCCACCAGCGCCCTGGACCCGGAGATGGTGGGCGAGGTGCTGGAGGTCATGCAGGAGCTGGCCCAGTCCGGTATGACCATGGTGGTGGTCACCCACGAGATGGGCTTCGCCAAAGAGGTGGGCAGCCGCGTGCTGTTCATGGACGCCGGCAAGATCGCCGAACAGGGCACCCCCGCCGATGTTTTCGATCACCCCCAGAGCCCTCGCCTTCAGGATTTCCTGAAGAAGGTGCTGTGAAAAAGGAGCAGACAATGAACGATGCAAAAAAGGCGGCGCTGGCCGCCATTGACGAGAAGAAGGAACTGGTGGCAGAGGTGGCGGACGCCATCTGGGACTATGCCGAGCTGTCCATGCAGGAGGTAAAGTCCGCCGCCCTGTTCGTCAAGGTGCTGAAGGCTGAGGGCTTTCAGGTGGAGGAAGGCATATGCGGCATCCCCACCGCCTTCTCCGCCTCCTTCGGCAGCGGTGGGCCGGTCATTGGCCTGCTGGCGGAGTACGATGCGCTGTCCGGCCTTTCGCAGGCGGCGGGCAGCACCGCGTACCACGAGCTGGTGAAGGGCGGCAGCGGCCACGGCTGCGGCCACAATCTGCTGGGCGCGGGGGCCATGGCCGCCGCCATCGGCCTGAAGCACTATCTGACCCAGACCGGAAAAAGCGGCACCGTCATCCTGTACGGCTGCCCCGGCGAGGAGGGCGTGGCATCCAAGGCCTATATGGCTCGGGAGGGCCTGTGGTACGGCCTTGACGCGGCGCTGACGTGGCACCCCGGCGACAGCAGCGAGGTGACTACCGGCTCCACCAACTCCTGCATCCAGATGATCTACACGTTCCACGGGCTGGCGTCCCAGGCATCCACCGCGCCGGAGCGGGGCCGCAGCGCGCTGGACGCGGTAGAGCTGATGAATGTGGGCGTGCAGTTCCTGCGGGAGCATATGCCCCGCGACGCCCGGGTGCACTACTCCATTCTGGACGCAGGCGGCGTAAGCCCCAACGTGGTGCAGCACCAGGCCAGCGTCCTGTACATGATCCGTTCCAACTTCGTCAAGGACTGCATGGCCCTGCACCAGCGGGTGGACAAGATCGCGCAGGGCGCGGCGCTGATGACGGACACCACCATCGAGCGCCGCTTCGTGGACGGCCTGTCCGACACCGTGTGCAACCACGCGCTGGAGAAGGTGCTGTACGACAACTTCTCCCAGCTGGGCGTACCGCCCTGCACGGCGGAGGAGCACGCTTTCATGGAGGCCCTGTCCGCCACCTACGAGGGGCGTGACGTCCCCGGCGGCGTGGGCGCGGAGAACGATCCCGCCTTCGCCGAAAAGGTGAAGGCCATGCAGACCGGCCACTTCAACGACTTCCTGATGCCGCTGTATCAGGGCCCCGCCTTCAACGCCGGCTCCACCGACGTGGGTGATGTCAGCTATCAGTGCCCCACGGCACAGATCCATGTGGCGGTGTGGCCCAACCACGTCCCCTGCCACAGCTGGCAGGTGGTGTCCTGCAACAAGACGCCCATGGCCCATAAGGCCACCGTGCACGCCGGCAAGGTGCTGTGCGCCGCCGCCATCGACCTGCTGGAGCAGCCCGCGCTGCTGGAGGCCGCCAAGGCCGAGTTCCGGCAGCGGACGGCGGCCGGGTACACCTGCCCCATCCCGGCGGACGCCGTGCCGGCGCCCCTCGAGCTGTAAAGAAAGAACACCCCTGACCTGCCGGTCAGGGGTGTTCTCTTACAGATGCAGCTCCTTCAGCCGCCGGAAGCTGCGGCTCGCCAGCAGCAGGCCCAGCGCCGCCAGCACCAGCGCCGCCGCGCCCAGCACCCAGGTCAGCGTGTCCGTCAGCCCCCGGCTGCACAGCCAGGAGAACAGCCGGTAGGCGCCCATGACCAGCAGGATGCCCGCCAGCAGCAGCGCCACCAGCACGGTGGAATTCTCGCAGTTGTCTATCTTCTTCATGGCGTCCTCCCCTGCGCCGGAACGGCCCCGGCGCTTTTGTCCACCATCATACCATCCGCCGCACAGCCCGTCAAGGGCAGAGAGCCGGGGACTGTCCTCACGGGCAGTCCCCGGCTTCGCGTTTACGCCAGCAGGGCGCGGTCGTTGTCGTATTCCTGGCCGCTGACCTTGCTGAACAGTGCCAGCAGGTCCGGCACCGTCAGCCGGGCCTTCTCCTCGCCGGAGATATCCAGCACGATCCGCCCGTTGTGCAGCATCAGCAGGCGGTTGCCGTAGTGGATGGCGTCGCGCATATTGTGGGTGATCATCAGCGTGGTCAGGTGGTTCTCCCGGACCAGGCGGTCCGTGATATCCATGACCCGTTGGGCCGTCTGGGGATCCAGGGCAGCGGTGTGCTCGTCCAGCAGCAGCAGCTTGGGCTTCTGCAGGGTGGCCATCAGCAGCGTCAGCGCCTGACGCTGTCCGCCGGAGAGGGTGCCCACCTTGGTGGTCAGGCGATCCTCCAGACCCAGACCCAGCTCCCGCAGGCGGCGGCGATAGTCCTCGCGCTCGCCGCGGCGGATGCCGGGACGCAGGGTGTGATGCCGGCCGCGGCGCTCCGCCAGAGCCAGGTTCTCCTCGATCTCCATGCCGGCGGAGGTGCCCATCATGGGGTCCTGGTATACGCGGCCCAGGTAGCGGGCGCGCTTGTACTCCGGCAGAGAGGAAACGTTGACGCCGTCCAGCTCGATGCTGCCCTCGTCGGGCTGCCAGGTGCCGCAGATGGCGTTCTGCATGGTGCTCTTTCCGGCGCCGTTGCCGCCGATGACGGTGACGAAATCCCCGTCCCGCAGCGTCAGGCTCAGGTGGTCCAGCGCCACGCGCTCGTCCACGGTGCCGCTGTTGAAGGTCTTGGTGATGTTATTCATTTTCAGCATGGCCGCTGTCTCTTTTCTTACTGCGGGAATGGGCTTTCAGTTGTGCTTTGACGTGGGGCGCACCCAGAAACACAGCCACCACCACGGCGGAAAACATCTTCAGAAGGTCGGTGTCGAAGCCGGCGAAGATGATGACCTGGTACACGATGTAGTAGATCACCGCACCCAGTATCACACCGCCCAGCTGCACGGTCATGCGGCCGCCCCGGCGGCCCAGCACGGCCTGCCCGATGACCACCGCCGCCAGGCCGATGACCACGGCGCCGCGGCCCATGTTCACATCGGTGTAGCCCTGGTACTGGCACAGCAGCGCACCGGACAGGGCCACCACGCCGTTGGACAGCGCCAGGCCGATGACCTTCATCAGCCCGGTGTTTACGCCCTGGGCCCGGCTCATCACCGGGTTGCAGCCAGTGGCCCGCAGGGCACAGCCCAGCTCCGTGCCGAAGAACAGCACCAGCAGTGCCACCAGCACCACGCAGAAGCCCAGCAGCACCGGCAGCGCACCACCCACGTCCATCTGACTCAGCAGCACCGGAGTGGTGCGGGCGGGCAGCGCCTGGTTGGCCTTGCCCAGCAGCTTCAGGTTCACGGACCAGAGCACCATCTGGGTCAGGATGCCCGCCAGGATGGGCGGGATGCCCAGACCCACATGGAGCAGGCCTGTCACGGCGCCGGCCAGCACACCGGCCAGCACGGCACACAGCAGCGCCAGCCACGGGCTCTGCCCGCCCAGCAGCAGCATGGTGCACACCGCCGCGCCGGTGCAGATGGAGCCGTCCACGGTCAGATCGGCGATATCGAGCACTTTATAGGTAATGTATACGCCGATGGCCATCACGCCCCAGATCAGTCCCTGGGCCAGAGCGCCGGGCAGCGCGTTCAATAGCTGTGTCATGTGGGTACACCAGACCTTCCTGTCTGAATTTTATTCCATGGCCTCGTAGCCCTCCGGGGCAGTGATGCCCAGGGCCTCGCACATGGTGGGGTTGTACATCTTGGTAGCGGGCGCGTACTGGATGGGCATCTCAGCGATGTCCGCCTCGCCGGTGAGCACCTGTGCGGCCATCTCGCCGGTCTTGTAGCCCAGGTCATAGTAGCTGATGGACAGCGTGGCCACGCCGCAGCCGGTGCAGAGGCCCTTCTCGCCGGCTACCACCGGGGTCTTGGCGTTCAGAACGATGCTGCCGATGGTCTCGGTGCAGGAAGCGGCGGTGTTGTCGGTGGGAATGTAGATCACGTCGCTGTCGGCGGCGGCCTTGGTGGTCACAGCGGCCACGTCATTGGAGTCGGAGAAGGAGTAGCGGGTGCAGGTGATGCCCTTGCCGGTCAGGTACTCCTCCACCACCTGGACCTGGTACTCGGAGTTGGGCTCCGCGGAGCAGTACAGCAGTCCGACGGTCTTGGTCTCCGGCAGCAGCTCCAGGATCATGTCCGCCTGCTCCGTCAGGGGCGCCAGGTCGGAGGTACCGGAGACATTGCCGCCCACGGTGCCGGAGAAGTTGTCGATACCCAGCGCCACGCCGTACTCGGTAACAGAGGTGCCCAGAATGGGGATCTCTGCGGTGGCGTTATAGGCCGCCTGCAGCGCCGGTGTGGCGTTGGCCATGATCAGGTCGACCTTCTTCGATACGAAGGTATTGACGATGGTGGTGCAGACGTTCTGGTCGTTGGCGGCGTTCTGCACGTCAATGGTCACGTTCTCCTCGCCCAGCTTGTCCTTCACCGCGTCGATGAAGCCCTGGGTGGCGGCGTCCAGTGCGTCGTGGGTCACCAGCTGGCACACGCCGATGGTATACTTCTTGGCGCCGTCGGCATCGCCGGTGCCGTCCGTCTTGGTGTCGTCGGTCTTGCTGCCGCAGGCGGCCATGCTCACGCACATGACGGCGGCCAGCAGGGCGGTCATCAGCCGCCGTGTGATGTTCTTTTTCATGGTGTGGTTCCTCCTGATGGGTATTTTTGAAAATTTGGCTGCAAAAAAGCCGCCCTGTGGATCTGTGATCCATAGGGCGGCTTTGATGTCAGTGCGTCTCCGTGGGAGAACGTCCTCATTTCATCAGCAGCATTTCCGGGCATCACAAATCACTCTTACTTTATCCGCATAGGTAAAGTAAAAGCTAAATGCGTATGCCTTGTACAGCTGCTTCATCATGTGTGGCGTTCTCCTTTCCCGAAGTTTTCTGTAAGATAGCACAACAGGGAGCCACCGTCAACCGTCATATCCACCAAAAATATTTGCCAGGAATAAACACTCCGCCACGCGCTTTCGCGCTTTAAAGTTCGGATGTGCCCGGTGTTCCGGCAAATATCCGGCACTTTCCGCCGTCATTTTCCGCTGGACATATCGCCCAAGGCCCCGCCGTCCTCTGTCAGCAGCGTCAACCCGGCAGGGCGCTCCGCCAGCAGATACTCCAGCACACCGCGGCTGACGTCATCCATCTCCCCGGCGCGGCGGATATGCACCGCCAGCGGCTGCCGCGCCGCCAGACCGGTGAGCCACCGGATAAACGCCTGGGCCACTGCCGCCGGTGCGGCCGTGACCTCACCCTCCGCACCGGCACACACCGCCGCAGCGGGCTGTATAGCGCCCAGCACCCGCAGCAGCGCCCGGTCGCCCGATGGCACGTCGTTCCCGACGGCGTCCAGCAGCTTTCCAACTGCGTCCGCCATCCAGAAGCAGGGCACCGCCCGGAGGCAGTAGGTCTGCACATGCAGGCCGGGAACGCTGTCCGCTGCCGGAGCCGGCTCCGGCGCGGCGGGCGCGGCCTTCAGCTCCGCGTATTTCTGCGTGATGGCGCTGCCGGGATAGATCTCCAGGTTGGAGGCCAGCCGGTTGCGGAACTCGTTGAAAAACCGGATAGCACGGCTGCGGTCGCCGCCGCGCTCATACAGCGTCATCAGCCGCAGGGCCAGCTGCTCGTTGTAGGGCTCGTATTCCATGACCCGCTCCAGAATGCCCACGGCCTCCGGCAGCATATCCCGCTGCTCATACAGCTCCGCCGCCTTCATCAGCAGCCGGTTCTTCCGCTTCTCATAATAGATGCGCTGGCTGAGGATCAGCTCATTCAGGTCCTCGCAGTGGTTGAAATAGTACCCCTCCAGCAGCTCGCCGCCGAAGGCGTCACACGCCCGCTTCAGCTCGTCCGCCGACCGGGTCTCCGGGTCGATCTCGTCGATGGTCTGCAGATCGCAGATATAGTCGTATGCCCGGTCGATGCAGCAGTACTCCCGGTCCAGCTTGATGAGCGACCGCCCGCCCTCGCCGGTATCGGTGCTCTTTTTGATCTTCCACAGGGTATAGCGCAGATTATACTTGGCAGCGCTGACGGCGCTGTCCGGCCAGAGGTAGGCCGCCAGCTTCTCCCGCGCGTAGTATTCCCCGCCCCGCAGGAACAGGATACACAGCAGGGCGCACCCCTTGTTTCCCAGCTCCGGGGTGATGTCCGTGCCGTCGCAGATGACCTGCGGCTTGCCAAACAGTCTGATCTGAAGCATGGCCGTCACCTCACTGCCGGCTGTGCAGCACCGACCCGGACTTGATGGTCACGGTCACGTCGGTCTGCTCCAGCTGCTCTGCGGGCACGGCGCGGATGTCGCGGTCCAGCACCACGATATCCGCCAGGTATCCCGGCGCCAGCTTTCCCTTGCGCTTGTCCTCAAACAGCGCGTAAGCGCCGTTGACGGTGTACATCTCGATGGCCTGCTCCACGGACACGGCGCACTGGGGCACAGCGCGGTTCACCGCCGCGTGGATGCCCAGCATGGGCCGCGGCTCCGTCACGTCGCTGTCCGATCCGCCGCACACCACCGCGCCGGCGGCGAACATGGCGGCAAAGTTGTTGGAGCGCAGATAGCGCTCGCCCACCCGGCGCTCGTACATACCGCCCTTGCCGCCCCACAGGTAGGCGTAGGCCGGCTGCACCGAGAAGATCAGCTTCATATCCGCCGCCCGGGCGATCTGCTCCGGCGTGGCCATGATGGCGTGCTCGATGCGGTGGCGCAGGGCGGTGCTGCCGCCCTGACGGATGGCCCTCTCGTGGGCCAGCAGCACGGACTCGATGGCCCGGTCGCCGATGCTGTACAGCGCCAGCTGCATATCCTGCCGGTAGCACTGCTGCACGAACTCGTCCAGTCCGTCCTGGGGCAGAAAGATCTGTCCCCGGTAGTCCGGCCGGTCCGCGTAGGGTGCCGACAGGGCGGCGCTGTGGCTGGACAGGGTGCCGTCCACCATAATATTGCCGCCCACCCGGCGCAGCCCCAGCTTCCAGACCTTCGCCAGGTCCATGGTCTGATAGAACAGCGGCATATCCACCGGAAACTCGCCGCTGTGGGCGTAGATGAACTCCGCGTCCCGGTCGTCGAACAGCCAGCCGCCCTCGATGGCCGCCACGGTGGTGATGCCGTTTTCCAGCAGCCGGGACATGGCCAGATGGATGGCCTCCATGCGGAACTCGTCCGGCAGGCTCCGCAGCACATTGGAGCGCAGCACATAGTTGGCGTTCCGCCGGAAAATGCCCGTGGGCAGGCCGCTGCTGTCCAGCTCCACGCCCTCCAGGGAGAAGGGAACCTTGTAATACAGCAGGGCGTGGGTGTTCAGCATGCTGACGTGGTACTCCTTGGAGAACAGCACCACCGGACTGTCGCTGCAATACCTGTCCAGCACATACCGGTCCGGAAAACGCTTTTCCTCGAACTGCGACTCCTCCACCTGGCAGCCCAGCACCGCGCCCTCCCGCTTTTCGGCGGCGGCCAGCATCTCGCCCAGCTCCCGGTGGGACCGCGCGCCGCCCAGATCCACGCTCATCATGTTCACAGCGGTCTGCATCACATGGAAGTGGTTGTCGATAAACCCCGGCAGCACCGTGCCGCCCCTGGCGTCGATGACCTGCGTGCCGGGGCGCACCAGCTTCTGCCAATCATCGCCGCGGCCTGCGGCGCAGATCATTTTCCCCGCCGCGGCCACCCAGTCGGCCCCGCCGTCGCCGCACATGGTCACGCAGCGCCCGTTTTTAATGATGATATCCGCGTACATAGCGTCCCGTCCTCCTGTTGAAAGCCGTGTTGTGTTATGGCCGTATTGTACACCAGGGCGGGCTGTCTGTCCAGTGGCGCTGTGTCCCCGGCGGCAAATGTACCAAATCGTTTGTTGAAAAGCACGGCATGATTTGCTAAAATGTTTAGTAACAACGGAAATTCAACGCTTTTTCCACGCGCGGTCCAACATCTCCCGGTTACAATGACATCAAACTGAGGCGGAGCACGGCCGGCGCGGCCCCTCTCCGCCCTCCCGAAAAAACGAAAGGACAGGGATGTATATGAGCGTTTTGATTTTGAACCGCGAGCAGGTCAAGCAGGTCATCTCCATGAAGGAAGTCATCCAGGAGGTGCGCGAGGTCTATCGTCTGAAATCCCAGGGCAAGTCCGTGATCTGGCCGCTGGTCAACTATGAATTCGTGGACGAGCACGCCGCCATGGACATCCGCTCCGGCTATATCAAGGGCGTACAGCTCCACGGCCTGAAGATGCTGAACAACTTTCCCGAGAACCGGGAAAAGGGCCTGCCGCCCTTCAACGGCATCATGATGGTCTACGACTCCAACACCGGCATTCCCGTCAGCGTCATGGACGCCTCCTACGTCACCTGTATGCGTACCGGCGCCGCCGGCGCGCTGGGCGTGGACCTGCTGGCCCGTAAGGACGCCAAGCACCTGTTTATTCTGGGTGCCGGCAAGCAGGCTCCCTTCCAGATCGCCGCCACGCTGCTGCTGCGTCCGGCCATCGATAAGGTCTACATCGCCGACCCCATGTTCCCCGACAACGCGGTGCAGTTCGCCGCCCACATCGCCCAGCAGCTCTCCGATGACTTCGGCATCGACGCCTCCGGCGTGGAGTTCCTGCCGGCGCTGGATATGGCCGCCGCCGTGGGCGACAGTGACGCCATCATCACCGTCACGCCCTCCCGCAAGCCCATCATCCAGAAGGCGTGGCTGAAGCCCGGCACCCATCTGAGCTGCCTGGGCTCCGACATGGAATCCAAGCAGGAGATCGAGAGCACCATCTTCCAGGGCGCCGCCTTCTACGCCGACGACCGCGCCCAGTGCATCCGCGTGGGCGAGATGGAGCTGCCCATCAAGCAGGGCGTCATCAGTGCCGACGACATCACCGGCGAGATCGGTGACCTCATCGACGGCAAGGTCCCCGGCCGCACCAGCAACACGCAGACCACCATCTTCGACGCCACCGGCCTGTACATTCTGGATCTGGCCGCCGCCAAGGTAGCCATCGACCGCGCACTGGCCGAGGGCGTGGGCTTGCAGGCCGACCTGTAAACCCGCGGAATATATCCGCTTACCCTACAAAACAGACGAAATGAGGAGGACAATAAAATGAAACTGGCATGGTTTGGTGTGGAAGAGTGGCTGAATCCCATGGACTCTCTGGCCCGTATCAATCTGGGCAGCAGCTGCGTCAGCGCCCTTCGTATGGACGAGCTGTTTGACCTGACCGGCGAGGATCTGGACGCTTTCCTGAACGAAATGCGTACCATGAGCCTGCATTATCACCACGGCGACGCCACCGGCTCCCCCCGGATCAAGGCGGCGGTGGCCGGCATTTACCCCAAGGGCAATGTGAAGCCCGAGGAAGTGATGATCACCCACGGCGGCACCGGCGCCAATGACCTGGTGCTGATGAGCGTGCTGGAGCCGGGTGACAACTGCGTGGTGATCAAGCCCTCCTATCAGCAGCACTACGATATCCCCAAGGGCAGCGGCATCGAGACCCGCGTGGTCCAGCTGAAGGCCGAGGATAACTATCAGCTGGATTTCGACGCCCTGGACAAGGCCTGCGACGCCAACACCAAGATGATCGTCCTGACCAACCCCAACAACCCCATCGGCGTGACCCTGTACGACGAGGGCCTGCGTAAGGTCGTGGACATCGCCGCCAAGCACGACGCCTGGATCCTCTGCGACGAGGTCTATCGCGGGCTGGACGAGAACTATATGCCCTCCATTCTGGACTACGGTTACCACAAGGCCATCTCCATCAGCAGTATGTCCAAGATGTACTCCATGGCCGGCACCCGTATCGGCTGGATCGTCTGCCGCGACCACGAGATGTACGAGGTCATGAAGACCCGCCGTTCCTACAACACCATCTGCTGCGGCATCTGGGACGAGATCATCGCCTCCATCGCGCTGGAGCATTACCAGGCCCTGTGGGCCCGCGCCCGTTCCATTCTGGAGCCCAACCGCAAGATCGTGGAGGACTGGGTGGCCTCCCAGCCCCACCTGCACCTGCGTGCCAAAGCCATGGGCACCACCTGCCTGATCGACTATGATTACGATGTGGACTCCGAGACCCTGGCCAAGGACGCCATGGCCACCGAGCAGATCCTGGTGGTCCCCGGCGACTACTTCGATATGCCCAAGACCATCCGTGTGGGCTATGGCGCCTTCCGCGATCCTCAGGTGCTGAAGGCCGGCCTGGAGGAGTTCGGCAAGTACCTGGAGAAGTACAACTAACTGACACATCCCTCTCTCACAAATTTCTTCCCCCCTGCGGCACGTGCCGCAAAACAAGCGCCCGGCAGAAGCCGGGCGCTTGTTTTTTCCGTATTCCGTTGGCGCTCACACCCGCGCCCAGCGCATCCAGCCGTCCTCGAACAGGGCTGTCAGCCGCCCCGTGTCCTTCAGCCACGCCAGATAGGACCGCACCGTGCTGCCCACCAGCACATACTGCTCAAAGCTCATGGTCAGCCCGTAGGCGGCAAACAGCTGCTGCAGGATGTCCTCAAAGCCGCGGGGCACAGCGCAGAGCTCCACGATCCTCTCCGCGATCTCATGCACCTTTCGGATATTGTACTGCGCCAGATCGGCGATGTCCTCCGTCACCTCCGTGTGCGCGGGCACAAATACCTTCGCCGTCATGGCCTGCACCTGCTCCAGCGTTTTCAGGTACCCGGCCACGTCGTAAATAAAGCCGATCTGGTACTTGTCCAGTATCTCCCGGCTGGAAAGGCAGTCCGCCAGGAACACCACGTCGTCCGGCGTCCGAAAGCCTACCATGTCGAAAAAGTGCCCGGGCAGGGGGATAGACGCAAAGCCCTCCGGCAGCTTGTCCGCCGTCAGCTCCGCCGCGTCGCTCTCCTGTGCCAGCAGAAACTTGTGCCGCAGGTCCTTGGGCGGATATCCGCCGTAGAGAAACGACGGCTCCAGCACCGGGTGCCGGGTAAACGCGCAGTCGATTCCCGGCGCGTAGATCCTGCAGCCCGTCTGTCCCTGCAAATACCGGTTCCCGCCGATGTGGTCGGCGTTGGCGTGGGTGTTGTAGATCGCCGTCAGCTGCCAGCCGTTGGCGTCCAGCACCTGCCGTATCCTCCGCCCCGCGTCCTTGTCGTTGCCGCTGTCGATCAGGCAGACGTTTTTCTCATCCAGCCGGAAGAGGCCGATGTTGGTGGGGCTCTTGATGTAATACGTCCTCTCGGTAAGCTGTATCAGTTCGTACATAGCGGTATCCCCTCCGTTACTTTTTTGTATCGCCATCCGATCATGCTTTGTTACTTCTTTGTGCTGTCATCCTATCATATTCCCCCGCTTCTTTGTATTGTCATCCTATCATATTTTCCCGCTTCTTTGTATTGTCATCCTATCATATTTCCCCGCAAAACACAAGCGCCCGGCCGATAGCCGGGCGCCTGGTATTATGCGGGAAATCGAGCCCTTACTTGGCGTCCTTTATCGCAGCCTGTGCGGCAGCGAACAAACGGGGAAATCTCTCAGGCTCAGAACAGATCGTTGTGCGCACCCGTCCTGGTAAGGTACAGGAGCAGTTCCCCGCTTTCGGATGATCTTCAAGTCCTTCTTGAAGCGCCAGTCTGAACGATCTGATACTTGTTGCTCATTCGCCCAGATCACCCAACAGCTCCGCAAAGCTGCTGTACGTTGTTTTGTCCGGATCCTTCTTCAGCGCCTGTATTTCGTTCAGTATGCGCTATTCTTCCGAAAATATCAATGAGCGTTTTCGCCTAAGTGATCCCTTTCCCTGACGCCGAAGATCATCGTGACCGTTTCACTGGTCGTCCCCATCGGTGGCTTCGGGCTGATGGGTGTCAGCGATGACAGTCTGACACGCTGGTTGAAAGGCTGGTGGGCATGGCACTGCCGCAGGCGCATGATGTTTTTCAGAGGAGTGGTAACGGCATGAGTATCAAAAAAGCGCTATTTGGCGGCGGTGTGGAGACAAACGCTACCGCCAGCTATCAGGGCAGCATTCAGGATTGGCTGCCCGTCAAGAATATCATCGGCGGTGTGGTCATTACAAAGGACAACCGCTTTATCAAGATCCTTGAGATCGTACCGGTGAACATCTATCTGAAGTCTGCTGAGGATCGGCAGGCCATTGTAGAAGCCTTTGCCGCATATCTGAAGATCGCGCCGGATCACATGCAGTTTGAGGCACGGACGCTGCCTGCCGACATATCACGCTACGTTGAACGGATGCAGGAGTACGCGAAGAACGAGGACAACGCCTATTGCCGTGAAATGATCCAGGACAACATTCAGGACATCGGCATGGGTGTGGCCAGCAATGCCTTGCAGCACCGGTTCTTTATGGTATTCCAGTATGAATCGCAGATGCGGGCGTCCCCCAACACCGTACAGGGCATTATCCAGCGGCTCAATGAGGAGGCTGACACCGCCCGTCGCTATCTGGATCTGTGCGAGCTGGAGGTGCAGGAGCCGCGCTATGCGGATGACTTTGCGCTGGAGCTGCTCTATGAGATCATCAACAAGCGCACCAGCCAGCGTGTCAAGCTGCCGGAGGGCGTGTTTGACATGACCACGGCGGTGCATGGCGTATATGAGGCGCAGACACAATGAAAGGGCATCGCAGCAGCGATGCCCTTTCCCGTCAAATTAGTCTTAGTCCTTTAAGCAGCCAATCGGAATGATCTTCACCCCATCAGGCCGGGTATACGCGATTTCTCCGCCTGTAATGACCATTAACAAATCTGGTTCCCGCAGGCTGGTCGTGCCGTTTTCAATGGCTTGATGGATCAAATTCTTGATTTCAAGCAGATGCTGAGCTCCTTCTTCAATCTCACGGCTGCCCAGCTTAAATTCTATCAGCGCGTACCTTCCATCAGAAAGATGCAATACACAGTCTGCCTCCAAATCAAGCCGGTCATGATAATAAGATACCTTTCCACCTAAAGCTGAGGAATAGACCTTCAGATCTCGGATGGCAAGACACTCGAAGATAAAGCCGAAGGTCTTTAGATCCTGCTCCAGATACTCGGGGGTAAGCCCCATAGCGGCTACGGCAATGGACGGATCTGTAAAACCTCGTTTCTTACCGGATCGTATTACTGTTGCCGAGCGGATAGCTGGACACCACGCATCAATGTCCTCTATCACAAAAAGGCGCTCCAACGCGTTCAGATACGAATCCAATGTGGGGGCAGTTATGCCGTCCGCATTGGCGGACACGTCCTTCAGGATATTGGTTTTCTTCGCCAGTGTGGAGATATTCCGGGCATAGGAACGTAGGATCAGGCTGGTCCAGACGGGGTTTCGTTGTACGCCATCCACTGTGGAAACATCAGACTCACAAATATTTGTGATATATTCCCGTGCAGTCAAAAGCTGAGCCTCTTGGCTCTTTCTGCGCAGTGTTGCTGGCCATCCTCCTCGGCATGCGGCAAAAATCAACTGCTCGATAGAGAGCGGACTTGTGACCCCATCAATATCCGCATCTGACTGGTCAAACAACGTTTTCAGCGAAATCTGTCCATTGGATTCGCCAGACTCGTACAGGCTCATGGGATACATTTTCAGGCGGGCGATTCGTCCTGTCCCCGTGTGCATGATCTTCTTATCATCCACGGAGGTGGAGCCCGTCAGAATAAACAGGCCTTCTTCCTGCCGGATGTCTACCGCAGTTCGCACAGCGTCCCAAAGGACGGGGGCAATCTGCCACTCGTCAATCAGTCTCGGGTTATCACCCTTAAGAAGCAACGAAGGTTTCGCCTCAGCAGTCGCAAGATAAGCTGCCTTTTTGTCTGGGTCTTGCATCCGCAGAATACTCTTCGCCTGCTGCTGACCCGTTGTTGTTTTTCCGCACCACTTGGGGCCGACAATCAAAGTTGCGCCAAACGCCTCTAACCTCAAGGCCAATTCACGGTCTACGATTCGTGGCAAGTATTGCTGCATAACGCTACACCTCCTGTTCTTCTATAGTATACGCATAAATTCTATTTTCGTCAATCTCGTTTTATATTTTTGAAGGATTTTGTTTTGCGTTTTTGATGCGTTTCATTTTATGTTTTTGAAATAGATCACTATCAGAAAAAGGCGATGCCTGGTTGTAAAAATCAGGTATCGCCTTTTTTCTTGTCGCACTCCTGTACGGCAGCTACCCTATGCCAGTAATGCTCTCATACTGTCCTATTGGAAACCGCCCTCGCGGGTGTCTGTTTTCGGTCTCTCGAGAAGCCACGGTTGCGCATTGTGTGGCAACCGTGGCTTCTCAGCACATATTCGGAGGAATAAAATCGAAAGCAGGAAATAGGGGTGAACTGCTGATTTTGCTTTTTCTTTTGATGTATCTTTTGACTAAACAGGTTTCTCCTCATCTGTCGGCTTTACTGGTGGAAAGTGTCATGCGGATGGCATAGTCCATCGCATTGACCAAGCTAATGGCGTTGGCGCGGCCGCTGCCAGCGTGCCCGAAGCCGGTACCGTGATCCACGGAGGCTCGTATAATAGGCAGTCCCAGCGTTACATTGACACCAGCCACAGCTTCCCACTTCTGCGCCTGACGGTCATAGACAAAGCCCTTGACCTTCAGGGGGATATGACCCTGATCGTGATACATAGCCACCACAATGTCATACCAACCGCCGATAGCCTTGGAAAAGACAGTGTCCGGAGGGGTGGGCTTTCTGTCCGGGATACAGATACCCTCCGCTAAGGCATCGTCAATAGCAGGCTGGATCTGCTGCTGTTCCTCCGTACCAAACATACCGTTTTCGCCACAGTGAGGGTTCAGCCCCGCTACTGCGATACGTGGCTGCTGAATCCCAAGTGCGCGGCAGCCACGGTCGGCAATGCGGATAACATCCAACACGCGCTGACGCTGCACGCGGTCACAGGCTTCCCTCAGGGAAACATGTGTGGAAACATGAACCACGCGGAGATCGCCGTGGGCAAGCATCATGGTGTAGGAATGCGTGTTGGTGTAGTGGGCGTAGATTTCAGTGTGGCCGCTGAAGTGGTGGCCAGCCAAGTTAATGGCCTCTTTGCTCAGAGCGTTTGTGACTGTGGCATCCACCAGCCCGCGCATGGCCAGGTCGACAACCTGCACCACGTAGCGGAAAGCCGCCTCACCACCGAGGCGGGTGGCACCAAGGCCAAAGGGAGCACAGGTGTCATCATTCCAATGTGGAATGTCCTCTGGCCGAACAAGCTGAAGATCCAACACGTCCACGGTTCCTGGCGTGTACAGAGCCTGCTGCGTGTCGGAAATGGGGTGGATGGCGATGTCGATACCGCTTATTTTTCGGGCAACGCGGGCGGCATAGGTGAGAACGGAGGCATCGCCCACCACAAGCGGACGGCAGCGGTCATAGATGCTGGCATCCGACAGTGCTTTGATGGTAATCTCGGGACCGTTGCCGAACGGATCTCCCATGGAAATGCCAATAACAGGCTTATACATTGTCAAAACCTCCTTCTGGGATGGTTGAAGTACATTTGTCCAGGCACTGGTTAATGTAGGAGATGGTGTCCGTACCGCCAAAGCCGCCTGCCTTTGTAACCAGAGTCAGCGCGCCCCCCTCACACATGGCGCAGGAGAGGACAATTCCGGGACGCAGCTCCCGAATAGGTGTGATATAGCGACAGCGGATGACCTGCATAATGCCAAGCAATGTGTCCCCGCCAAAGACGATGAGAGTTATAGGAACGGGACGGCGTAACAGATGCTGCACCAGAAGTCCAATGTTGGAGGCAATTCGGCTGGAGATCTCTGCTGGATCCAGGGCAATTCGGCAAGCATACTGCGCGGCCTTCTGAAGCTGGTCGCGATTATCTAGCGTGGAGACGATGCACTGTTGTTTTTGCAGCAGCGCGGCTGTGATACTATCCAGCAGGCCCGTGCATTCACCGCGATCATAGTAATCGTGGCTTAGCTGTTGCTCGAAGGTAAGACGCACCAGTGGACTCCCCTGTCGGGCAGCACGGTCGATCTGATCCAAAGAAACTTGATTGACGCTGCCAACCAAAAAAAGATGAGCCTTTGGGCAGGAATAGTCCGGCAGTTTGCAGCGCCGTAAAGGCAGAACGGCGCTGAGTCCCGCCGCAAGGCCGGCACTGCCTCCCAGCACGAGACAGCGCCCTTTTGCGGCGGCAAAATCGGCAATGGACAGCAGCTCTTCCTGCCGGGAAGCATCCAGTACACAAATGCCTGACTGGCGTTGGCTCCAGACCTCCGGAAACGATGCGGCTGCTGCGCGGCAGATAGGCTTGTCGGTTTGGCGCCGGAGAATGTCCGCGATGTCGCTGGTGACCATAGGCTCCAGTGGATCATGGGCAAAGACCGACTGGTGAAGAGCCACGCCATCTACGAGCTGTTGACCATTTACGGTAGTGCGGCCGTTGGTGGGGAAAGCAGGTGCAAAATAGAAGCTGTCACTCCCCGCCGCGTCCATGACGGCGGAAAGCTCCGCGCCTATATTGCCGCGCAGAGTGGAATCCACCTTTTTATAGAGATACGGGATACCGGCATCTACTGCGAATCGTACGATGCCGTGGACGACAGCGTACGCCTCGCGGTCAGAGAGATGACGGGTCTCGGTATCCACTGCCAGAACCTCCACATCCTCGGGAAAATGGTCTTTCATCTCACGAGCCATTAGAACGCGGGTCGGTATACCCTTTTCCGCGAAGGAAACACAGGTATCCAGCGCACCGGTGAAATCATCTGCAATGATGAGAAGTCTTATCATATATTTTCCCAATTGAAACGGTCGGTTTAGAGAACCAAAAGCATTTTGCCGGGGCAGCCGTCCTTTAGAGCGTGGAATGCATCTTCAAACTTTTCCAGAGGATAGGTGCCGCCGACGACCTTGTGGATATCGAACTTGCCGCTGGAGAGGATCTGCTCGCACTGCTCCCATGTTTCGTACATACGGCGGCCTGTCACGCCGATCATGGTAATCTCCTTGTAGATGACAAGATCCGCCAGATCCAAAGTAACAGGCTTGTTTGGCAGACCCACCAAAACAAAACGGCCACCTTTACGAACAAGAGACAGACCTGACTGCACAGCGGGGGCGCTACCGGTATAGTCGATAGCCACATCTACGCCAACACCATCGGTGGCATCCATTATGCGCTGACGGAAATCTTCGTCCATGGAATTCAGAGCGAGATCCGCGCCCATGTCACTGGCAACAGCCAACTTGTTGGCCATAATGTCCGCAGCTATGACAGTCTTTGCCTCCCATGTCTTACAGGCGCCTACTGCCATTAGACCGATGGGACCACAGCCAAAGACCAGAACATTTTTGCCTTTTACTTCGGCGGCGGCAACACCGTGAACAGCGACCCCCATAGGCTCCAGCATGGCACCTACCTCATAGGTAGTGCTGTCGCTGATGCGGTAGACACAATCCTGCGGCAGAGAGATATAATCGGCGAAGCAACCGGGGACATGAACGCCAATAATCTTCATGTTTTCGCAGATGTGGCGGTTATCGTGCGTGCATTGATAACAATGATTGCAGGGAATATGGGTCTCACCGGCTACACGGTCACCCACGGCGCAGGCGGTGACATTTTTGCCAATTTTGACCACATCACCGGAAAATTCGTGACCGAAAACCATAGGGATGGGTACGCGGCTGGAAGCATAATCACCCCAAGACATAATGTGCATGTCCGTGCCGCAAATGGCGCTGACGCGCACTTTAATCAGCACATCATTATCCCCTATGATGGGAATGGGCAGGTCGGTACGCAGTACAGCGCCGGGAGCCGGTTGTTCCTTGACGATGCCCTTCATTGTTTCATTCATGGTAATACCTCGCTTTCAGTACAAAAGAGTTCTAATTGTCGGAAGTGTCGCTCTCCGCGGAAGCTTCAGCGGACACAGAAGGAGTTTTCTGCGCCTTGGCGGCCTTGCGGGCGGTACGTTTTGCTGCTACAGCAGGGATGTCGCGGATAATGCCGGAAACCAGCAGCACGATGCCCAGAACCACCAGAACTGTGCCGACGGACAGCGAGGTGAAAGCCTGGCCAATGGAGCCATAGTACATGATCGTACGGCGGAAGTTGTATTCCGTCATATTGCCCAGCACGAAAGCCAACACCATGGGCATCAGCGGATAGTCATTTTCTTCCAAAATATAGCCCAGAACGGCGAACAGGAGTACTGCGTACAAATCGAACACGCGATTGTTGATGGTAAAAGCGCCAACGACACAGAACACAACGATCAGCGGCAACAGCAGATAGCGGGGAACCTGAATAATCTTGGAGGTTAACCGAATGGTGCTGGATTGTACCACAAACATGAAGATATTGGCCAGAATGGCAATGATGACCACAGCTTTGAACAGATCAGGACTATTGATAACCAGCAGGGGTCCACAGGTGATGCCCTGAATCATCAGAGCACCCAGAATGACTGCCGTGGAGGTGTCACCGGGGATGGACAGCACCAGCATAGGGATCAGTGCACCGCCGGTGACGGCATTGTTGGAGGTCTCGGAAGCTACCAGACCGGAAACGCAGCCTGTGCCGAATTTTTCCGGATGTTTGGAGCTCTTTTTCGCCTGAGAATAGGCTACCATACCAGCGGCGCTGGGACCCATGCCGGGGAGGATACCCACAAATATGCCAATAAGCGCAGAACGGATAAAGTTGACAACCTCACCCTTGATATCCGCCAGACGCGGCAAATAGAACCAGCGCTTGCGGAACTTAGTGGGGATAACCTTCTCGCGGATTTTGCCCGCAGTACGGAACATCTCGGGCAAGGCAAAAGCGCCCAGAATGACAGCAATCATATCGAAGCCTGCAGACAGAGACATATTGCCGAAGGTGAAGCGGAAAACAGATCCGTCGATGGGACTGATGCCTACAGTAGACAAAAGCAGGCCGATGAATACGTCGATAAACCCTTTGACTACCTTGCCATCCATCAGGACACAGACAAAACTCAACGCCAGAAAGGCCGCGCCGAAGTATTCCCACGCGCCGAAGGCCAGTGCCACCTTGCTCAGCAGCGGAGAGATGAGCATAAGAGCGATACAACTCAGGATGCCGCCCACAAAAGAAGAAAACGTACCGATGGCCAGCGCCTCGGCTGCGCGGCCGGACTGAGCCATGGGATAGCCGTCCAAGGTGGTGGCCACAGATGATACTGTACCGGGTATTTTCAGCAGGATAGCAGTGATAAGGCCACCGGAAATACCGCCCATGTAAATTCCCAGGATGAGTGCCATACTGGGTAGAACGTCCATGGAATATGTAAAGGGGAGAACCAGTGCGATGGCAATAGGCGTATTCAAGCCGGGAATGGCGCCGAAGATGATACCCATGACCACGCCCAGCAGGATCAGCCCCAGAATCTCCGGGGTGAAAAGCGACAAAGCAACATTTAGATAATTCATGATCTACCTCCTGTATCCCTTACAGCAACCCCTTCAGGATACCCTGGGGCAGCGCAATAAACAGTACGCTGGTAAAGAAGAAGTACAGCCCTATTACAAAGGCCAAAAACAATACTTCGCGCAGGACGATCTTCGCGACACCACCCAAATGACGATCCTCTGTCTTAGCATAGTAGAGCGCGTTGCTGACAACCGAAAGAAATACAAAGCTGGATACCACAAAGCCGACAGGCTTCATAATGAGAACCATAATGATGACGCTGATGGAAAACAAGCCCGTGGTACCTTTAAACATCTCAAGGAAACGGAAATGTTTATAATCCTTTCGCGCGATGATGGTAATGATGCGAATAAGCACCATAGCGATGAGCAGAATGCAGATAATCTGCGGGAACAGCGCAGGTCCACCCGAGTTGTCCAGCTTCGGCATGGGATAGCTAAAGGTTTGACCCAGATAAACGCCGCTTGCAGCCCCAATAAGTAAAAGGAAAATAATCTCTCCCATGATGAACCTCAACTTTCTTGGAAGTTGTGTGCGATGCCGGAAAATCGGAATGGTTCTCCGGCATCGCACACGGGGAAAAGGGCGGAAGAGAGTCAGCCGACCATGTCGGCGACAGCCTCCTCAAAGCTGGAATAGATGTCCTTCAGCCAAGTGGTGTATTCCTCGCGACTGGTGTAACGAGCGGCATAGCCAAGGCTCTCCATTTCGGCTTGAAGCTCGGGGTCATTATAGGCCTGCTGGATCGCGTTATTCATATAGTCCAGAATGGCGCTGTCGGTACCCTTGGGAGCCCACATACCATAGCACTGCTGGGTGATGACATAGTCGATGCCCATCTCCTTGAAGGTGGGGATGTCAGGATCCTGCTCCAGCCGCTCATCGGCAAAGACGCCCAGAACACGGAAGTCACCGGATTCCACATAGGGTTTAAGCTGTGCATAGGCATCGCAGTAGGCCTCCACACGACCGGCCAGCAGTTCGGTGGATTTAGACTTGTCCAAATCAATAATATGGAACTGCACGTCCAAAGCATCCTCCAGCGCCAGACGAGTGGCAACCATGGGGGAACCGGCATACACACCGTACTTGAAAGTACCTGGTGCAGCGGCGGTAGCCGCAGCCTTGAAATCATCGAATGTCTGATACGCAGAGTCAGCTCGGACGGCCAGTGCCATATAAGACTCGAACATCATGGAGACATGCTCGAAATCCTCGTAGGTAAAGGTCATGTTACCCAGCGCGGCGTTCATGGGGAAGGGGCCGGACTGGATGACGAAGTAATAGCCATCGGGATCCTGCTGAACAGCCTCGGCCAGGCCTACATTTCCGCCGGATCCGCTGATGTTCAGCACATTGATAGTGGCTGGAACATACTTTTGAAGATATTTGGCGAAAGTACGTACCGCTACGTCGGTGGTACCGCCTGCCTCAAAGGTGACCAGCACGGTGATGTCGCGGTTGGGGTAGTCGCTGGTGTCCGCCGCATTGGCGTCAGAGTTGGCATCTGCATTCTTGTCGCCGCAGGCGACCAGCGTGAGAGCCATAACCAAGGCCAGAACGAGACAGAATACGCGTTTCATAGGCAGCTCCTTTTCTTTTCATTCTTATTTTGTGTGGTGTGTAGGTATGGATTTACAGGAAAGAACGGAAGGGAATGTTGGGCTCGTACTCCATGGCATCCGTAAAGCCTCGAGGATACATATAACGGCGATCATCCTTGTTGTCGGGATAGACAAACTTGCCGCCTACCTGCCAGATATATGTCTTGAATTTGTACTGAAGGCGATCCTTTTTGAATTGGTACAGCATATCGATTTCTTCCGGATCGGCATAGAACGTGGGCCAGATGTCGTAATGGATAGGGATCATCACCTTGCAACGAAGGTTTTCAGCCATACGAAGCACATCGGCGGACGTGACCTTGTCCGTGATACCGATAGGGTTTTCGCCGAAAGATGCCAGCGCCACATCGATATCGAAGTCTTTGCCGTGCTTGAGAGAGTAGTTGGAGAAATGAGAATCTCCGCTGTGGTACAGGGTACCGCCGGGAGTCTTGATGACGTAGTTCACGGCACGGTCATCCATATCGCCGGGGAACCGGCCGATGATTTCGCCCTTGGGCGGCGCGGTGATGAGTGCCGTGCGGTCAAAGGAATCCACAGCGTAGATCTCTGTGTCGCCAATCTTCACCATGTCGCCGGGCTTTACCTGAATAATACGCTCTTCCGGAACGCCCCAGCCTCTCCACTTCTCCGCACTGAATTTCGGCCCAATAAAAGGAATATCGGGGATCTTCAGGAAAGCAGCTGTGCTATAAATGTCCATGTGGTCGCTGTGGTCGTGAGTAGCCAGAACGGCATCCAGCTTTTTGATCTGGAAGGGGTCCATGACGTGGGGGATGTTGCGAGGGTTCATGTTAGGCTGTACGCTGCCGGCAATACGAGCCAGCTGATAGTCGCGGCCTTTCTGTCCGGGAGCGCACGTATGATGGGATATCTTGGAGTTTCCGGAAAACAGGTCAATACACAGATTGGTGTTGTTTTCGGTTTTCACCCAGATGCCGGTGCAGCCCATCCACCACATGGCGAAGGTGCCAGGCTTGACATCCGTCTCTTCGATGTCCTCCACCAGCCATCTGCCCCACTCGGGGAAGCATTCCATGATCCACTGTTCGCGAGTGATCTCGTTGGCGTTTTTTGACATAGTCGTCCTCCTTTGTGTCCTCAGAATTTGTTTGGTACGAAAGCGGCAGACCGCTTAGGTCAAGCGCTTGTTAACGTGTAGCATACTACCTGCTGTGTGCGGCCGCAGGAGGCGTATATCCGGCATATATCGGGCTGGCTGTCCACCGCCAGATTGGTGGGAGATACCAGTTCGTCAATATAGAGATGCTCCATGTAGTACGCTCCGGACTCATCTCTCTTTCGCAAAAGCAGCAGTCCACCGTTGTCATTGCGATAAGCCAGCAGTAAGCTGGGCCGCCCCAAAATACTACCGCCCCACACCACGTGAGCAAAAGGCGCGGGAAACCTGTAGACCTCCTGCCAAGCGCCGTTGATTTGTTTGTTGATGGTAATATGGTCGCCATGGAAGCCCTCAATGGCTACCAACTCTTCGACACCGTCATCATCAATATCTACGATGGCCGCATCGCTGATTTCGCGCTCCAGCAGACGCTCCACCGGCCACACATCGCCAGCGCGCTGTGGGATGCCAACCTCAAAGATGCCCTCCATGCCTGAAATCAGCAGGACGTGCCGACCGTTGTGTGTGCCGCGGTAGAAGCCGTGATTTTTTGTCAGCTCAGGGATCAGTGGCCACAGCGCCTCCGGCGCGCCAACACCGTTCTTGAGTTCACCAAGATACACGGTGCCCGGGGTACTCCAGTCCTCCTTGAACTCCTTATTTCGGCAGAGTGTCGAGGCAATGAGATATTTCCGGTTTTCCACATCAATGACATCAAAGCGGTGCAGATACGGCAGTGTCAAGAACGGTTCCGTGCGCCAGCCGCCACGCCCATCTGGAGCGGAACGCACAATGCAACCTTGCTTGGCGTTAAATCCCTTAAAAAAGTTCTGCACGGCCAGAAAAGTGCCATCGGGTGCGATCTGACTGATGCTCATACAGCCACCTGCATTTTCCCATACCCGATGCACAGGCTCCAACGTATCTGTTGGGAAGGTAAAGCATCCCCCCAGCCCCTCGGAAGCGCATACGCCCAACGTTCCTTCCTGCGTGTGCAAGAAATTGATGGCGTAGCTCATGGGAAGATCAAGAATCACCCTCTTGCTAATTTGTATATCCATAGCCTTACTCCTTACCTCTTGTCCGGTCTCGCAGTGTATATGTGCGTGTATGCTCCGATTGCGCTCAGTATAACAAGCCTGCGCCATAACAGCAATAGCGCAGATGTTTCAGTTTTAAGCGTCCGCGCATTTTTAAGAGGAGCAGAAAACATACGCATAGTTATGCTCACCATTCGTTTTATATTGAAACATCCATGGTTTTGTGCTATACTGGGTCTGACAAAGGAGGCGATGGTATGCGGACAAAAGTCTTGGCCATTGTGCCCAATAGCAGCTTGGGGAATACCATGCAGACGGTGGCGGAGAATTGGCCCGGCATTGAATTACATATTTTGCTGGGCAACCTGTCTGACGGTGCACAGATCGCACGGGATATGGGGGCGAGATACGATGTCATTATTTCGCGTGGCGGCACAGCCGATATGATACGGCGCTGCTGTGATGCGCCAGTGGTGGAGATGGGCGTGTCAAGTTACGATATGATACGGACTATCCTGCTGGCGCAGTTCAACGGGGGAAAAGCGGCTATTGTCGGATTTCCGTTTATATCCTCCGGCGCCAGAATGGTACGGGATCTGTTTCAATACCAAATCGATATTTTCCCCGTAAACACTACCGGTGAAATCGGTGCATGTCTGGAAAAGCTCAAGGGAGAGGGCTACGCGCTGATTATCGGAGACGTGATTACCTGTGATATGGCCGCAGCGCTGGGGTTGAACAGCATTTTGATCACCTCTGGCGTGGAGACGATCGAGGCGGCCTTCCGCCGCGCGCAGGAGCTTACGGATCTGCGAAGAGAAAGCGAAGAACGTGCGGCACTGCTAGAAAATCTGCTGGACGGCGTGGATCAGATGGTATTCGCCTTTACCGATGGGAAAAGGTTGGTCTTCTCCGGCGGAGATGATCCATTCCGCGCCACGATGCTGGCGCAACTGCAGCAGGGTGGGCACCTGTGGGACACTCCGGAGAACGAATACACCCTACAGGATATTTGCGGTGCACAGTGGATTTTGCGGCGCAGATCCATCGCGGCAGGCAGGAAGATGTACACAGCCTTTTTCATTCGGCACTTCCCGATAGTACCGGTGGGGGCGCGAAGAGGAATTACGATCATCACGGACAATGGGCCGGAGCATATTATTACGGAGACATACATGGAACATAGCCGTTACATGCGGCCAATTCTGGAACTGGCACGGAAATTCAGCAAATTCCACTACCCCGTGGTGATGATGGGCGAGCGTGGCGTTGGCAAGGATACTCTGGCATTCATTATGAAACATCATGCTAAAAGCAAATTTACCGCTACCGTAATGATCGACTGCGTGCTGGTGCCGGAGGATATATGGTTTTCCATGCTGAACGACCAAGAGAGCATTTTGTTTCAACCCGGCGTCATGTTCTACTACCGTAATTTCGAATTGCTGTCACCTGCGATGAAGGATAAGATCATCAAGCACATCAGTCGCTCCCGAACACAGGGGCGGAGTTTCCACATCATTGCCATCAACAGCGATTCCGCGGTCAGCGAGGCAAACTGCTTGCTACCCTCCGCGCTGGATCCCCTGCAATGCAATACGTTGTTTATTCCCTCTCTTCGGGCGCGGCAGGGAGATATTCCACAGCTTGTGGCGCTATATTTCAGCCAGTTAAATAACCAGATGGGCACACAAGCAGTGCGTATTGAACCTCGTGCCATCAGCCTGTTACAAAGCTTTCCGTGGCCGGGGAACCTATACCAGTTCAAGCGTATTATGATTGAATTGCTGTCTATGTCTGATGATCCGGTCGTCAGTGAAAGCACGGTCCGCGCAGCATTACAGCAGGAAATGAGCAGCATGGTGATTTCACATGCCAACACCACGATCAACATCAGCGGATCGCTGGAGGACATTGAAACGCGTGTCATTCACCATATCCTGAAAGAAGAGAATATGAACCAGACCCGCACCGCCGCACGTCTGGGCATCAGCCGCGCCACATTGTGGCGCAAGCTAAAGCACGGAGACGGCGCCCGCGGTGGAGATTGCAGGACCTCTGACTGAAGGCAACGCAGAATCTCAAAGGCCCTCTGAATAGTAATATGGAATAGAACCAGGCAAAAAAAGAGGCCGCAAACGCGGCCTCTTTTGTCGTATGCACCCGCCCACTGTCACGGAGCGGAGTATAGCACATAATGTTTATTATGTGGTATATGCTCAGAATCGTACATATAAAAACTACCACAAAGCGCGGCGTATTTCAACCACATTTTTTGAGAATTAGCAGAAAAAGGCTCGGCAGCACATCGGCCGGGGTCGGAAATTCGTTCCGATCCCGGCTGTTTTTCGTTCTTTCGCGCCTTATCACGGTCGTTTGCGGGCGGCTTCACCACATAATTAACATTATGTGGTATCGAGGGGGTGACGCGGTGACATTGGCAGAATACGCGGCGGCAGAGCAGCGCCCGGAGCTGCTAACGCAGTGGGACGCAGCCAGAAACGGCGCCCTTACGCCGGACGACGTCAGTCCCGGCAGTGAAAAGCGGGTCTGGTGGCGGTGCGGCAAAGGCCACCAATGGCAGAGCACAATCGGCTCCCGGGCGCGGCTGGGCACAGGCTGCCCCTACTGCACCGGCAAGCGCCCCATCCCGGGCGAAACCGACCTGCTGACAAAGCACCCGGCGCTGGCGGCGCAGTGGCATCCCACAAAAAACGGCGCCCTGACGCCCCGGGATGTGACCGCCGGCAGCATGCGCCGCGTCTGGTGGCGGTGCGACAGGGGGCACTCGTGGCAGGCGGTGGTGTTCTCCCGGGCGGAGGGCACCGGCTGTCCCTATTGCACCGGCAAGCGGGTGCTGCCGGGCTTCAACGACCTCGCCACCCTGTGTCCGGATATCGCGGCAGAGTGGCACCCCACGCTCAACGGCGCCCTGACGCCCAGCAGCGTCACCAGAGGCTGCAAGAAGCAGGTCTGGTGGCAGTGCCGGGCAGGTCACGTCTGGAAGGCGTACATTTTTTCCCGCACCCGGGCAAGGGGGACGAGCTGCCCGATCTGCGGCGGCAGAACGCGTCCCGGCACCGTCCGGACGGCGGAACGAAGCACACAACAGCCGCCCGCACAGGCGGCAAGACAATAATCAATACAAGGAGAAACAGACATGAAGATGAAGAATTGGATGCGCAACGCGGGCTTCACGCTGGTTGAGCTGATTGTGGTCATCGCCGTCCTGGGCATCCTCGGTGCCGGCGCGGCCGTGGGCTATTCGGGGTATGTGAAGAAGGCCAATAAGGCCGCCGACCAGCAGATGGTGGCGGAGATCGTCTATGCGCTGGAGCTGGCCGCCATCAGCGACCCGTCCAGCGTGCCCGGCGATGCCACGCTGTTCCTCGACACCACCGGCGCGCGGGTGACCGGCAGCGACAGCGCCGGCATGAGCGCCGCGCTGGAGAACGCCTACGGCAGCAACTTCGCATCCCAGCTGAAGCTGCAGTACGGCCAGTGGGGGCTCGGCTCCACGGTGACGGCGCAGGCGAAAAAGCTGGTGGAAAACCCCAATTATGAAGGCGGCCTGAGCTACACGGATAATGTAGATGACCTCTGGGGCGAGGTGGAAACCATCCTGACCGGACTGGAGGATGTGGACGTTATCAATAAACATTACGGCAGCAACGCAACATTGATGGCGGACGCGGCGAAGAAAACATTGAGCGAAGCCGCAGAGGGCGACGGCAACCCCATGGAAAACTTCGCATCCCTCTGGTGCGACATCAATAATCCCTTTGCGAATTTTGGCCAAGGCTATACCTCCGGCTCTAATTTCGATAAAGACGCCCTTGACTCTGCTCTGATCAATGCGGCGGCACTGAAGGCGCGCAACTACGCCTTTGGCAACTACCTGATGAGCCGTTCCACCAGCACCGATAACCTTAAAGCTGCCGCGCAGAAAATGATGATCTCCAAAAAGGATGGTTCGGTGATCATCCCGACGGACTTTATGTATCAGCTGGCTAATCCTCAAAATCCGGATAACTGTTTCAGTGATTGCCAGACCGACGACTTGGCGGAACTGCGAAGCGCGATTAAAGATTACTTTGGCGCAACATGCGCGGAGAATTCGCTGACCTTCACCACTGCCACCGACCCCACCACCACCCAGGCCTATCGCGACGCCATGGGCTACTACACCCTGATGAGCGCCGTCAACGAGGCAGCGTCGGAAACCTCCGGCATGGACAACGACACCTATAAAAAGACCATGGCGGCGGCGGTGCACAACACCGGCGTGCTGCTGAACGATCGAGATATACTGGATCACATTAAGGGCGGCTGCGTGGCCATTACCGTGCGCGACGGCAGCATCTGGGTCACGCCGCAGGAGATCTACATCGGCGGGTCTGACGTGGGCGACGGCGTGGGCAAGAGCACGGCGAAGCTTAATGATACGGTGACGGTAGAAGTATCGTACGTGCCTAACGAAGATTATTTTGTAGGAGTGGCAAAGGGTAGTACATCAATGGTTCTCCGTGTAGGAGAAACAGGGCATGTCGTTTTGGAAGCGGGCCAAGGCCTTGAGGCGTATGCAAATGATAACAACTATTCTATCGATGACCTTTTGAAAGATCTTATGTCATTAAGATGTGATGATGACAGCATCACAATTGAAAACGGAAGCATTACTGCTATTAAGGCTGCAAAGAATGTACGCGTGCAGTTTGCCGAGATTTCTACATTCTTTACCGTGACGGTTGTTTCATGACCCTAATCGTACAGGACAGATGAAGAAGGGGTGATAACAGAGTGAAGCGCTTTCTCGATACGCAGTGCCTTAGGAGGCTGATTTCCATTAGCGTTATCCTCCTGGTGGCGATTGCCCTCTGCGTAGGCCTTGGCTTTGGAGCCGAGATTGATGGATATTCAGCAAGTGAATTGTCAAAGTACATAGGAGGCACGTATACGCCCGAAACACAAACAACCGGATGGGGGGCCTACAGTAGCCGTGCGGAATGTACATGGAATGACAGTTCTTTCACGTTAAAGGCTGTTGCAGATAAAGGTATTCGTGACTCGACCCAGTGCACAGGTAAATGCACACTCACCCTTACTTGGGAACAAAATGGCGTGCTTAAATATACCGTAGCAGTAAGTAATTCTACCGGAACAGCTAAAGTGGATAGTTCCCCAGCATATAATGGGACATATTCCAGAAAGAATGTAAAAGGTGGAACACTTCAATTCTGTGTTGAAAATGGTCATAAAGAGGACACAACGCAACTTAAAATATCAGCGTTGGCCTTCACCCCCTACTACATCACCACATTCGAAGCGCCAGACGGAAGCGGCAGCTACACAGTAAATGGCGAGGCCTACAGCACATTGAACGGCGACAACCCTGCGGGCACCACCTACACCCTCGCCGCCACGCCTGCGGAAGGATGGAGCTTCAAGGGGTGGGAGGTGCAGCAGAGCGACGGAACATGGGCGACGGCGGAATGGAGTGGCAGCAACGCCTTCACCCCCACCGCGGACACCACCGTCCGCCCGGTGTTCCAGCAGAACAGCGTAACACTGACGTTTAAACAAGCCGCCGGCGGTACGTTCTCGGTGGACGGCGATGAGATCACCACTGATCGACCGGTATCCTGTAGTAACGGCCAGAAAATCAACCTGTCCGCAACGGTAACGAGCAAAGAGGCTTATCTGATCGGATTTTCGGTGGCTGGGGAAGAAATGTATCTGGACGCAGCGGTCAGACCCAGCGGAACAGGAACGATGGAGATCACCGCGACTAAGACCGGAGATGTATTCCCGATTTTCACAAAGCCCATGACGGTCACGTTCCAGCCCGCCGAAGGGCTGACCTACCATGTGAAGGCTGCACTTTTGGGTGAGGTCATGTGGGAGGAAAGCATCACCAAGGCGACCACAGTAACAGTTCCCAGCGGCAGCGACTTTACGCTGGAAGCAAACGATAGCGATACCCGGAAATTCGTTGTATGGAAAATTGGCGGCGTCGAAAAGAGTTCTGCTGCCAATTGGTCAACAAAGCTGGCAGAAGGTAATGTGGTATCAGCTGAAACCATAGCGTATTCCGCCAACGGTTTTTACCTTGTCAACGGAACCGGATACCAAACCTGGGATGAGGCTATGAAGGCCGCAAACGGCAACGCCACTGTCACTTTGGTGCAAGATGTCGAGCTGCCAAAAACCCTCGCCGGAAACGGACTGAGCTCTGATGGTGAGTATGTCCGGATGAACAACGGTGTGATCGAGTATATCATTCCTGCCAATGTGCATCTGGTCATACCATATAGCAGCAGCGGCACGACGACAGCACGAGGCTCCACCAATGCCCTTCCCTATGCCATAACCAACGAAACCACGGAAACGACCAACGCGCTGAAAACAAGTGAAAGCTTCGAATACCGCAAACTGACGATCCCCAGCGGTGCGCGGATCGTCATAGAGAATAATGCTCTGCTGGGAACCGGCGGCACGATCTGCTCCAAATTCGATGGCCCCGGCGGAGCGACAGTCGGCTCAGAAAGCTACACCTATTCCGTGATCGATGCACAGGGCGAAATCGTGGTGAATAGCGGTGGTGTCCTCACTTCCTGCGGCTATATCTACGGCAGCGGAAGGGTCACGGCAGAATCCGGTGCGAAAATCTACCAGCCGTTTGCCATCTGCGATTACAATGGCGGCGGTTACACGGTGGGCACCACGGACTCGGGAACCATCCAGTCCGGCGAGAAAGCGGTGGCTCCCTTCATCCGGTACACGATGCAGAATATCCAAACGCCACTGACGGTAAAAAGTGGAGCTAAGATGTACGGCTATTGTGATTTGTACACGGATAGTATCTCTATTATTTCCGCAAAGCACAATGAAACGACACCTCTAATCATCGGAGGCGCGGATGATACCGCTCTGCTGAAATTGGACAATGGGGCAGTTCTGGAAGCCAGCTATACGGCGAACAACTGTGTTACCGGTTCGAATAAATGGCCTCCGGTCGGCAAGACGCACCTGACGCTGACAGGCGGAGCCTCTCTCGGCACGCTGGAGCTTAAGGTTACAATGGTTATTACAAAGACGGTTTCAACTGCGGATGTCACATTCCCGCTGCCCTATAACTACGAGATTGATCTGAAAAAAGGCAACTACAGTATAGGGTACGCGCTGGCGATGCTGCCTGGCTCCACCGTGCGCGTGGCGTCGGACGCGACGCTGACCAGCACCGCGTCCCGCTTTGTGGTGTACGACATGCTGCACGACCACACGACAACCGGGGCTACGGCCATCTATAATAAAGGCAGCACCGCAGGCTCAAGGCGATACCCCGACGATACAAACCTTGCTGCGGCGGGCTATTCCAAAACGGCCAACCTGATCGTCAACGGAACGTTGAATCTCAATAGCGGCAGCTTCGGCGGTGTGGCGCAGACGGAGAACGGCGGAACAGTCAAGGTCAGCAACGCCGCGGTAGGCGACGTAACCGCACAGATCGGTCTGGCCGGGAAATATAACTTCATGGGGGTAAAAGACTACTCCTACGCCGGCGGCACCGTCCGCACGCTAAAGGGGCAGATCCTGAACAGAAGCACCGGCAAGCTTGTGAATATGACCGCCAACCAGACCTACAGGGGCACGACATACACCGGCGGGACGCTGACGGAGTACTCGTTTAAGCTGTACACCGATTCGAACGGAGCGAATACAATATATACACAGGCAAATAAGGAGTTTTCGGCGCCCATCACCGGCGCGTGGTACCAGAAGTCCATTACCTACCATGACGGTGAAACGACGCTCGGCACGGACTACTACATGAACAGCGATATCGTGACGCTGCGCGCTCTCCCTGATGCACCGGACGGCTATCACTATGACGGCAAGTGGTACACTAACGCTGATTGCACGATCGAAGCCGGCACCGCCGGCGAGACATACGACAATCTTGCCGCCGACACGGATATTTCCCTTTACGCTAAGCGGGTGTCCAACACATATACCGTCACCGTGACTTCCGCCACCACAAACAGCACTACACCGGTCGCGGACGTGTCGTTGGACGGTCTGGGGACGTATCAGCTGTACAAGGACAGCGTGACCATCATCGCCCCGGAAAAGCAGGGCTTCACGTTCAAGGGCTGGTACAAAGAGGCTCAAGGCTACGACGGTAATCCGCTCAGCACCGACCTCGTAGTCGCAAAATCCCTGACCGAGCTGCTGAACGCCGGTATGGCCGATGATAAAAACGTCATCTCCCTCGTCGCGGTGTATGAATCCAAGGCCGAAACCAACCTGACCCTGACGCTGAACAAAGCGCCCAGTGGCGTGACGGTGTCTGGAGATAACGTGACAGGCAATAACGGCACCTGGAGCGTTCCGGTGGGCACGGAAGTGACGATCGACGCAAGCAATGTTTCCGGTTTCCAGTACTGGACGAACGCCAACGACAAGGTGATGAGCCGGGAATTGAAATACACCTTCACCATGGTCACCAACACGACGCTGACGGCTGAGACAAACAACGGCACCAACGGCAGTACCTTCGTTATCTTCCAGAGCGCCGACGGCCGCTTGCTGAAGTACACAGCAACAACCAACCTGAGCGAGAGCGATATTCCCACCGCCCCCTACCGCGTGGGGTATAAGTTTGCAGGGTGGAAGGTTGGTGACGCAGCCCCGGTGTCAGCAGAGGAAGTACCTGCCGCCTTGTCCGATAAGAAGGGCGTTGTCACCGTAACTGCGGCGTATGAGGAGATCACTGAGGCGGCGTACATCGTTACGGCAAGCGCAAATGTGAGCGGCGTGACGATTACAAATGCCAATGCCGGCAAGAATACCTACACCCTCGGCGATATCGCCAAGTTCACTGCGCCGGATAAGAGTTCTGACGGCAAGACCTTCCGCTTCTGGGCGGCCGACAAGGACGGCACGAACATCCTCAGCTTCAGCACGACGTACTCCTTCCGTGTGACGCAGAAGACCGATATCTACGCCATCTACGGCGGCGAAACGGTCACAGACAGGCCGCCTGTGGTGCGCGTGGACAACGTGCTCAAGAACTCGAACGGCCAGACCCAGAGCCTTACTTTCATGATCGGCGCGAGCATTCCGTCCGACTATGAGCTGGTAGAGATGGGCGCACTGTACGCCAAGGATTTAAATACCGATGTTAATGCAGATAAGCAGCTGCGTGTGGAGAAGGTGGATAACAACACAGTCCGCAAGGCCGTGTCTAAGGTGACGCAGCAGGAAAATCTCACCGACTACTCCTACGCACTGGGCTTCAACATGACCGGTAAGCTCACCGATACCATCTCCCTGCGCGGCTATGTGGCGGTGAAGACGACCGACGACAGTGCAGACAGCACCATCTACTACTATTACAGCGGCGTTCATTTCGCCAGCTACAACAATCCCAGCGGAACGAACAGCCAAGGAGGTTGATCGACATGGACAAGCAAAAATACGAAGCCCCGGAGATGGAGGTCATCCTCTTCCCCGAGCAGGACATCCTGACGGCGTCGACGACAGAAGCACTGGCAAAAGGCATGGACAACGGCTGGATCGACGTCTGGGACGAATGACAAACCAATGGGGCGGGCACTCGCCCGCCCCTACCCACAGGGGGATGTTTATGAAGAAAATCATCAACTGCATCGCGGCGCTGGCGCTGACATTTCTCTGTATGTCAACGGCCTACGCTCAGCCGCAGGTGTACTCCAACGGCTACTTCCGCTACGTCGTGGAAAACGGCGGCGCGACTATCATCAGCTACTACGGCACGGAGGAAGAAGTGGTCGTGCCCTCCACCGTGGGCGCCGGCCATCCGGTGTCCGGCATCGCCCAAGGCGCGTTCCTGACGGCCACGGACACCAAGAAAATCACCCTCCCGGACACCGTTATGACGGTGGAGGAGGACGCCTTCGCGGAGCATCAGGAGGTCATTTTCCCCGGCGTGACAAAGCCGGAGCAGAAGCCCACACAGCCCTCTAATTCCGGCGGCACAGCCGGTTCGACCGACCCCGAAAACCCGGAGGAAGCGGAGGAACCCGCCATCGACCCGGCCACCCATGAGCCTTTCGAGGGCGCATTGCTGACCGACGAGGCCACCATCGACTTCGATAGCATGGATGCTGCCCGGCGCAACAACGACGTGCAGATCACCAGCACCAACCCCATGGCTTTTGCCTTCGTGGTGCTGGCGGTACTGGCCATCGGCGGCATCGTGTTCATGCTGCTCCGCCGAAAGAAGCAGGGGTAAAAGCAGAACATAAATCCGCCGCAGAGTCGATCTCTGCGGCGGATTCTGCTTTGGTGATAAAGGTAAAGCTTTCTGCATATTTGTATCTTCAGTCTTTCTTAGTCGCCGTTAATCGGCAACCGGAAATGGAAGGATTGTGCGAAGGCTGAACCCGCCGATCATTTGATCGGCGGGTTCTGTCGCATCTCTCCCCCTAAGCGACGATCTTTGCTATGTGTCGCGCCTTCGCCTCATGTCCCATTAATGCCTGTTTTCAGGTTGAACTGCTCCGAATATACGATTTTCCCTAAAATTTGCTGTAAAAATGCACCCGCATCCCCGATGCTCCCGAAAAATAGGTGAAAAAATTCAGCTTGCAGGGCTGCTATAACTTATCGTACAAGCTTTGGCACCTTTCTCTCCGGAAGGTTGCCGTGCGGTCATCGGGCTTGTCCCTCGCGCATCTTTTATAGGTATTGTGAAATTGTGCGTTTGGTGATCTGTGAACCGATCCCGATTTGAATGATAGCACAGCCATGGTTATTTGTCAAATCGACAGAGTTTGGACGAGTTTGCGACGCTTTGCACGGTTCAACATTTTGTGGTACAATAATTTTATACAACGGATTCTGCGCACCAAGGGAGGGGTAATATGCCATTCGGAGATTTCAACAACGACGGCCATGTGGATGGCCGGGACTATGCGTTATTCAAAATCGCCACAGGAAATAGCGACTCAGGAGGCTCCTCCGACAGTTCCGGCGGCTCAGGCGGTGGCTGTGGCTGCCTGACGGTGATTTTCGTAATTCTTATTCTATTTGGAATCATCAAGCTGATTGCGGGATGACGGCGTAAAGTTTATTACATATTTGTAGTCTCGGACTTGTTTGGCTGCCTTTATCTCCAGAAAACAAAGCAGCCCTCCCGAAATCTTGCAAAAGTGCAAGTCGGGAGGGCTGTGAGCAGACGATGGCGAAAGCAATTTTCACCTTTGGAGTGAATGCAGGGTGAATTTTCACTCCTTCGCATCTGGTCGCTTGTTGCTTCAACAGCCATGTAATACGAACACAGCACATAAAACAGTGCTATGCCAAAAGAGACTTATAGTGATATTCCCATCCGCGGGGTGGATTGCAAAAGTAACTTCCAGTTTGCATGATTAACTTCCGGGGAAGTCGGTTGTCAGGCAAGGCAAATCGCCCTCCTACTCCGCTGCCCTTTCCGATTTCTCCCCACCCTCCGCATATATATTATAGAAGTAGACGCCCACGCGGGCGTCTACTTTTATACTTTCAGGAGGACTTTCACCATGACCGAACTGTGTACCTGCACCCACTGCGGCACTGCCGGGGACGAGCTGACCGAGTTCGACGGCCAGCTGCTCTGCCCCGACTGCCTCGAACGGCTCACCACCATCTGCTCCGACTGCGGCGGCCGCTTCTGGCGGCGGGACTGCTGCGGCAACGACGAGGCCGCGCCCGTCTGCCGCGACTGCTTCCACCAGAACTGCGTCCGCTGCACCCGCTGCGGCTGCACCATCCACACCGACAACTGCTGGTACCCGCTGGACAACGACGCCCCCTACTGCTCCGACTGCTGCACCGCCCTCGAAAACGCACCCATCCACGACTACTACTTCAAGCCCCGCCCCATCTTCTACGGCGACGGCCCCCGCTTTTTCGGCGTGGAGCTGGAGATCGACGATGCCGGAGAAGATGACAGCAACGCTTCGGCTCTGCTGGCCATCGCTAACCGCAAAGAAACGCTGGCCTACTGTAAGCATGACGGCTCGCTGGACGACGGCTTTGAGCTCGTCACACACCCTATGTCGCTGGACTATCAGCTCCACCACATGCCGTGGCCGGAGGTGCTGGCTGAGGCCATCGATCTGGGCTACCTGTCCCACCAGGCAGGCACCTGCGGATTGCACGTCCACGTTTCCCGCCGTGCCTTCGGCAATACACCGGATGCGCAGGATAACGCCGTGGCTCGCGTGCTGTACTTCGTAGAACGCCATTGGGCGGAGCTGCTGCGCTTCTCCCTCCGCACACAGCGTCAGCTGGATCAGTGGGCAGCACGATACGGCTACCGCGACCGCCCCGACGAGATGCTGGAGCACGTGAAGAAGGGTTCCGGAAGTCGCTATACTTGCGTCAACCTCACCAACGACGACACCATTGAGTTCCGGATGTTCCGTGGAACGCTGAAACTGAACACCTTTATCGCCACGCTGCAGATGGTCGACCACATCTGCGACGTGGCGGTTTGTCTCTCTGACGATGAACTCCACGACCTGTCCTGGAGCGGCTTTGTCAGCGGCATCACCGAGCCGGAGCTGGTGCAGTACCTGAAGGAACGCAATCTCTACATCAACGAGCCGGTCACGGGCGAAGGGGAGGTGTGAACTATGTGCTGCTTATTCGGTATCTACGACTACGGCGGCAGCCTGACGGCTCCCCAGAAGAAGCGTCTTATCACGGCTCTGGCCGTTGCCGCCGAAGAGCGCGGCACCGATGCCACCGGCATCGCCTACAACCACGCAGGGCGTCTGACGGTCTACAAGCGCCCCTGCCCGGCGCACCTGCTGCGTTTCAGGCTCCCGGAGGACACACGCTGCGTCATGGGACACACCCGCATGACCACACAGGGCAATGAGAAGCGCAACTATAACAACCATCCGTTCCTCGGCACGGCGGACGTTCCTTTTGCGCTGGCGCACAACGGTATTATCTACAATGACAACTCCCTGCGCACAGAGAAAAACCTGCCGCGCACCAGAATTGAAACGGATTCTTACATCGCCGTACAGCTGCTGGCGCAACAGGGAAATGTGAGCTTCCGGAGCATCCGCAGCGCCGTAGAGCCCCTTAGAGGCACTCTGACGCTGACGATTCTGGACAGCCGGGATGATCTGTACATTGCGAAGGGCAACAATCCGCTGTTCCTGTACCACTTCCCGCGGACGGGGCTGTATGTCTACGCCAGCACGGAGCAGATACTCCGGAGAGGACTGAAGAAGGGGTTATCCATAAAGGAGCGCCCCTTTGAATTGCTGCTTCAGGAAGGGAGCATCCTGCGCATTGACAGCAGCGGGCATTACACCACGGAGGTCTTTGATACCCGCAACCTCTGGGACGGCAGCGCGCGGTATCTGTGGCCGTATGCGGACGTATGCCCGGACGGCGCATACATCCGCGACCTGAAATCCGTGGCCTCAGCCTACGGCTACACGCCCCACGACATCGATGTGTTCCTCAGCTACGGCCTGTGTCCGGAGGAAATCGAGGAGCTGATGTGCTGCGGGGAGGTGTAAAACATGAAAGTCATAACGGTAGAACCAGAAAGGAAATCCTATGAAATGGAATTGGAAGATAGCCTTGGAGCTATGCAGCATTGTGTTGGCGGTCTTATTCAAGCTGTGTTCGAGCCAGGAGGACGAGAGCCCCTGATCTGCAGCCAAACCGTGCCGATAGGGTGTACCCTAACGGAACACAGAAAAACAGCCCCAATAGGGTCACTTTCCGCATTTTGGCACGTGCCGCCTGCGAAAAGGACTCTATTGGGACTAAGAAAGGAGCGCCACCATTGAAAATCGGCTACATCCGCATATCCACCGCCGACCAGAATACCGCCCGACAGGAGCTGCTGATGGAGCAGCTGGGCGTGGACGAGGTCTACATCGACCGCATGAGCGGCAAAAACACCAATCGGCCTGAGCTGCAGAAAATGATGGAATACGTTCGCCGGGGCGACACGGTGATTGTGGAGTCTATCAGCCGCTTTGCCCGCAATACCCGCGATCTTCTGGAGCTGGTCGAGCATCTGGCGGACAAGGGCGTGGAGTTTATCAGCAAAAAGGAGGCCATTGACACCACCACGCCCACCGGTAAGTTCATGCTGACCGTGTTCGGAGCCGTGGCGGAGCTGGAGCGGGAGTACATCCTTCAGCGCCAGCGGGAGGGCATCGCCATTGCCAAGGCCAACGGCGTCTATAAGGGTCGAAAGCCTATCCAGCCGCCGGAGCTTGAATGCGTCATGGCCAAATGGCGCGACGGCAAGCTTACCGCCGCCGAAGCCGTGCGGCAGCTGGGGATGAGCAAGAGCACGTTCTATCGAAGGAGCAAAAGCAAAAAGCAGAAAATGTAAAATAGGGGTTGACAATCCGTACTTTTCGATATATAATATCAATCCCTCTCAATAGGGCTCAATCACATCTGCAAACTCACCGCACGACCGCTGCAGCACATGCAGCAGTCATGTGATCCTCGTCGTGTGGCATGAAGCGCCTGAGATATTTTCAGAGCGCGGATGCCCGAAAAGGCAGGTTACGTATGCGTTTAGCAGAAAGGCGCTAGGTCAGGAGAAACGACCGTTGATGCGCCGTGTGTAAAAACCGTTAACAGCGGATGGTGAGTCCCCCGCGCTGCTCGAAAGAGAGCCGCATGACCGTGCGGAAGGCGGGGCAGGCATGTGATTTGAGAAAATAAAAATCGAGGAATCCATTGCGGATCTCCTACGGGCCGTGAGCCGGCTGATCCCCAGTCTATTGACTGCAGTCCGGCTTGACCATACGGGCTTTACACGGGCTATGGGCCGCAGGACAAGAAGCTGAATGCGATATTTGCACTCGGCTTTGTTGTCCTGCGGCTTTTGCTATGCCAATTTCAGATTTGGAATAGCAAACCACGTGATCGTCGCCTCAGAAAGGAGCGAAAATGCCTATCCATTCGACGATCCCCAACCAGCTCGCCGCCCTGAAGCTGATTGAAGCTTTGTTCAGCGCAGGTCAGATCAACGCGGCGACCTATCAGAACGTCCTGGCGCAGTACCATGCAGCAAAGTAAGCGTTAACGTGAAAGGAGGAATTAGCAATGAGTGAAACTTTGCTGAACCGTATGCGCCGAGTCGCAATTTACGGCCGTGTCTCAACAGAGCACGAGGCCCAGCTCTCCGCCTTCGAAAACCAACAGGTCTGGTACGATGACCTGACGGCGCATCACCCGGAATGGTGCGTGACGGCGCGGTACTTTGACCGCGGCATCACCGGCACCGCCGCCAAAAAACGCCCCGCCTTCCTGCGGATGCTGGCAGATGCCAAGGCCGGATCGTTCGACCTGATCGTCACCCGCGAGGTGTGCCGCTTCGCGCGGAATACCGTCGATACGCTGTCCATCACGCGGGATCTGAAACGGCTTGGGGTGGAGGTGTACTTTGTCAACGACAACATCCGCACCATGGACGGCGACGGAGAGCTCCGTCTGTCGATCATGGCCACTCTGGCGCAGGAGGAAAGTCGCAAGATCTCGGAACGTGTCCGGGCAGGGCAGGCGGTCAGCCGGGAAAGAGGTGTGCTGTATGGCAACGGCAACATCCTCGGATATGAGCGCTTGAACGGCACCTACGTCATCAACCCGGAGCAAGCCCTCACCGTGCGGAAAATCTTTGAGTTGTACGCAGCCGGCCTCGGGTACAAGAAAATCTGCGCTGAGCTGATGCGCTTGGGATATCGAAACAGCCGCGGGACGGTGGATTGGAAGGTGGATCGCATTGGACGCATCCTGCGGAATGCCACCTACGCCGGGTACATCGGGTTCAACAAGAGCCACAGTGAGAGCTATCTTACCCAGCGCCGCATTAATCACGGCGAAGCGGATTTCGTCTATGTGAGGGGAGACTTCCCGCCCATCATCCCGGAGGAGCTGTGGCAGCGGTGCGCGGCTATCCGGAAGTCAAAGAGCCGGGAGCGTCCGGATGTCAGCGGACAGTCTCGGCGGATGGGATGTAAGACCGATCCCTCTGTCTGGAGCAAGAAGCTGCGGTGCGGCTGCGGCTCCGCCTTCCGGCGGTACAAGTGGCGGCAGAATGCCGATGGGACAACGGTTTACGGCTATCAGTGCTACCGCCGGGCTCGGAGCGTTTCGCCGGACAAGCTGCGCTCCGCCGGTTTGGAGGATGCGATTGCCTGCGACAGCCACACCGTTCCGGGCTGGCAGCTGGATCTGATGGCTCAGAAGGTCTTTGCGGCTCTTTGGTACGACCGGCGGGACGCAGTCATCCTGGCTTGCCAAATGCTGGAGGCCTGTGCCGAAGCCGATCGAAAAGACCAAGGCGCCCTGGTCGCGGCTCTGGCAGATGAGCTGGAACGCCTTCGCCGGAAGGATGCGGGGCTGCGGGAGATGCGGGCGCTGGGGGATATCACCCGGGAGCAGTTCCTGAGCGACCAGGCTCACCTGCGGGAGGAGCAGGAGGAGACACAGCACCGGCTGGATGAGCTCCAACCGGAGGCGCCCCCTGCCGATCCCACGCTGGATATCCGGGCGATCCGAAGCACGCTGGAGCAGTGGGTGGATCTGTCAGGTCCCGTTGTGGCTGATGAGCTGGTGGAGCGGTTCATCCGGCGGGTGGATGTGCTCAGCAGCACCGTCTACCGCTGGCAGATAGACCTTACGCCTCCCAAGACACAGACCTCGCTGGATGCTCCGCTTGCTGATATCCTGCCGCCTGCGGCAGAGCCGGAGCCACGCGAACTCTTCCGATTTCAAGTCACTGCCTATGACGCCGCCAGCTACTGCGAGGAGCGCCACATGCGGTTCTTCCGCAGCAAGTGGCAGGACAAGACCGTCATCATCACCGTTTAACGATTATGCCGCTGCCCGTGGGGCGCACCTGCCCCACGGCGGCGGGGACAAAATAAAGGAGACAGTATGAAGAAAAATTATACAAATGAAACACTGCAAGCGGCGATCCTGAGTGCAGTCCGTGCCGGCCAAACGGAGGAGATCCTGCCCCTTTTCACCGTCGACCTGCCCAAAAAGCAGCGGAAGACCACGAAAGCGCAGATCGATGGTCTGAAGAGCTGGAAATACGAGAAGGGCTGCGCGATCTACAAGTATGAGCACCGCCTCCCGGGCGTCGCCTCCTGGGCCGTTGACGCTGCCGTGGCCGGTGGCCCGAAAACGCTCCGCTTCCGAGTTCTGCACTTCGATATGGACAGGAAGCGCCACGTCTACTTAGTGCCGACCACAAAGGACAGGGACGAGCTGACGCTGCCGGATGTTTCACTGACGCCCGATGAGCGCAGGCGGCTTCTGCGGCTGGCAAATGACCTGACCCCTCCGGCCGGCTTGGAGCGCCTTACCCTGACATGCAGCCACCCCGCCAAGAGCACCGTGAGGGCAAATACGGCGGCGTGGCTCGGTGCCCTTGACCAGAATCGGCTGTTCACTCTGCTGACAAAGACCCCCGAGCTGACGGATATCGTGCTGGGCGCCGTTGACATGCAGCTCCGCGCCCTGGAGCGCCTGCCCCACGCCCCCTGGCTCATCTACAACCTGATCGCCCCCGAGGACGCCGCGAGGAACGCCGCGTGGAGAGTTCTGCAGGCCTGCACGTTTTTCAACGAGCTCAGCCCGCTGGGAGGAGGCCCGATCAACCTGACCATCAAAGGCCCGACAGATCTGCAGCAACTCCGGCGTTCGCCCGGAAGATGTATTTTTTTCCGGTTCCGCGAACGCGAACAGCTCCAGCCGATGCTGAAGGCAACAGAGGAGCGGGAACGCATTGCAAAAAGCGGCGGCAGCGCCGCTGCGGACTATCCGGTGGTGATGGCGGCAAGCCGGGTATTCCTCGGCAAGCCCTACGCTCTGGACTGCCGGCTGCCGGACGCGCTGCCGGTCTGGACTGACCTCGACCTGAGGCTCCTGCGCACCGCCGTCAAGCTGTCCCTGACCAAGCAGACCGCCGAGGAGACATATCAGCGGTGGAGGACGTTTCTGACAGCCCCGACCAATTATGCCGTCAACGGTGCCCTGGCCTGGCGATACATCCTTGCTGTGGTGGTGTCGGAGAAGTGGTTCGCCGACCGCGCCCAGCGGGTGGAATTCCAAAAGCGCTACCTGACGCATTTGGGTAAGGCGGCCGCCATACAGGCAGATGGGGAACGGGTTCTGCAGGAGGCTCTGCGCCGCCTGACGGATGTCAGCGCCTACTGCAACCGGATCATCGAGAAGCCCGCGTCCGTGGAGGAGGCGAAAGCCCGACTTACCGATGATGCCGCCGCATTTCGCCACACGCCCCTGAAGGGTCCGCAAAAAGGGAGCGAGCTCCTCGTCTGCACCAAGGAGTCACTGCTGCGCCTGCTGGAGCCGGCGGGGCTTACGCCGGAGCTGTACAGCACCTTCTGCAGCCGCTGCAAGGAGGAGGCGCTGCTGATCAATCAGGATCAGTCCATCACGCTGAACGGCAGATCGTTCCACGGTGTGGTCTTCGACTACGCGAAGCTGACCACCTATCAGGGCTGAAAGGAGAGGGCATGGTACTGTATCGAAAAGGTCTGCGTGCGCAGGCCTTGGAGGTTCTGGGGATCGAAGCGCTGCGCCCCTGGCAGGAGCCTGTATTCCAAAGCATCCTGGCCTTTGACGACGTGCTGTACACAGCCTCGACCGGCCAGGGAAAGTCGGTTCTCTTCCAGCTGTCGGCGGTGATGGAGGAAGGAAAACACCTGACTATCGTCATCTCGCCGATGCTATCTCTGCAATACGATCAGGTGGCGAAGCTGCGAAGCAGGGGCGTGGCCGCCCGCGCCCTGAACTCGGATTTGACGCTGGCAGAGCGCTGCGAGCTGCTGCAGGAGCTTCCCCACCTGATGCTGCTCTACCTGGCTCCGGAGCAGTTGCTCCGCCAGGATCTGCGGGAGGCGCTGCGCCGCTGCAGCGTGACCCGAGTGGTGGTGGATGAAGCACACATTCTGGTGCAGACGAAAGATCACTTCCGCCGCAGCTACGGCAAGGTCGGGGAGTTCATCCGCGCGTTGCCGAATCGACCTCAGGTCATTGCGTGCACGGCCACCGCCACTAAGCGGGAGCGTCAAGAGATCCAACATTCTCTCGGTATGCGGCACTGCGCCTGCTTCAGCGGCTCGGTCTACCGTGATAACCTGCGCTTGACCGTCCGGGAGGTTTCTTGCCGCGACAGGATGCCAGCCGCCGTGCTGAGTGAGCTTCTGGACTGGAACCGAAAGGGTCTGGCACTGGTGTTCTGCCAGACTGTACAGGACGTGCAGCAGCTGACGGCGTACCTGAACAGCCGCGGTCAAATGGCTCGGAGCTACTACGCCGGGATGTCAAAAAAGGAGAAGGAGGTCAGTATCCGCGATTACACATCGGGAAAATGCGCCATCATGGTGGCGACCTCGGCCTTTGGCCTTGGCGTGGACATCCCCAACATCCGGTTGGTCATCCACGCCGGACTGCCCCTTGGAATGAGCGATTATACGCAGCAGATCGGACGCGGCGGCCGCAATGGGAAAGATACCCGCTGCATCCTGCTCTATGCCCCGGGCGACGAGCAGCGCGCCCTGCGCATCCTCGCTGACGCTACCAGCAGCGTATCGTCCGCCAAGAAGCACGAGGTGGCGGCGCTGGTGGATGCGATACGATCCCCTGACTGCCTCTGGTCCTCCATCTGTCGGCACTTCGACGAGAAGAGGAAGATGGCCTGCGGCCACTGTACCCACTGTCGGCACAGGAAGCACGCCGCTTGAAAACAGAACGATCCCCCGGTTCATCAGGAACCGGGGGATCTCATATTATATCGTCCTCTTACAGAAGCGGGTCTCTTATTTCCCCGTTTCTTTGATCGCAGCCTGTGCGGCGGCCAGACGGGCGATGGGCACGCGGAAGGGGGAGCAGGACACATAGTCCAGACCCACGCGGTGGCAGAACTCCACGCTGGAGGGGTCGCCGCCGTGCTCGCCGCAGATGCCCAGA
>ENA-ORUI01000473-ORUI01000473.1-human-gut-metagenome-genome-assembly--contig:-NODE-473-length-51154-cov-5.106362_pt1 | contig 51154 bp, 34 predicted proteins | sample MGYA00242078_ERZ509205 | MGnify/ENA primary metagenome ERZ509205 (study PRJEB26280, sample SAMEA2338828) | human gut metagenome | biome: human gut; feature: human-associated habitat; material: faeces... | reverse complement strand
AGCCGGGCATATACTCCATGACGGGCTTGGCGCGGTCAAGAAGGACGGGGAAGGGGAAATCGTCGGTCTGCACGCCGTCGATCTCATAGTGGGCGCACAGAGGGATCTTGTCCATGTAGCTGAGCACGTCGAGCTTCGTGAGGGCGATGCTCGTCGCACCCTGCATCTCCACGCCGTAGCGCGTCGCCACGAGGTCGATGGGGCCGACGCGGCGGGGACGGCCGGTCTTTGCGCCGAACTCCGCACCGGCCTCGCGCAGCTTTGCCGCTTCATCGCCGAACCACTCGCAGGTGAAGGGCCCCTCGCCCACGCAGGAGGAGTAAGCCTTGACCACGCCCACGACCTCGTCGAGCTTTGCGGTGGGCAGACCCGAGCCGACCGGCGCATAGGCGGCGATGGCGTTGGAGGAGGTGGTGTAGGGATAGATGCCGTAGTCCAGATCGCGCAGCGCGCCGAGCTGGGCCTCGAAGAGGATGCGCTTGCCGTTTGCCTGCGCCTCGCGCAGGAGTGCCGTGGTGTTGGCGACAAAGGGCCTGATCTTCGCGCCGAAGTCGTCGATCCACGCCGTCAGCTCGTCCATGGTATAGCCCTTTGCACCGTAGACGCGGGTGAGCGTGAGGTTCTTCCACTCGAGCAGGTCGGCCAGATGCGCCTTGAGGTGCTCGGGGTGGAGCAGCTCGCCGGCGAGCACGGTCTTTTTTTGATACTTGTCGGAATAGAACGGCGCGATGCCCTGCTTGGTGGAGCCGTACTTCTTGTCCTTGAGCCGCGCTTCCTCCAGCGCGTCGAGCTCGCGGTGCCACGGCAGCAGCAGGGAGGCGCGCTCGCTGACCTTCAGGTTCTCCGGCGTGATCGCCACGCCTGCGGCGCGCAGGGTCTCGATCTCGTTATACAGGTTCTCGCAGTCGAGCGCCACGCCGTTGCCGAGAATGTTCACCACGCCCTCGCGGAAGATGCCGCTGGGCAGCAGGTGCAGGGCGAACTTGCCCTTATCGTTCACGACGGTGTGGCCCGCGTTGCCGCCGCCCTGATAGCGCACGACCACGTCGAAATGGTCGGTGAGGTAGTCGACCATGCGGCCCTTGCCCTCGTCGCCCCAGTTGATGCCTACGATCGCACAATTCGCCATGATAATAGCCTCCTGAATATTTCCTCCGTACTATGAGAGATACGGTTTGCGTCAAAACGCCAGCCTTAGTATTATACGGGATACAAAGGCATAAGAAAAGAATCAATTTAATATACTTATCATTCGCTCGGCTAATGATGAAATGAAGGGAGGAGGACATTGCAGATCTCGACAAAAAAGCCTGCGCCTTTGGCGGAAAATGAGGGTATCGTGAAGAAAATGCTGCAAGAAGGGAGCCGGACATCCTCCGGCTCCCTTGCTGTGCCGCTATGAAATTTCTCCTTGCGCTTACTGTAACAGCAGGAGGCTGAAGACGAGCGTGAAGAGCGCGACCGTTTCGATGATGCCGATGACGATGAAGAAGTTCGCCGTGCCCTTGCCGGTCTCGCCGAGCGCGTCGGCGCTCGCCGCGGCGACCTTGCCCTGGAAGAACGCGGACAGGCCGATGGCGAGACCCGCGAAGATGCCCGTAAACATGGCGAGCGCGGGATCGGCGCCGGAGGCCACGGCGCTGCGGATGAAGTTCATCAGCAGGAAGCCGTAGATGGTCTGCGTCAGGGGCGCGCCGGAGAAGGCGACCATGATGAAGGGAGCGGGCTTGCCGTTCGCGTAGCACTTCTTCCACGCGCCGACGCTCGCCTGCGCCGCGAAGCCCGCGCCGAACGCGCTGCCCATGGCGGACAGGCCCAGCGCACACGCCATACCAATAAATTCAATGCTCATAATACGTTTCTCCTCTTTTTGATTATTTTCTGATCTTATCCAGTTTTTTGAACGGTGCGTAGGCGGTGCCGGTCCACTCCATGCCAAGCTGACCGGAGAATTCCAGCAGATTCAATCGCACGCCATGGACCACCACGGACAGCAGGCCCATCACGATGTTCAGCCCGTGACCGACGAGCATGATGAGGATGCCGACGACGACCAGCGGCCCCTTGAAGCCGAGCGCCATGTTGTTAAAGCTCTGCGCGATAGCGAGCGACGCCATGCCGACGGCAAACAGTCGGATGTAGCTCATGATGTTGCCGAAGGCGCTGATGGTGTTGAGGAACACTGTGAAGGCGTTGCCAAGGCCCGCCTTGAGACCCTGCGCGAAGGTCTTGTCCGGCGACATACCGCCGAAGCACACGACCAGCACGAAGCCGAGAAGGACCACCGCGGCAATGGGCGTGAGGTTCACCTGCTCGCCGATGACGAGGTAGAGCACCACGAAGTACAGCGCGCAGATCGCGCACAGCCAGCCGAGGTCGGCGACCCAGCTGAGGTCCTTCTCCCGCGTCTTGCGGCGGATGTTCATCACACACGCCAGCGAGAGCTGGACGGTGCCGAGGATGAAGCAGAATTTCATGACGCTGTTCTGCTGCTGGGTGGTGGTGACGTTGAAATACTCGGGGTAGTTCGCAAAGGTCGGAACGACCAGCGAGCGGAGCAGCGGCACGTCCATTGCGCCCTCAAGCCCGAACCAGGTGCCGGTCATCGCGCCCCAGACGATGGTGGCGATGGAGAGCACCCACAAAAGCTGCACGGCATCGGAGGGCTTCTTGCTCTTCACCGTCAGGGCCGCGGCGGTCAGCAGGAACAGGCAGCCGTAGCCCGCGTCGCCGATGATCATGGCGAAAAAGAGCGTGAAGAAGCCGAGGAACCAGAACGAAATATCGTACTCGCGGTAGCCCGGCACGGTGCCGAGAATGTCGAACACCGGCGCGATGAGCCGCGTGACCTTGGTGTACTTGATCTTGGTCGGCACCTTGTCGTCGTCTGCCGCCGGATCGTCCATCGCCCACGCCCAATGCTCCTTCGCGGCGGCGGCCTTGAAGCGCTCCGCCTCGTCGACGGGGAGGTAGCCGGTCAGCCACACGAGTCCGTCCCCGCTCTCCGAGGTATTGCGCACGGAGGAGTAGTCCGCGTCGTTCTGCGTTTTGAGCAGCTGCTCGCGGAAGCTGGGCAGGTGCTTCGCGGCGGCCTTGAGCTGCGCGCCGCACTCAGAAAGACCGCGCTCACAGTCGGCAATCTCCTGCCGGTATTCGTCAAGGCTCTTTTCCGGCGGGATGAACTCGCCGGCGGCGCAGGAGGCGGGCAGCGCACCGAGGATGGCGACGGTCTGCTGCTTCCCGACCGGCGCGAGTCGGAGGAAGCGTATCTCCTTGTCCGCCTCGAGCGAGGCGAGGAGCTTTTTGTCCACGCGGCAGAAGTGCAGCTCGAAGCCCTGCGCCTTCAATTCCTTGATCTCGGCGGGGGAGAAGCTGCCCCAGCCGGCGAGCGTGTCGCACGCGCTGACCGCGGCGGCGCGCTCGGCTTCCAATGCCTTTTTGCGCTCCAGACAGGCGTTGAGCCCGTCATAGAGCTGCTTGAATTTCACGTCGTCGAGCGTTTCCGCTTCGACCTCGCTCACCCCCTGCTCCTCGAGCACGGTGATGAGCCGCGAGAGCGCGGCGAAGCGCTCCAGATAGGTCTGGTCGGCGTCCGCCTTTTCCGCGAAATGGACGATGCCGAGCGCACGCAGCGCGTCGAGCAGCTCCGTTTTCTGCGTCTGCGCGGCGACGATGTGAACGACCTTCATTTTCTCGATCATCGCGCCGCCTCCTGTAGCTTTTTCTTGGCGATCTTGCCGCGCACGACCGCGGAGGTCTGCTGGTCGCCGAGGTAGATGCCGATGACGCGGATGTTTTCCCTCGCCTCGGGGATCTTGACCTTTTCAAACAGGTTCACGCGCTGCGCGGTGGAGCGCAGCTCCCGCTCGAGCAGCTCGACCTGCGTGCGCAGCGTCTTGACCAGCGCGTCCAGCCGCGCGATCTCGCGCAGCGTGACCACAGCGGTGTCCACCCAGAGTGGATAGTCCGCGACGTCGTAGGATATCTCTTCGAAGGTCAGCTCCTCAAAGACCGGCACGATCACGCCGGCGATGTTGTGGTCGCGGCAGACGACGTCCTTCGGACGGATGAGCGAATCGAGCCGCATCCCCTCGGGAAAGCTGCCGTTTTCGGCGAACACCGCGATCCAGCCGTCCAGACCGTCGACGATCTTCAGCCGCTCGGCTTCGACCTTCTCAAGCTGCGCCGTCACCTGCATCACGACCGACTGGAGCTGCTGCTTTTTCAGCTGCAGCGTCGGCAGGTAGCGTTGAAACTGCTTGAGCCGATCCTTCTGGACCTTCAGTTCATTTTTTGTTAGTTTGACAGCCATACGCGCTCCCTCAGTTCAAGGCGTCCTTTTTCGGCCATCTTTCCTGCAGGAGACTGGTCTTCAGACCCGTTTCGTTCGGCTCGAAGCACTCGGCGAGGATCCCCCAGCCAAGGTCCAGCGCCTCCTCCAGAGGGATGTTCACGCTCAGGTCCATCAGCTTCGTTTCAAACAGGTGGCCGTATTTCAGCAGCTTTTCGTCCCACTCGGACATCATGAAGCCCATGGACTTCTTCTCAAGGCTTTCCTTGTAGGCGCTGTAGAGACGGATCATGCCGTCCATCAGGGCGCGGTGGTCGCTGCGCGTCGTGCCGTTGACGTTCTGCTTGAGACGCGAGAGCGAGCCGAACGGCTCGATGTGGCCGTTCTTGAGGTAATACTGACCCTCGGTGATATAGCCTGTGTTGTCCGGCACGGGGTGGGTGACGTCGTCGCCGGGCATCGTGGTGACGCCGAGGATGGTGATGGAGCCCGCGCCCTCGAAGTCGACCGCCTTCTCATAGCGCGAGGCAAGGCAGCTGTATAGGTCGCCGGGGTAGCCGCGGTTGGACGGCACCTGCTCCATCGTGATCGCCATTTCCTTCTGCGCGTCGGCGAAGTTGGTCATGTCGGTCAGCAGCACGAGCACGCGCTTGCCGGCAAGGGCGAACTGCTCCGCCACGGCGAGCGACAGGTCGGGCACGAGCGTACATTCCACCGTCGGATCAGACGCCGTGTGGACGAACATGACCGTGCGGCCCATCGCGCCGCTCTTTTCGAGCGTGTCGCGGAAGAAGAGGTAGTCGTCGTATTTCAGACCCATGCCGCCGAGGACGATGACGTCGACCTCCGCCTGCATGGCGATGCGGGCGAGCAGCTGGTTGTAGGGCTCGCCGGAGACGGAGAAGATGGGCAGCTTCTGGCTCTCGACGAGCGTGTTGAACACGTCGATCATCGGGATGCCGGTGCGGATCATGCGCTTGGGCACGATGCGCTTGGCGGGGTTGACGGAGGGACCGCCGATGGGGATCATATTTTCGGTCAGCGCGGGGCCGTTGTCGCGCGGCACGCCCGCGCCGTCGAACACGCGCCCGAGCAGGTCGTCGGAAAACGAGACCATCATGGGCCGCCCGAGGAAGCGCACGGTGTCGGTCGTGCTGACGCCCTGCGTGCCGGCAAAGACCTGCAGGGAGACGAGGTCGCCGCTGAGCTTGATGACGCTCGCGTAGCTCTCGCCGACGAGGGCAAGGTCGCCGCTGCGCACGCCCGAGGCGCGCACGGTCACGACGTTGCCGACGATGGATTCGATTTTGGTGTAAACCTTCTGCATTCTGAAACCCTCCTTAACCCGTTACCTTGCTCCGGTAGAGGTCCGTGAGCTTCGTTTCCTGCGCCGCAAATTCCGGCGTACCGTAGACCGTGCCGTGCCAGTCGAGGAATTCCTGACGCACCTGATTGAAGAAGGCGCGGATCTCCTTTTTGTCGCTGAGCGCGTAATCGCGCGTGAGCACATCGTAGAGCACGTTGAACTCATGCGCCTGACGCTCCGGCTCGCAGGCCGCGTCGATGGGATCGAAGGAGTTCTGCTGCAGGTACACGGCGTCGAGCAGCTCGCCCTTCTGGTAGAGGATGTAATCCTCGGCCGAGGTGCCCTCTTCGCCGATGACCTTCATCATCTGATTGATCTCGCTGCTGCGGCGGAGGATGCCGCGGGCCTCCTCCACACGCGCCATGTCCACCACGCCCTGATACTTTGACCACGAGTCGATGGGGTGGATGGAGGGATACTTGCGCGCGTCGGAGCGCTCGCGGGAGAGGCCGTGGAACGCGCCGACGACCTTGAGCGTCGCCTGCGTGACCGGCTCTTCAAAGTTGCCGCCCGCGGGGGAGACCGTGCCGCCGATGGTGACGGAGGCGATTTTGCCGTTTCTCAGCCGGACCTTGCCCGCGCGCTCATAGAACGCGGCGATGACGGATTCGAGGTAGGCAGGGAAGGCTTCCTCGCCGGGGATCTCCTCCAGTCGGCCGCTCATCTCGCGCATGGCCTGCGCCCAGCGGCTCGTGGAGTCCGCCAGCAGCAGGACGTTGAGGCCCATCTGGCGGTAATATTCGGCCATCGTCACTGCCGTGTACACGGACGCTTCACGCGCCGCGACCGGCATGGACGAGGTGTTGCAGATGATGATGGTACGCTCCATCAGCGAGCGGCCCGTGCGCGGGTCGGTCAGCTCGGGGAACTCCTTGAGCACCTCCACGACCTCGCCGGCGCGCTCGCCGCAGGCGGCGACGATGACGATGTCGACGTCAGCGTTCTTCGCCTCCATGTGCTGCAGCACGGTCTTGCCCGCGCCGAAGGGGCCGGGCACGCAGAAGGTGCCGCCCTTGGCGACCGGCAGGAAGGTGTCGATGCAGCGGATCTTGGTCACCAGCGTCTCGTCGGGACGCAGACGCTCCTCATAGCAGCGGATGGGCTGCTTGACCGGCCAGGAAAAGACCATGCTCAGCGCCTTCTCCTCGCCCGCGCCGTTTTCCAGCACCGCAACGGTGGAGCGGACGTGATAGACGCCCTTTTCCTTCACGCTCTTTACGCGCCAGCCCTCGTCCTTGAGGTCGAAGGGCGCCATGATGAGGTGCGTGAACTGCCCCTCCGGCACGCTGCCGACCGCGTCGCCCGCGAGCACGGCGTCGCCGGGCTTGACGCAGGGGGTGAACTCCCATTCCTTATCGGGGATGGGGTCAAGGTATACGCCGCGCTCGAGGAAGAAGCCGCATTGCTCGGCAAGCTTCGGCAGAGGATTCTGCAAGCCGTCGTACACCTGCGTCAGAAGGCCGGGGCCGAGCTCGACGCTCAGAAGCTCGCCGGTCAGCTCGACCTCGTCGCCGACCTGAATGCCGTTGGTCATTTCATAGATCTGCATACTCACGGCGTCGCCGCTGATGCGGATGACCTCGCCCTTGAGGCGGTCATTGCCGATCTTGACGAAGCCGACTTCGTTTTTCCGCACGGAGCCCGAGAACCTCGCCGAAACGAGGTTGCCGTTGACTCCGGTCACATAGCCTGTCACTTTCTCCATTTTGTTTCTCCCGTTTTCTTATAGGCTGAATATCTGCTGGCGGACCTGTCCGAGCAGGGTGTCGAAGGCGGCCTTGCCCTCGTCATGGCGGAAGACGCGCTGCCGTTCGAGCAGCTGCAGCTTCAGCGCGTAGCCGTAGAGCGCGCAGTCGTCGAAGCTGTGCAGTCCCACCAGCTCATCCAGCCGGTCAAATTCCAGCGCGAGCAGCAGCCGCTCGCCCTCGAGCGGGTCCTTTGCGTTCACTGCCGCAGTGACGGTCTGCGTCACGGCGGCGTCGCGCTCGTTCGGCGCGGCACAGCTCTCGCCGCGCTTCACACGCCGCTGATAGGTCAGCTCGCCCTGCAGCACGCGGTAGAAGGCCGCCCACCGGCTCACGAAGCCGCCGTCCTCCGAGCGCACCGTCAGCTCCTCGAGCGAGCGGTAGACCCTGTCGCTCACCGCGCCCCGGCATTGGTCGAGAAACGCAGCGTAATCCAGCGGCGGGGCGTCGCCCGCGCGGAGCATCGGCAGGCTCGAGATCAAGTAGTAATAGGAAGCCAAGAGCGTCCCTCCTTAAATGCGCAGCTCGCGGAAGAAGGGGGCGAGCTGCTCCGCCAGCTCCTCGTCGGAGCAGTCGATGTAGCCCGAGCCGTCCTTGGTGCACAGGCGGAAGCCCGTGCGGACCTTTTTGGAGAGCCGCAGCTCCAGCCCCGCCTTGAGCTCGCCGGCGAGCTCACTTTTGAGCGCGTCCGTGACGGAGGCGACCTCTGCGGCGTAGGCGGAGGCGTCCTCGCCCTGCAGCGCGGCGGTGATGAGCGACGCGAGCGCCTTGTCGTCGAGCGCCTTATGGGTATCCTGCGCGAGCAGCTTCGTCAGCTCCGCGCCGATCTCCTGCCGGAAGGCGAGCACCGCGTCGCGCTTCGCCTGCTCCGCGCTGAGCTGAGCGCTGGCCTTGAACACGCCGATCTCCGCCTGCGCGTCCGCACGCAGCTTGTCCGCCTCGCTCCTCGCGTCGGCGACGATCTTTTCCGCCTGCGCCTTGGCGTCGGCAAGGATCTGCGCGGCCTCGCGGTTCGCGCTCTCGATGCCGTCCTTTTTGATGGAGGATACCAGATCCTGAATTTGAAGCTCCATAAAATCCGCCTTTCTGTGTTTATGTGAGTAAAATTTCGTAATCAAACTAAAATATAGCGCACAACACCAAAGAAATCAAGAAAATGCAAAGAAATAGAATGATTCATTTTTTCAATAATGCCTAAAAACCGGGTAATAATGCGGAAAATATTATAACCGTCCGTGCGGGAGCCTAACCGCCGCCTTGCTCTTCCTATGTCGGTGTGCTATACTAGGCCTGTTATAAAAGAGAAAAGGAGAACGCTTCCCATGCCTGCCTTCGATCCGCTGACCTACCGCTATGCCTCGCGGCGCAATGTCGTCTACGCCAAAAATGCCGTCGCCTGCACGTCTGTGCCGCTCGGCGCACAGATCGGACTGGACGTGATGAAATCCGGCGGCAACGCCGTGGACGCCGCTGTGGCGATGGCCGCGGCTATGCCGCTGCTCGAGCCGACCGGCAACGGCCTCGGCTCGGACTGCTTTGCGCTCGTGTGGATCGAGCGGGACAAACGGCTCTACGGCCTCAACGCCAGCGGTGTCGCACCGATGGTGCTGAGCGCGGAGAAGGTCCGTGCGATGGGCTATACAGAGATGCCGAAGGCCGGATGGCTGCCGACGATGGTGCCCGGCGCACCCGCAGGTTGGGCGGAGCTGAACCGCCGCTTCGGCACGAAGCCGCTCGCCGAGCTGTTTGCGCCTGCCATTTCCTATGCCGAGGAGGGCTATCCCGTGCCGGTGAACATCGCGCGGCAGTGGGAGCGCGACAGCCGCCGCATTGCCAAGGCGATGGCGGAGAACGCCGCGCCGCACGAATACTGGTGGCAGAGCTTTATGAAGCCGGACGGCACGCCCTACCGCGCGGGTGAGCTGTTCCGCCTTCCGGACTACGCCGCGACGCTGCGCTCCCTCGCCGCGACGGACTGCGAGAGCTATTACCGCGGCGCGCTGATGGAGCGGATCGTCGCGTTCTCCCGCGCGACCGGCGGGTACTTCTGCGAGGACGACTTCCGCAATTATCGCCCCGAATGGGTCGAGCCCATCACGCAGGACTACCGCGGCTATACGGCCTGTGAGATCCCGCCGAACGGCCACGGCATTACGGTGCTCATGGCGCTCGGCATCCTGAACGGCATGACCATGCCGGAAAATCGCGAGAGCGCCGAGCACTATCACAAGGTGATGGAGGCCATCAAGCTGGCCTTTGCCGACACGAGGACCTACGTCGCCGACCCGCGCTATATGAAAACAAAGGTCAGCGAGCTGCTGGATCCCGCCTATCTCGCCGCGCGCCGCGCGCTCATCACCGACCGCGCGCTGGAGCCGAGGGCGGGCGACCCGCACTGCGGCGGCACCATCTATCTCTGCACCGCCGACCGCGAGGGCAACATGGTCTCGTTCATCCAGAGCAATTACACCACCTTCGGCGCGGGCGTCGCCGTGCCGGGGACGGGCATCTCGCTCCAGAACCGCGGCGCGAACTTCTCGCTCGACCCCGCAAGCGACAACTGCCTTGCCGGCGGCAAGAGGTCCTACCACACCATCATTCCCGGCTTCCTGCTCAGGGACGGCGCCGCCGTCGGTCCGTTCGGCGTGATGGGCGCGTTCATGCAGCCGCAGGGTCAGACCGAGGTCCTCGTCAACACGCTCGATTATCACATGAACCCGCAGGAGGCGCTTGACGCGCCGCGCATCCAATGGATCGGCGGCAGGAGGCTCGAACTGGAGTGTGAGGCGGGCGAGGCCATTGCCGACGAGCTGCGCGCGATGGGCCACGAGGTCACGGTCGTGGACGACCGCATTTCGATGGGCCGCGGTCAGATCATCTGGCGCGGAGAGGACGGCGTTTACACGGCGGGCACCGAGCCGCGCTGCGACGGCGCGGTCGCCGCGTGGTAAAGGAAGTTGCCGCAGACAATAATAAGGAAGGAGCCGCGTTCCCGGTGCAGGGAGCGCGGCTCTTTTTGCGTGCTTGCGGCTTGAAACGCGGGCTGCGGTCGTGTCTCAGAGATTGGCGTGCTCCATCAGGTCGATGAGCACGCGGATGCCCTGCAGGTAGGCGCGGACCAGAATGCGCTCGTTCGTCCCGTGAACGCCGGAGGCGGCCTCCTCGGGCTCCGCCATGAAGGGCGAGCAGCGCAGGCAGGTGTCGCAGATCTGCTCGTATTGGTGCGCGTCAGTCGCGCCGACGGTCATGGACGGAACGAACACCACGTCGGGGTAGTAGCGCTGCATACTGTCCACCACCGTGCGGTAGCCGTAGCCGTCGCGCCGGGCCGTGGCGGAGGGATCGTTGGCCTGCTGGTAGCGCAGCTCCACGGTCGGGTCCTGCACCGCCGCGCGGCAGTGCGCCATCACACTCTCGACCGTGTCGCCGTCGGCAAGACGGAAATTGATGACCGCCTGCATATCCTGCGGCATCACGTTGCAGGCCTTGCTGCTGCCCTGAATGACGGTGGGAGCGATGGTCGTGGTGACAAAGGGAAAGAGCGCGGGGGACTGATAGCAGTAGGCCGCAATGGCGTCCGCGTTCGCGCGGACGTCACGCGTCAGCGTTTTGAGCGGCTCGGCGGTGATGTAGGGCGCGAGCGTTTCAAACGCGCCCATCATGGCGGGATTGAGCCGCACGGGGAAGGGGCTGCGGACAATGTCCGCGATGGCGCAGGCGAGATGGGCGAGCGAGGTGCCGCCGTAGGGGCGGCTCGAGTGTCCGCCGATGGAGCGGACCGTCAGCTCCAGATCGGCATAGCCCTTCTCCATCAGATCGACCTGCGCGATGGAAAGGTCGGGCGCGCCGAAGGCCGCGCCGGATTCGATCTTGCCGCCGCCCTCGTCTAAAACGAATTCCAGCGTCACGCCCTGTGCCTTGAGGTGGTCGGAGATCGCCAGCGCGCCGGTGTTGAGCGTTTCCTCATCGTCGCCGAAGGCGAGGTAGGCCGTGCGCCGGAAGGTCCTGCCGCGGGCGAGCAGATACTCCGCAGCCTCGAGCACGCCGAAGACCTGCTCCTTGATATCCAGCGTGCCGCGGCCCCAGATGTAGCCGTCCGCCACCGCGCCGGAGAAGGCGGGATAGGTCCAGTCCTGCTCCGTGCCCTCGACCACCGGCACCACGTCCTGATGGGACATGTAAAGGCAGGGGCGCAGCGTTTCGTCGCTGCCGGGGAGGGTGATGAGCACGGCATGGTGGCCGAGCCGCTCAAAGACACCCGTGCGCATGACATGGGGATAGCTTGCCTTCATGTGCGCGTGGAGCTTGTCAAACTCGCTATAGTCGGTCAGACTGTGGTCGGCATAGTTGATGGTTCTGCATTGGATCGCCTGCGAAAGACGCGCGACCGCGCCCTCGGCGTCTAAGTCGGGATAATTGCCCTCGAGGGCAAAGAAATCGGTGATCTTCTTCGTCATGCCATTTTGTCCTCCAGATAGCGGCTGAGAAATTCGCGGGTACGGCTCTCCTTCGGGTTTCCGAAGACCTCACGCGGCGAGCCCTGCTCGAGAATGACGCCCCGGTCCATGAATACCACGCGGTCGCTGACCTCCTTGGCAAAGGCCATCTCGTGCGTTACGACGACCATGGTCATGCCCTCCTGCGCGAGGCGCTTCATCACATCGAGCACCTCGCCCACGATCTCGGGGTCGAGGGCGCTCGTCGGCTCGTCGAAGAGCATGATCTCGGGCTCCATGCAAAGCGCCCGCGCGATGGCGACACGCTGCTTCTGCCCGCCGGAGAGGCGGCGGGAGTCGGCGTGGATGAAATCCTCCAGCCCGACGGCCTTGAGGTGGCGGATGGCCGTCTCCTCGGCCTGCGCCCTGGGAATGTGCCGCACCGTCATGGGCGCAAGCGTGCAGTTGTCCAGCACGGACTTGTTGTTGAAAAGGTTGAAGCCCTGAAACACCATGCCAATCTTCTGCCGCAGGGCGTTGAGGTCGACCTTGAGGTCCATGAGATCCTGCCCGTCGAACCAAATGTGACCGGAGTCGGCCTCCTCCAGCAGATTGATGCAGCGCAGGAGCGTGGACTTGCCGGAGCCGGACGCGCCGATGATGCACACGACCTCGCCGCGGTCGACCGAGAGATTGATGTCGTTGAGGACGTGCAGATCGCCATAGTGCTTATCGACGTGTCTGAGCTCGATCAGCGGCTGATTGCCGGTGGAAGAGGTGCTCTGTGCCATGGTGCTCGGCTCCTTATGACTCGAAATGGTAAAGCGTTAGCGGATGATGGTCGCGCCGGTCTTGTGCGAAACATAGACAGCGGCCTTGTTGATCGCGACGTTGATGAGGATGTAGATGACCGCGATAACCAGGTAGACCGACACGAGGGCGTCGTAGTTGGTAATGAGCACGCGGGCGTTTTGCATGAGGTCGGGGTAGCTCACCACGTAGGCAACGGTGGTGTCCTTGACTACGACCACAAGCTGCGAAATCAAGGACGGAATGATAAACCGAATAGCCTGCGGCAACACGATTTTAAAGGTGATTTTAGCTTTGGAGAGACCGAGTGCCTGGGCTGCCTCGACCTGACCGCGCGGCACGGCGTTGACGCCGGCGCGGAAGATCTCGGCAAGTACACCGGCTGCAGCAAGCGCGACGGGAAGCGTGAGCATCCAAAACGACGGCAGCGCGATCTTGTACTGGGGCAGCACCAAAAAGAAGAAGTAGATGAACAGCAGGCTCGGCACACCGCGGAAGAAATCGGTGAGCACGCGGCAGACCAGCTGCAGCGGCTTGATGCCGCTGGTGCGGCCGAGCATAAGGGCTAAGCCCAGTACCAGCGCAATGACGCCGGCGGTGAGTGCGACTTTAACGGTGCCCTCAAAGCCGGCAAGCAGGAACTTCCAGGTGGTGAGGTGCGTAAAGAAATACCAATAGTGGACCGAAAGCTGGCCGGTCACATAAAAGCGCTGCAGTACCAGGACGACGAGTGCGGCGACGGCAACAAGCGAGATGGCGGTGCCGATGCGAATCTTGGCGCGCATCTTGGGGCCGGGAGCCTCGTAGAGCGCATCGCGCATGGTGAGCGCGGAGGTGGAGTGCTTGCTCATCGGAGGATCCTCACCTTCTTATCGATATAGTTGCCAATGTGGCTCACCACAAAGGCCGTGCCCAGGTAGCCGAGTGCCGAGATAAAGAACGCGGCGACGCCGCCGAGCGAGCGGGTATTGATGTAGCTCACCACGCCGGTGAGCTCCTGCGGTTTAAGCGGCACCTGGCTGCCGAGCGCGGTGGTGAGCATGACGGCGATAAAGAGGTTAGTCATGGGCAGCACGCTCGAGCGCAGCGCTTGCGGAATCACGATCTTGGCGAGGATGCGGTTAAAGCTCATGCCGAGCGAACGTGCGGCTTCGACCTGACCGACGCCGACGGTGTTGATGCCACTCATGAAGTTCTCGGAGCCAAAGGCCGAGCCCAAAAGGACCGTAGCGACGATAACGCAGGTGCGGTAGGGCAGAACGACCTTGAGCGGCGGCAGCGCGTAGACGACGATGATGAGCAGCGCGATGCCGGGGATGTTACGGAAGACCTGGACATACAGGTCGCCAAAGACGCGCAGCGGCTTGAGCGGCGACACGCGCATCACGGTGACGGCGACGGCCAGCACCATGGCGATGGCAAACGACTCAAGCGTCATGCCCCAGGTTGCTAGCAGCGCGTCGATATAGTTCTGGCCATAGAGTGACCAGAGCTCGGAGAGACTCATGCGGACCTCCCGCCGATAAGGAAAGGGGCTCCCGTGTGTACGGAAGCCCCGACAACTCAGTGAGGAAACAGTTTACCGCAATAAAGCGCATCATGCGTTTCCATATGGTTTCGTTGCGGCCGTTACTAGGCTCGCTGCCTAGGCGCCGATCTCGGGCAGCTCGGGAACATTGGTGTCGCCCGTACGGTCGCCGATGCAGATCTGCCACAGCTCGGTCCAGGTGCCGTCGTCCTCGATCTTCTTAAGGAAGTCGTTAACGAAGGCGACGCCGTCGGAATCGAGCGGCAGGCCGATGCCATAGGGCTCCTTGCTGCCGAAGGGCTTGCCGGCGATCTTGTACTTGCCGGGCTCGCGGACCAGCGCGCTCTGCTGCATGTTGTTATCGATGACGTAGGCATCAACGCGACCCTGCTGGAGTGCCTGGCGGGCCTCCTCGTCGGTCTTGAACTCCTGCTGGCTGGCCTTGGGAGCGAACTCCTCCAGGATGGCAGGGCCGTTGGAGCCGGACTGGACGGCGACGTTCTTGTCGGCCAGGTCGTCGACGCTCTTGATGTCGTCGTTATCGGCGAGCACCAGGATGGCCTGCTGGGTGTAGTAGTAGGGGCCGGCGAAGGAGACGAGCTTCTTGCGCTCGTCAGTGATGGTGTAGGTGGCAAAGACGGCGTCGACCTGGCCGTTCTGCAGGACGGACTCGCGCGTGTCCGAGGTCACCTGGGTGATCTCGACCTTGTTCTCGCCCAGGATGTAGTTGGACAGGAGCTGCGCGATACCGGCATCGAAGCCACGGGTCTTGCCGTCCTTCTCGTTGAGGAGGGAGAAGAGCGTGGAAGTCTGGACGCCACCGATCTTAAAGACGCCGGCGTCCTTGACGGCCGTAGCCCAGGTGCTGGCGGCGATGGCATCGTCATCGGCCTTGGGGCCGTTGTCGACGAGCTTGTCGAATGCCTTAGCGTCGAGCGTGGTGGAAGCCTCGGTATCCTCGGAGCTCTTGGAGGAGCCGGCGGCGGAACCCTTGTCGGCCTCGGCGCTGGTGTCGGAGCAGCCGGCAAGACCAAGGCCGGCGACGGTTGCGAAGGTGGCGGCAACGAAGCCGCGGCGGTCGAGAACGACCTGCTGGGAGAGGTTCTTGCTCATGGTAGAACACCTTTCTCAATAAAATCCCTAGCGGTTGAGTAGAGTTATACCCTATCGCGCTCAAATGGGTCAACACGAAATAACTCAGAAACATACTCGCCTTATAGGTTATTCTATCTACCAAAAAGGGACAGGCACCTTCGTGGTGGTTTTGGCCGATGTGGCGGCATGCCTTGTTGCTTTGTCTCGATCTGTAACATCCGCAGCCATTTTTGCCGAGTAACTGTTACAGATCGAGATTTTCTCTTCAGGGGAATTCGAATGTCTCAATCTGTAACATCTGGACGGACAAAAGGTCTCTATCTGTTACAGATTGAGACAAACGTCGGGGACTAAGACGTCTTGTCTCGATCTGTAACAGTTAGACGAGAATTCGGGCCATAGATGTTACGGATCGAGATAATCGCGTCGCGAAAGCAAAAACCTCCGCAGGGGTGCTTTCCTTGCGGAGGTTTTTCTTACTCGTTGAGTAGCCTTACGGCTTCAGCGGCCATGTTCTCGACCGTCATGCCGTTCTGCGCGAGCAGCTCGTTGGGGTCGTAGCGGTCGGGGAAGCCCTTGGCGATGCCGAAGGTGCGCGTGCGCACTGGCGTGCAGGCCAAGTAGCACGCGACGCGCTCGCCCCAGCCGCCGTCCAAGATGCCGTCCTCGAGGGTGACGACAACGCGATGCTCGGCGGCAAGGCTGTCGAGGAACTCGCGGTCGAGCTCGGTTGCAAAGCGCGGGTTGACGAGCGTGGCCTCGATGCCGTACTCGGCGGTCAGACGGTTTGCCACGCGCTCGCCCAGCTCAAAGAAATCGCCGAGCGCGAGCACTGCTACGTCGCGACCCTGGCGCACCACGTTGTAGCGAACGGCGCTGTAGTCGGTGTCTTCGGCAGGCGCAAGGTCGGGACGGCTCACCAGGCCAATACCAGGCACACGAATCGCCACGGGATGCTCGCGGTGGTCGAGCGACCAGCTCAGCATGGACAGATATTCCTCCATGCAGGCCGGCGCCAAGTAGTGCATGTTGGGAAGACCGCCCAGCATGGAAATATCAAAGAACGAAAGGTGCGTCTCGGACGTGGTGCCAAAGATCGACGCACCAAACACCAAAATGGTTGCCGGGGCGTCGTTGAGGCACAGATCGTGCCACAGCTCGTCGTAGGCGCGCTGCAAAAACGTGCCGTACACACCAAAGACTGGCTTGGCGCCCGAGCGCGCAAGCGCGGTGGCAAAGGTCACGGCGTGCTCCTCGGCAATGCCCACATCGACGAACTGTTTGCCGGCGGCAGCGCGAAGCTCGGGTGTAAAGCCCATGATGTAGGGTGTGGCGGCCGTGATGCCCACGACCTGCGGATCGCGCTCGATGGCGGCGCTGAGCGCCTCGCCCGTAATGTCGGCATAGGTGCGCGGCGCAGGCTCGCTCGGATGGCCCGGGCAAAGCTTGCGCCCAGTCGCCATGTCAAACGGACCCACGTGGTGCCAGCGTTCGGGGTCGCTCTGGGCCGGCTCAAAGCCCTTGCCCTTGGCGGTGGAGACGTGCAGCACGATGGGATGATCGATATTGCGCAGTTCCTGCAGCGTGTCGACCAGGGCCAACACGTCGTTGCCGGCGTCCAAATAACGGTAGTCGAGTCCCATCGCGCGGAAAACGTTGCGCTCACAGGTGCCGTTGCTGGTGCGCAGCTCGGCCAGATTGCGATAGAGGCCACCGTGGTTCTCGGCGATGGACTGGTCGTTATCGTTGACGATGATGATCAGGTTGCTGTCGAGTTCGGCGGCATTGTTGAAGCCCTCAAACGCCAAGCCGCCCGAAAGCGAGCCGTCGCCAATGATGGTGATGACGTTGTAGCTGTCGCCCGCCAGATCGCGGGCGTGTGCCAAGCCGCAGCCCAGGCTCACCGATGTGGAGGTGTGGCCCATGGCGAACAGGTCGTGCTCGGACTCGTCGGGATTGGCAAAGCCAGAAGCCTCGCCAAAACGTTCCGGATCGATATAGGTATACGCGCGCCCGGTCAGCGCCTTGTGGGCGTAGGTCTGGTGCGAAACGTCAAAGACAATCTTGTCGATGGGGGAGTTAAACACGCGATGGAGCGCGACCGTGAGCTCAACGACGCCTAGGTTGGGGGCAACGTGTCCGCCGACAGCGGCGGAGCTTTCGAGGATGGCGTGGCGAATCTCGTCGCAGAGCTGCGGGAGCTCGGCACGATTAAGAGCCTTGACGTCCTCGGGCGTTGTCGTTTGCGTAAGCAGCATCGTTGTGGGTTACTCCATGCGAATCGAGCGCCGGCGCTCCCTCGGCCGACACAATTGCACAAGACAGTCTCGCACATTTTGGCGTTTGATATGTGACGGCGGCGCGGTAATTCGCCAACTGGTGGGGCAAAACGTTTTGTCCGATGCCATACTGATGTGTTCCATGATGTTTTTATCGATTGTGCACAGGCCGTGGCTTGCCGCCGTGAGCCGCTGGAAGGAGGCAGCATGTCCGATGCCGTTCGTGCCGAGAAAATCGCGCGCGAAGTAGACCATGCTGCCCGTCAACTGGCCCAGGCGGGCCGTCTGGACCTGACGCGCGAGTTTATCCAACATGGCGATGTGACGGTGTATGCACATGTGACTTCGGTAGCGCGCGCGAGCCTGTCCTTTGCCGAGCGCTTGGGCCGTGCTGGCATTTCGATTGACCGCGCCTCGCTGCTGCGCGGAGCCTTGCTGCACGACTACTTTCTCTATGACTGGCACGATCCCGATCCGAGCCATCGCCTGCACGGATTTCGGCATCCGTTTTTTGCCCTGGCACGTGCCGAGGAAGATTTTGAGCTGACGCCGCGCGAGCGGAATATCATCGTGCGGCATATGTTTCCGCTGGTGCCAGTGCCGCCGACGTGTCGTGAGGCTTGGATTGTGTGCCTGGCGGATAAATGGTGTGCGCTGCGCGAGACGGTCGCCGGCCGTCTGCCGCGCAAAGACGGCGCGAACGATTTGAGCGAGGGCTCGAGCGACGGCTCGAGCAAAGATTCGAGCGAGAAGAGGAGAGGGTAGACGGTGGGGACCGCGATCGACATGGCATTTGACGGCGCGACGCTTGCCGCCTGTCCGCTCTCGGCGCTGGTGCTCTCGTTTGCCTTCTACGGTTTTTGCGGTTGGGCATGGGAATCGACAGTCTGCGCCATGCTCAACCACGGACGATTTGCCAACAGTGGCTTTTTGCTGGGGCCGTGCTGCCCTATCTATGGTGTGGGCGGCATTGCCTGCTGGCTGCTGTTGCGCGGGATTCCGGATGCCTCGAGCCAGTTTGTCGCTGCAGCGCTCGTATGCAGCGTGATTGAGTACAGCGTGGGCGTGCTGTTGGAAAAAACAACGGGCGCTCGCTTTTGGGATTACTCGCACCTGCCGTTTAATCTGCACGGACGTATCTGCCTGTACTGGGCATGCGCGTTTGGCTTGGGTGCGTTGTGCATTTGCCGTTTAGTGGAGCCGGCATTGCTGGGGCTGCTTGGCCATCTGCCGGTGCTGATTGTGCGGCTGTCGGCCTTTATCGTCGCGGTCGCGATGATGGTTGACGCAGTGTGCTCGTTGGCGAGCTGGCGGCGTCTGTCCAATCAGCTGGAGCGCATCCGGGCCGACCTTGCCGACCGCATCAATGAGTCGCTCGCCGATGCGTCCGACTCCATGCTCGAACGTATTCCCGATTCTACGATTGACTCGGTGGCACAGACGCACATCCGTAGCCGTGCCGTTAACGCGTGGCTGGCCGAGCTGGGTGACGCCGCGCTCGATGCCCTGCGCGAGAAGGCTTCGATGCCGACGTTTATCGCGGATGGTGCTCGCGGCCTGGCGCTTGCCGCCCGCCGCGTGGCCGATGCCGCGCCGAACATGCCGCGTCCGTCGCTCAGCCGTCGCCTTGCCGGCAAGCGCATGAGCCGTCCGGTGCCAAGCGTGTCGCTCAGCCGACGCGACCTGCGCTTCTTCAATGCCTTCCCGCGCTTGCGCATCAACCGCTACGAGGGCGTCATCCGAGCTACCGACCTCCGTGACCGAGCCCGCGAGCTGTTCCGCCGCTAGCCGGGACGGGCGCGCTCGCGGCTTCCTTGCTCGCGTATTTCCCGTTGGTTTCGCGCCCGTTGCCGCGCTGTTTCCAAGATTGCGGTGCCGTTGGAGACGGCAAGATTTGGGTCGAGCCGGCCGAGGAGGTTATCCGCATCCGCACCGGCGAACATGGCCCCGCCGCGGTGTAGGACAATCTTTCGCCTGACGGGCGTGCCTCTCTTGGGGCGCGCCCGTTCTCGTCTACAATATCGTGCAGACGAAGGAGAGGCATGCCCATGATCAAGATGTTTGCGAGTGACTTAGACGGAACGCTGCTGAACGCCCTGCATGAGGCGGATGGGACCATCCGCCGTGCCATTCGCGAGCTGACCGAGGCTGGCCTGCATGTGGTTCCCGCGACCGGACGCTCGACGCTGCCGGTCGGCGAGCATGGCTTTACGGGCCTGGCGCTTGACGCCTGCTGCTCTAACGGCTCCATCGTGCGCGACAGTCATGGCGAGGTGCTCAAAACCTGGACCATCGACCCGCAGGTTACCGAGGAGCTGCTCAAGGCGTTCCCGGACATTTGCTTCGACTGCTCCACGCCCGACGGCATGTTCTCGAGCGGTTCGTTCGAGATGCACCAGGCGGGCTTTAAAAAGGACAGCCCCATCAAGCGTATTGTGATGCGCGGCATGCGTGCACGTGGCGGGTATCACGAGGAGCAGTATTTCGATCAGTCGATCGGCGACATCCTGCGTCACGATGTATGCAAGATTAACTGTCGCGTGACCTCGCCCGAGCTGGAGCGCGACCTTAAGGCGTATTTGGCCGAGCGATCGGACCGCGTGGTCAACGCGCCGTTCGATCCGGTGATGTTCGAGATCACGGACGTGGCGTGCAACAAGGGCGAGAGCGTGGCCTGGCTGGCGGGCTACTACGGCATTGCCGAGGATGAGGTCGCGGTTTACGGAGACGGCGGCAACGACATCGCCATGCTCAAACGCTTCCGCCACAGCTACGCGACCAAAAACGCAAGCGATGCCGCCAAGGCCGCCGCGAGCGCAACTATCGGCAGTTGCATGGTCCACGCCGTCCCCAAACACATGCTCGCCACCATGCGCAAGCAAAACTCTCGCACCGTCATCGAATAATGTGACAAAGGGACAGCCCCTTTGTCACATCCTAAATATTGCCTTTACGTGTTGATGCACACGGTGTGCAATAATACTCGCACTGTGCAATAGCGCACAGGCTGAGTAACAAGGAGGACGCTTGTCCCAGCTCGAGAAATGCGATCGCCGGTCCCTTCGCTCGCAGCGTGCCCTTCGCCAGGCGCTTGCCAGCGAGCTTGCCGAAAGCGGCGACTTTTCGCGCATTAACGTCGCGTCGCTCACCGAGCGCGCCGGTCTTACACGCCGCACGTTCTATTCGCACTACCGCGATATTCCCGACTTTATCAATCAAATCGAGGACGGCTTGCTGGCCGAGATCCGTGAGCGCATTGAGCTCATCACTGCAGCTCAGCTGCCTGATCTCTATCACAATATCGATGAGCTCGAGCCGGCGCCCGGTTCGGTTGAGCTGCTGCGTTATCTTGCGGCCAACCGCGACTTAATCGGTGCGCTGCTGGGTCCGGGCGGCGACCAGGCCTTCATTAAAAGGATCATCGACACCGCTCGTGAGGCTGTGGTGCCGCGTGCGCAGACGGGCATTTTGGGCCTGGCGCTGGGTACGTTCTTTGACTACTACGTCACCTACGTCGTGAGTGCCGAGGTCGGCATGATTCAGCGCTGGTTTGAGCGTGGGCTCACCGAATCGCCCGAGGCCATGGCGCGCATTATGACGGTGCTCGCTTTTGTGCGCCCTGGTGACCTGTATGGCCAACCCATCGATATCAACGTGCCGGAATATGGCATGAAGCTATTGAACTTGCAGCTCGAGGACGCGGCCGACACCGTCGCAACCGTCGAGTCCAACAACTAAGAGGAGAGACAGATGAGCAAACTCGTCGAGGGCATTAAGGACCGTATGGTTGCTGCCGCACGCGAGGCCGCGCCCGCCGTGGTGGACGCCGCGCAGAAGGCCGCGACCGCGGCTGCCGAGAAAGTTGCCGAGGCAGTTGCCGATGCCAAGAACGCAGCAGGGGAGACGTCCGTCGCTAGCGAGCTCGCCACCGCCGCTGAGTCCGTGGCCGCCGCCCACGCCCCCGAAGGCGCGATCTTCAACCCCGAGAACGCTCGTGGCAACCTGCACCTGGGCATCGACGTGGGCTCCACTACCGTCAAGCTCGCTGTGCTCAACGACGACAACCAGATCGTCTACGCCAAGTACCAGCGCCACCACACCGACGTCCGCGCCTGCGCCCGCGACCTGTTCGAGGGTGCCGCGACCGTGCTGCCGACGGCCCAGATGACCTGCGCCATTACCGGCTCGGGCGGCCTGCTGCTGTCCCAGTGGCTCGACCTGGAGTTTGTCCAGGAGGTCATCGCCAGCAAGCGTGCCGTCGAGACCCTCATCCCGGCCACCGATGTCGCCATCGAGCTGGGCGGAGAGGACGCCAAGATCATCTACTTCGACAACGGCATCGAGCAGCGCATGAACGGCACCTGCGCCGGCGGCACGGGCGCGTTCATCGACCAGATGGCCACTCTGCTGCACACCGACGCCAGCGGCCTTAACGAACTCGCGGCCAACGCCACCACCATCTATCCCATCGCCAGCCGCTGCGGCGTTTTTGCCAAGACCGACGTCCAGCCGCTGCTCAACGAAGGTGCCCGCCCCGAGGACGTGGCTGCCTCCATCTTTCAGGCTGTCGTGACCCAGACCATCTCGGGCCTGGCATGCGGCCGTCCCATCCGCGGCAACGTCGCCTTCCTGGGCGGCCCGCTGCAGTACCTCTCCGAGCTGCGCCACCGCTTCTACCTCACGCTCAACCTGGACGAGGAGCACCGTATCGTGCCCCAAAACGCTCACCTGTTTGTGGCGAGCGGCGCCGCCATGGCGCACGAGTCCAACAAGCTCAGCACGTTCCCGCAGCTCATCGAGGCTATCGACAGCCTGGGTGACACGCAGGGTGCCGAGGTCGAGCGTCTGGATCCGCTCTTTGCCACCGACGAGGACTTTGCCGAGTTCAAGACCCGCCACGACCAGGAAGTCGTCCCCAAGGGCAAGCTCGACGGCTACACCGGCCGCGTGTTCATCGGCATCGACGCCGGCTCCACCACCATGAAGGCCGCGCTCGTGGGCGAGGACGGTCAGCTGCTGCACACCTGGTACGGCAACAACAACGGCGACATCCTTGGCACGGCCAAGGTCATCATGGCCGATTTCTACAACCACATCCCCGCCGGCTGCACCATCGGCCACGTGACAACTACGGGCTACGGCGAAGCGCTGCTCATCGAGGCGCTCAAGGCCGACTCCGGCGAGATCGAGACCGTTGCGCACCTGCGCGGCGCCAAGGCGTTCCTGCCCGGCGTCGAGTTTATTCTGGACATTGGCGGCCAGGACATGAAGTGCCTGCGCGTCAAGGACGGCGTTATCGAGCACATCATGCTCAACGAGGCCTGCTCGTCGGGTTGCGGTAGCTTTATCGAGAGCTTCGCCGTCTCTATGAACATGGACGTGCGCGCGTTTGCCGATGCCGCCATCCATGCCAAGGCCCCGGTCGACCTGGGCAGTCGCTGCACGGTCTTTATGAACTCGCGCGTCAAGCAGGCGCAAAAGGAAGGCGCCACGGTGGGCGACATTGCGGCCGGCCTGTCCTATTCCGTCATCAAGAATGCCCTGTTCAAAGTCATTAAGTTGCGCGATCCCAAGGAGATCGGCAGCCAGGTAATCGTTCAGGGCGGCACCTTTATGTCCGATGCCACGCTGCGCGCGTTTGAGCAGCTCACCGGCGTTCACGCCGTGCGCCCCGACATCGCCGGCTGCATGGGCGCCTATGGTGCGGCCCTGCTCGCCCGCGATCGCGCCGGCGCCGACGGCACTTCGACCATTCTTTCTGCCGAGGACATCGCGCACCTCACCGTGACGCAAAAACACGTCCGCTGCGGTCGTTGCTCCAACAACTGTCAGCTCACCGTCAACGATTTTGGCGGCGGTAGGCGCTTCATTACCGGTAACCGCTGCGAGAAGGGTGCCGGCCACAAAAAGCAGAAGACCGAGGCCCCCAACCTCTTCAAAAAGAAAAACGAGCTGCTCTTTAACCGCGAGGTGCTGAGCCCCGACGAGGCCCCGCGCGGCACCGTCGGCATCCCGCGCGCACTCAACATGTACGAGAACTACCCCTTCTGGCACGCGTTCTTTACACGCCTGGGCTTTAGCGTGCAGCTGTCCGACCAGTCGAGCAAAAAGACCTACCAGGCGGGCATCGAGTCCATGCCGTCCGAGAGCGTGTGCTATCCGGCCAAGATGAGCCACGGCCACGTGATGAACCTTATCGACCGCGATGTCGACTTCATTTGGATGCCGTGCGTGCGCTGGGAGCGCAAGGAGGATCCGACGGCTGGCAACTGCTATAACTGCCCTATCGTCATGAGCTACCCCACGGCGTTGGCACTCAACATCGACGAGATCCGCGAGCAGAACATCGAGTTCCTGTACCCATTTGTGCCCTATCACGATAAGACCGAGCTCAAGCGTCGTCTGTACCAGGTGCTCGCCGTCGACCGTGTGGCCGATGCGCAAGCCGGTCGCGGTCGCGTGCGCGGTCCCAAGATCACGCGCTCCGAGGTCGATGCCGCCGTCAACGCTGCCTTTGAGGCCGATGCGCGTTTCCACGAGGACATCCAGACCATGGGCGAGGAGGCTCTTAAGTGGGTTGAGGATCACGGCGGTCACGGCATTGTGCTCGCCGGCCGTCCTTACCACAATGACCCCGAGATCAACCACGCCCTGCCTGAGCTTATCTCGAGCTTTGGCTTTGCGGTCTTTACCGAGGATTCGCTCGCGCATCTCGTGAAGCCCGAGCGCCCGATCCGCGTCGTCGACCAGTGGATGTACCACTCGCGCCTCTACGCCGTGGCCCGTTTTGTGACGATGCGCAACGATCTGGACCTGATCCAGCTCAACTCTTTCGGCTGCGGCCTCGATGCCCTGACCACCGATCAGGTGCAGGAGATTCTGGAAGCCAGCGGCAAGATCTATACCGTGCTCAAGATCGACGAGGTATCCAACCTGGGCGCCGCGCGTATCCGTATTCGCTCGCTCATGGCAGCGCTCAAGGACCAGGAGGCCGAGCGCCTGGCCGAGGCCACGGCCGCGGGCGAGGCCTACGAGCAGGGCGATGCCGCGCCGGTGGGGCCCTCCACGGATGCCCCCGCGTTCGCGAGCCGCAAGTACACGTTCGAAGCGCAGCGTGAGAGCGCATCGACCGCGTGGCCCAAGGTGCCCTTTACCGAGCAGATGCGCGACGAGGGCTACACCATTCTGTGCCCGCAGATGGCGCCGATCCACTTTGACCTGGTCAAAGAGGTGTTCCGCGGTGCCGGCTACAACCTGGAGCTGCTGCCCTCGACCGACCATGACGCCGTCGAGGCGGGCCTGCGCTACGTGAACAATGACATCTGCTATCCGTCGATTCTGGTGACGGGCCAGATTATGGAGGCCATCGAGAGCGGTCGGTACGATCTGTCCAAGACGGCTGTGGTCATCAGCCAGACCGGCGGCGGCTGCCGTGCCACCAACTACATCGCACTCATCCGCAAGGCCCTGCGCGAGAGCGGCCACCCCGAGATTCCGGTGATCTCGCTTTCGGCCGTGGCGCTCGGCGAGGACAACCCCGGCTTTAAGATTACGCCAGCGCTGCTTAAGCAGGCAGTTTACGCGGTACTCTTTGGCGACGTGATGATGCAGATGCTCTATCGCTGCCGCCCGTACGAGGCCACGCCCGGTGCCGCCAACGCGCTCTACGAGGAGTACATGGCGCGCGCCCGCAAGCTGGCGCCCAAGTTCAACAGGCACAACTACACCAAGCTGTGCCGCGAGGCCATCCGCGCGTTCGACACCATGCCGCTCGTGGGCGAGGGCACCAAGCCGCGCGTGGGTGTGGTCGGCGAGATTCTGGTCAAGTTCCATCCCACGGCCAACAACCACGTGGTCGACGTGATCGAGCGCGAGGGCTGTGAGGCCGTGGTGCCGGGCCTGCTCGACTTCTTCCTGTACTCCATGAGCAACGCCGAGTTGCAGAAAGACGAGCTGGGAAGCTCTGCCACTACGCGCGCTGGTATGCAGGCGCTCATCAAGCTCGTGGACTGGATGCGCACGCCGGTGGAAGAGATGCTCGAAAAGTCCCGCCGCTTTGAGGCGCCCGAGCGCATCGGCACCATGGCCGACAAGGCCCGCACGGTGCTTTCGGTGTGCAACAACATGGGCGAGGGCTGGTTACTCACGGCCGAGATGCTCGACCTGATCGATCACGGTGCGCCCAACATCATCTGCACGCAGCCCTTTGCGTGCCTGCCCAATCACGTGGTGGGCAAGGCCGTGATCAAGGAGCTGCGCCGTCAGCACCCCGAGAGCAATATCGTCGCGGTGGACTACGACCCCGGTGCGTCCGAGGTCAACCAGCTCAACCGCATTAAGCTCATGATTAGCGTGGCCAAGGAAAACATGCGCGCCGGTAAGGGCTTTAAGCTCGAGAAGGTGGCGCCGCTCGCGATGGACGAGGTCACCGGTCAGATGCGTGCCCACGACGGCTGTGCGAGCTGCGGATCTGCCAGTGAGGAGGCCGTTGCATCGGTCGCCAAGCGCCTGGGGCGCGGTATTAAGAAGTAGTTGGCCTACTTCGAGCCGGATATAAGACAAACGGGTGGTAGTCGTACCGGCTACCACCCGTTTTTGCTGAACATATGTTGCGCAAATGATTTCGCTGCAGCCTTCCGTGGGCTTGTCCGATTTCTGGGTCGGCTCGGGCTTTGAGGACAAGTTGCTGCAGGCCCAAGGCGATTTTTCGCTCAACGCAGGCCAGCACAGTGTGACCTATCTGCCAAACGACGAGACGACCGCTACGGTCTGGCCATCACCACCTACGAGATGGAAGCCGAAAAGTACATCTACCGCGTGTACAAGTACGAGCTGTAGGGCCGCGCTTAGGTTTGACCAATGGAGTATGAAAACACGCCGTTCGCCGATGCCCCCTCCGCGAGTGGCAGCCATATGTTTTGATATCAGAAACATATAGTTGTCGCCAGCCTGCTGGCGACGTTCCCCCTGATATCAGAGGCTCCAGGTATGTTTCGCGCTCCGTTAAACAACTATCGATTGGGCTAACATGGACCGCCGTGCTATTTCGGTAACCCTTGCAGTGGTCTGTCTGACTGTGCTCCTGGGCGCTACAGGGCTGTTTGCTATAAGCCGAGAAACGTCCTATATGCAGGAATGCGCTTCCGAAGGGTTTGCCATTGATGGTTACTACCGGGATGACAAAACGAGTCGGGAAATCCTGGCCTTTCTTGAGGAGGATGGCTGTCGATGGCAACTGGTCGACAAAGACGGCAGCTGCGTTGACGGGCAGTTTAAGCGTACGGATGACCCCAACATCCTGATATTAAAGAAGGAAAACGGCGAAGAATTCGGCACGGTTCACGTTGCGTATATATCGCGCCGACGCAATCAGGGGCAGATTTACCTAATTAGAAATACTAAGGTGACCCGATTTTATCTTGTGAGCACCGATCCAGCGTTTACGGTGGGGTCTGGCGATGTCGATGCGGACGTCTGATTCACGGCAATAAAACAGCGAGCGGGGCGCGGACGTGAACTACGTCCCGCTTTTTGCTTGTGCCTGCGTCGCGTCTGAGCCTCGCCGCGACTTGCGCCTGTGCGCGGGAGCCATCCCATGCTCCGCATTACTCCACATCAAACTCCACGCGATCGAGTTCGGGCACGTTGAGGTCAATGAGCTTGCGGGCGACGTGACGGTCGTGTGCCCCAAGTGCCTCGCTTGTCGTCACATGGGCGACAATCTCGCGCTCGACGATGCCCTCCTCGTCGCCTTCGGTGGCCGAGGTCTCGACGGCGACGGTGTAATCCTTAAAGCCCGGCAGCACCGCGGCAAGCTCGCGCGTGGTTTCGGTGACACCGTAGCCGTCCTGCACGCCGGCCTGCGCCGAGCCAATGGAACCCGCCGTCATGACGATGCAGGGGATGGCAAAGACCACCGTGCCCACAATAATGCGGCGGCGCACCTTGCGTGACAGCTCATCGACCTCGGCATTTTCCTCGGCTGTCACAATGCCGTCGCCGTTGAGGTCGCGCTTGAGCGGTACACGTAAAAGAAGCAATACGGCTTCGGCCGCCAGCGCGATAAAGACCACGTTGATGCCAAACTCATAAAGCGCCGAGAGAAACAGTGACCCGCTTGCGATGGCGATGCCGTAGCCCGCCGCGCACAGGGGCGGCATGAGCGCGGTCGCCACGGCCACGCCGGCGATGAGCGTGGCGGGTTCCTGGTCGCGCGAGTTGCCCAGCCCGCCTGCAAAGCCGCCTGCGAGTGCGACGGTAAGGTCCCAGACGGTGGGTGTCGAGTTGTCGATGATGGCGGCCGTGGTGGTGCCAAGGGGCGAGAGCTTAAAGTACAGCGTGGACGTGACCAGGCAAAAGGCCATCTGCAGCGCAAGGCTGGCGACGGCTTCGACGGTAATCTCGCGGTCGAGCGTGGCAACACCGTATGCCATGGCAAGGACCGAGCCCATGAGCGGGCAGATGAGCATGGCGCCCACGATGGCGATGTCCGAATCGATATCGAGGCCGATGCTTGCGATCAGCATGGCGATGATGAGGATGCATAGGTGGGAGCCAGTCAGACGCGCCCCGTTTACAAAACGCTTGCGGATCACGTGGTAGGGCGCGCGACCCTCGCGAATGTTGAATGCGCGCTTGAGGAAGCGGGTGATGTTTTCCATGGCTTCGCTATGGGCAGGGCGGATGCCGTGGCGCCGGTGATGGCGTTCGCGTAGTCGCTTGATCTGTTGTTTGTCGAGTTCCATGTCCACCTCGTTCCAGCGCGGTCCGCGCAACGCGCCCGTTGTCATAACTCTACACCGTGGCGGGCGGGGTGTCTGTTGGATGCGGAATCCGATAGGGCGGATGACGCGGGAGCAAATGCAAATCACAGGCTCAATTCCATCCCGCGAGAATATGATGCACCAGCTCCTTCAAATGTGACGAAACTGTGAAGCACGAGAGCGTGAATTTCAAAAAATACGCTGGTCGCCAATGTTGCGCAACAGAATTCAAAAATCGACAGCTACCGTTTGATACGTATGGATACATCCGTGTCAAAGGGAGAAAGCCATGGCAAACTACAGTCCACAACACTTTGAGCCTCGGGCCAAGGCCGTCAACGTCAAGGGCGTTGCCAACCGCGCCGTCGCAACCGTTTTGACGGCGGGCCTCATCGCTCAGCCGCTCATGTCGCCGCTGGCGGCAATCGCTGCACCGTCAACCGATAACGGCGATTCTGTTCAGGGGGGGGGTAGTTCTGTAGAGAACACCGTTGCCGCCGGTAACCAAGCGGTCGTAAAGACGGCTGCCCAGCTGGCCGAGGAGTCGGCAAAGCAGCTCAAGGACGCTCAGGCCGCCTACGATGCCGCCCAGAAGAAGGCCGACGCGGCGGGCCAGTCTCAAAAGCAGGCACAGCAGCAAAAGAATCAGGCCTCGCAGGCCGTGACCGATAACGCCGCCGAGCAGAACGAGGCCGAGGTAGCCGCGCTTCAGGAGAAGATCGACGAGCTTAAGGCAGCCGTCGAAAAGACCGAGCAGCAGCAGAAGAAGCTGGGCGACCTGAACGATCAGCTCGAACAGGCCAACAAGAGTGTCGAGGATAAGACCCAGGCGCTCAAGGACGCCAAGGCAAAGCAGGATGAGGCCAAGAAGGCCCTCGATGATGCCCAGGCCAAGCTCGAGGCCATGGGTATGGACGAGTACGAGGCCGCCAAGAAGGCCGTCGAGGACGCGCGGGCAAAGCTCGATGACGCCAATAAGGCCGTTACTACTGCACAGGACAATCTGGACCAGGCCAAGGCTGCCGAGGCCAGCGCCCAGCAGGAAAAGCAGAATACCGAGGCAGCTTTGACGACTGCCCAGGCCAAGAAGCAGGAGACTGCCGCTGCTCTCGCAGCCGCAACCACCGCGCGCGATAACGCCCAGCAGAAGTTCAACCAGGCGCAGGCCGCGCTCGATGCTGCCGTCTCGGGTACGGGTGTTGACCTGAGTGCGCTTGAGGCCGCCAAGAAAGCTGCTGCTGGTGAGCTCAAGACCGCGCAGGCGGAGCTCAATGCCGCGACGGATGCCGACGCCACCGCACAGACAAATCTGCAGGCCGCCCAGGCTGCCGTCGCTGCCGCGCAGGAGAAGGCCAACGCCGCCAACGCTGCTGTAGCATCTGCCCAGTCTGCATACGATGCGGCAAACAAGGAGTACAAGGACGCGGCCAGTAAGCGTGACGCCGCGAAGACGGCATACGAGCAGGCCCAGCAGACCGAGGCCGACAAGAAGACCGCGTACGATAAGCTTGTCGAAGTTCGCAAGCAGAAGCGCAGTGAGTGGGAGGCAGCCTGCGCTGCTTCGAACGCCGCGGAAAAGGCTTATGACGCTGCTAATGTCCAGGTTGAGGCTCTTGAGCAGCAGATTGCTGACCTCAAGTCCAACATGACCGTTGACCAGGAAGTCATCAATAAGGGCATGCTCGGCTTTATGGCCTACATCAGCAACAGCAGCGATTTCACGGCTATGCAGAAATCGAACGCCAAGGACGCAATGGCTACACTCACCGGCGCTGACGACAAAGCCGAGTGGTATGACGATTACGTCGATCAGGACATGTCTCGCGACACCAATCCGCTTTCCTTGGAACAGCTGCGCAACGCCCTGACATATCTCGACACCCAGAACAACCTCCGCAAGGCGAACGGTCAGTCGGCGCTCAGCGTCAGCCTCCGCATGACCGCAGCAGCTGCACTCAACGCCTCATATTCATCGAATATTTGGGATCACTCGAACTGTTACTTCGATAATGCTGAGAATCTCGCAGGTGGTGGCGGTGCATATACCGGTGGTGAGACCGAGGATACCCTGGGCTGGCCCTACACCGGTCTCTACACTCAGGAGAAGGTTAATTACGAGAATTGGATTAAAAAGTACGGTGTGGATAGCGAGGCCGGCAAAGATCTCATGGCTCATCGCTATGATTCGTACTATATCTACCAAAACTATTACGATGTGTACCACGGTACAAAAGATAAGAATGGCAATCAAAGAGGAGACGCCTGCGGGCACTATCTCAACATTATCGATTCCGCTACGGTGGCTATCGGCATCGCGACCGGTAGCGGTAAGAACACCGATTCCGAGGTAACCATATTCGATTACAGCGCTGATGACACTCAGGCTGATTTCACTGTTTCCGAGTTCAAGAAGCTCGTCAACGACTACATCGATTCTGCCTATAACGCTGGCGGCACGCAGGCGCAGAAGGCGCAACTCAAGGAGCTCCAGAGCAAGCTCGCCGAGGCGCAGAAGACGCTGGGCACGGCCGATACGGCATATCTCGCTGCTCTCAATAATCAGAAAGGCGCACAAGACGCCTATACCGCAGCCGACACGAACGTGAACACCGCCAAGGGCGAGTACGAGAAGGCTAAGTCCGGCACCGCCGCCGCGAAGACGGCATACAACGCCGCGAAGGACGCGCTCGGCGGAATCGACATCGAGTCCCTCAAGCAGAACCTCGATGCCGCCAAATCTGAGGCCGCTACTGCCCAGGCAGCTCTCGATAAGGCAAACGCCACGCTTGCTGACAGCAAGACGAAGGCAGCCGAGGCCGCTGCTCACAAGGCGAAGGCTCGCAGCGCCCGCGATGCCGCCAAGGCAAAGTCCGAACAGGCCAATGAGGCGTATGACAACGCCACGGCTTCGGTCAAGGACCTTGCCGCCAAGCGCGATGCCGCCCAGGCGGACCTTGCGAATAAGCAGGGCTCGCTTGACGATGCCAAGAAGGCCGACGACACTGCCCAGGCTGGCGTTGACAAGGCTCAGGCCGCAGATACGCACGCCGCGACCGCTCTTTCGGACGCCAAGCAGGCAGTTGCCGCCAAGAAGCAGGCCCTGTCCGACGCACAGGCGAAGGCCAAGGCCGCCGAGGGCGAGCTGGCTACCGCGAACAAGGCCTTCGAGCGCTTCGCCGGCGCCCAGAAGGCGGTCGACGACGCCAAGGCCACCTATGACGCTACCGTCGCCGGTGTCGCCGATGCCCAGAAGCAGCTCGAGGCCGCCAACGGAGCCGTCGTCGATGCGAACTTCGAGATCGTCAAGGCCAAGGCCGAGCTTGCCAACGACGAGGCACTCAAGGCCGATCTTGAGGCTGTCGACCACAAGGCATCCCTTGCCGCGGGCACGACGGGCAACGAGAAGCTGGTCAAGCTGAACGCTGCCTACGCTCGCTATAAGGCTGCCGTCGATGCCGCTGCTGGTCTCAAGGCTGCTCTGAGCGATGCCGATGCCAAGCTGTCCGATGCCAACGACGCCTATGCCGCCGCGCTTGCCGAGCTTGGCGATGCCAAGGATGCCCTGGCTGCCGCGCAGGCCGAGTACGACAAGTATCATCCCAAGGCCGAGCCGCAGGCCAAGCCTCAGGTTGCGCAGGCTGCTGCAAAGGCCCCCGTTGCCAAGAAACAGGCTGCGCCTGCCGCGCTCGCCCAGACTGGCGACAATTCCGCTCTTGCGGGCGAGGTGTTCGTCATCGGCGGTATCACTCTCGTGGCCGCTGGTGTGACGCTGAGCGATCGTCGTCGCAAGCAGATGTAGCGTTTCGAGCGTAGTTTCTGCAACGAACTTCGGTTCATAGCAGGAGCGCTTCGATGGCTTAACCGATAAGGCCGGCGCGCTGTCATACGCAGCGCGCTGGCCTATCTTTGTTTCGATATCAAAAAGCCCGGTCGGCAGCCGCGAAAGCTACCGACCGGGCAAGCCGTAGGCAATATGGTTGCTGTCGAGCAGCTGCTCGACTTAGCCCAGCAGGCTCAAGCCCACGGAGACAAACGCCAGGATAACGCCGACGATGGACTCGCCGCCGAGCAGGCCGCTGGCGACAACCAGGCCCTGCTCTTGGAAGGCGGCGTCCTTGGCAGCCCTCTCCTCGTCAGAAAGACCAGCGGTGGCGTCGCGGTGGGCGGACCACTTGTCGTAGGCGAGCTTGACGCAGGAGCCCAGGAATGCCGTGAGTGACATGTAGAACGGCAGGTACACGCCCAGGCCGATCATCATGGCCGGAATGCCAAGCCAGTACATGACGATGCCGGCGATAAAGCCACCTGCGAACCACGGCACGCTCGGGATGCCCGAGACCATGGTGGCGACCACGCTTGCCTGCGCGGCCACAAAGCTCTTGTCGGGGCCGAAGGCGTCCGGACCATAGGCGGTGACGAGCGCGACCATGACAGCGGCAGCGACCAGGGCACCCACGATGCCGCCAATGGCTTGGCCGATCCACTGCGCACGCGGGTTGGTGCCCAGCACGGCGCCGGCCTTAAAGTCGTTCATGACGTCGCCCGCAAGGCCGCACGCCACGGCTACGATGCCGGCGATAAAGAACAGCTTGACCTGAGCGATCTGCGCGAAGGCGGCCACGATGAGCATAACGATGAGGCCAAAGATCTCCATGGGGTCGATGCCCGTCTGGCCGCAGCTCTGTGCGCTCATGATGGTGGTGACAAAGGTGAATAGCGTCACGATGACGGCCGGAACGGGGCCAAGGTTAAGCACGATGGCGATGATCACGGCGATGGCGGCAGCGCCCAGGCCGATGATGCCGGCGTCGAGCTTAAGCGATCCCGAGATGAGCGACTGCTCGTCGGTGTCGGTGGAGCTGTCGGCGGCAAGACCGCGGACGATACCGGCGACCTGCGGCAGGATGTCCTTGAGGACGACGGCGACGCCAAAGCCCATCATGAGGCCCATGCCCAGGGACTTGACGATGCCTTGCGCAGTCATAACGTCGAACAGACCGGCAGCGGTGCCGCCCACGATGATGCCAAAGTTGCCCAGCAGGGCGCCGGCAAACCAGAAGGCGACCGGGGCGAAGCCCACGAGGAAGCCGACGGAGAGCAGCATGGGCGAGTTGTAGATGGCAAAGGTCACGCCGGGGATATTGAGCGTGCACAGCATGCTGGGCACCACGCCCAGAGCGTCGCGCAGCACGCTGTAGATGCCGGCGATGGCCATGGAGCCAAAGAGCTGCTTGCCGGTTTTGCCGCCGGCCTCGGTTGCGCGCAGGGTCTGAGCTGCGGCGTTGCCGGTGGGGAACTCAAGCGCGGCGTCCACGATAAAGTGACGGTGGATGAGCGCGGTGGCCAGCAGGCCCAGGATGGTGCCGGCGAGTGCCACGATAAACATGTCGAGCCAGCTGATCTGGTCGGCATATCCCAGCATCCAGGCGCCCGGGATGGTAAACGCCAGGCCGCCGGCGACCATGGCGCCCGCGGACATGATGGTGTGGGTGACGTTGGCCTCGTTGAGGCTGGCATTGCCCATGAGCTTAAGGAAGAACAGCGAAATGACGGCAGCGAAGACGATCGGCCAGGGGAGAGCGCCCATCTTGAGGGCGGTGTAGGCCGAGCTTGCCGTGATAATCACGCAGCCAAGGACGCCGATGACGACGCCGCGCAGCGTGAGTTGCCCGCGCATCGAAGCGCGGTTCGAGGGATTGCTCATATAGAACTCCTTTGCGTATATCCGCTTCCCCCGGGAGCGCCGCTACGGATACGGCGCGGGAAGTCGGGTTACCAAGGGCCGCCGCGTGAGCTCGCGCGCGACCGCGCACCAGTATAACCGCAAGCTAGTCATTTCGGGATGACTGGTTTAGGTAGGCGATATACTGCTGGGCAGACGAAAGGAGCGCCGACGATGCTTAATGGGTGCGCATATATATTGACGGTCGACGTGGGCAACACGTTCATTCGCTTTGGCCTGTTTGCCGAGGATTCGGCCGCGGCGCAGGAATGCCCGCTTGCGACGTGCGAGATCACCACGCCGTCGAGCATCACAGCAGACGAGGCGCGCATGCGTCTCGCTCAAGTCATGGCCGCGCTAGCGGCCGATGCGGGCATGCCGGGTGCACTCGTTCCCGCGGCCGCAGTGCTGAGCTGCGTGGTGCCGGCGCTCGAGCGCCCGTGGAAGACGGCGCTTTCCCGCATCTGCACGGGGCGCGTGCTCACGGTGGGGCCGGGACTTAAGACCGGCATGCCCGTCCACTACGACGACCCGGCCGAGATCGGCCCCGACCGCATCGCCGACGCCGTGGCGGCCCGGGCCGTTTACGGCTCTCCGTGCATCGTGATCGACCTGGGCACTACGACCAATATCGAGGTCATCGACGCGTGCGGTACCTTTGTGGGCGGCGTCATCGCGCCGGGTCTGGCGCTCGGCGCCCGCTCGCTCTCGGCCGCTGCGGCGCGTCTGCCGCAGGTCGAGCCTTCGGCGCCCACGCATGTGATCGGCCGCAACACGCGCGAGGCCATGCGCTCGGGCGTGGTCTTGGGCGAGGTGGCACGCATCGACGGCATGCTCGACATGGTGCTCGCCGAGATGCGCGCGACCAAGGCTGCGGGGGAGGGCGATGTGCCCATCGTCATTACCGGCGACGACGCCGAGGCGCTCGCGGCCCTTGTCGGCCATAGCCTGACGGTCGACGACGCGCTGACGTTGCGAGGACTCGCCGAGCTCTACCACATCAACCAAAAGCCCCGCCGCGTGTAAAAGTGAGGGCGCCGGCGGGACAAACGCCCTCACCTTTCACCTGCTACAATGGGTCAAACTATTGCGATTACGGAGGTGTCTGCCATGTCGGACGATCTTCATCAAACTTCGTCAGGCAAGCGCCTGGACGTCATTAGCTGGGACGAGTTCTTTATGAGCGTGGCCATCGCCGCGCAGCGCCGCAGCAAGGACCCCAACACGCAGGTGGGTGCGTGCATCGCCAACACCAACCACCGCATCCTTTCGGTGGGCTACAACGGTACACCCTCGGCGCTCAACGACGACTTTTTTCCGTGGGGTACGAGCGACGACCCGCTGCAGGACAAGCACAACTACGTGGTCCATGCCGAGGCCAACGCCGTGCTCAACTACCGTGGCTCGCTCAAGGACCTCGAGGGTTCCACGGTCTACGTCACGCTGTTCCCGTGCCACGACTGCGCCAAGATTTTGGCTCAGGTGGGCGTGGGCGAGGTTGTCTACCTGGACAACAAGTACGCCGACACCGATGACGGACGCATCAGCCGCCGCATCCTCGACTCCTGTGGCATCAGCTACCGCCAGGTCATCGTCGATGTTCAGATTGGTACCGGGGGACAGGCTCGACAGTAATCATGCGTTGTCGCTATCTGACGACGAACGCAGCTCAAAGAGCCCCGTCCCAAATTGACTACTCGTGAAAGTCGCGTCTGCGCGCATGGACGGCTCGTGAGCGGGTACATGGCTGTAGTAACATAGCTTCTGTCCGCGGGCGTGCCCGCGTTATTGTGAGAAAGGAGCCCCTGTGGCTGTTAACGAAGAGCTGCTTAAGAAGGTTCTTGAAGAGATTCGTCCCAACCTGCAGGCCGATGGCGGCGATATGGAGTATGTGGGCGTCGACGACGAGGGCGTCGTCAAGCTGGAGCTGCAGGGCGCCTGCGCCGGCTGCCCCATGAGCTCGCTGACCTTGTCTATGGGCATCGAGCGTATCCTGAAGGAGCACGTGCCCGGCGTTACCCGTGTCGAGCAGGTCAATGCCTCCGGCGAGACCGACGACCTGTACGACGAGTACGCGCCGTTCTAAGATGCGAAAGCTGCGGACGGTACGCTCCGCATAGACGTTACGCCCAAATATGCGGCTGCGAGCGTAAGGCCCGCGGACGCATTTGTATGTAGGGAGTAGGAGGGTCGACATGCTCAACGACTTCTACCATATGCTTGATCCCGTCGCGATTTCGGCGGGGCCTATCACGATTTACTGGTATGGTCTGGCCTATGTGGTCGGCGCCCTGCTCACGGCGGTTGTCATGTACCGCACACAGCGTCGCTGGGGCTTTAACATCACGATTGATGACCTGACGAGTGTCGTGGTCGGCGTGGTCTTTGGCCTCATTATCGGTGCGCGCCTGTTCTACGTCATCTTTTACGGCGACGGCTACTACTGGGCGCATCCGCTCGAGATCTTTGCCACCAATGAAGGCGGCATGAGCTTCCATGGCGGCCTGGTGGGCGGCATCATCGGCGGCGTGCTCGTGTGCCGCATGTATAAGCTCGACGCATGGACTTTGGCAGACCTTGCCGTCATAGGCGCGCCGCTGGCCTTGTGCCTGGGCCGTTGTGCCAACTTTGTCAACGGAGAGCTGTGGGGCAAGCCGACCGATCTGCCCTGGGGTGTGGTTTTTGGCGGGACTGCGGGCGATATGCCGCGTCACCCCTCCCAGCTCTACGAGGCATTTCTTGAGGGCATCGTGCTCTTTTGCATTCTGCAGGTGCTCAGCCGCAAAAAGCCGCTGCTGCCCCAGGGTACGTTTATGGGCGTGTTCGTGATGGGGTACGGCATCGTCCGCTTTCTCGTTGAGTTCGTGCGCGTGCCCGATGCCCAGCTGGGTTATCTGCTGGGCGGCGTCATCACCATGGGTCAGCTGCTGAGTTTGCCGCTCGTGATCGCCGGTCTGGCGCTCATCATCTTCGCCCGACACCGCAATCGCCCCCAGCGCATCTACCTCGACGCCTAACCACCAAAACCACCACAAAGGGGACAGGCACCTTTGTGGTGGTTTTGCCGAGTTTGATAGGTTTCTAGAAAGGCTTTCGGACTGTGAAGGATTCCGACCTCTCCACAACGGCTGCGCGCGACGCTGCCCGCATCGTCTGGTTTAAGCGCTATCCCGCCAAGCAGACGCTCATCGCATTTTTGCTCGCGCTGTTGGCGACCACGGCGTTTTCCATCGATCCCGCCCCGGTGTCGAGCAACGCAGTCTTGGCGATTGACCCCAAAGCCTCGGGCATGCTGTACGTGTGTTACGAGGTGCTCCTCTCGTTTGCCGGCCATACCGACGCGGTCATGCTGCTTGCGCTTGCCTGCCTGCTCACGCTGCCGTTTCGCTACGTATTCTTTGGCCGCGGCGACGCTTGGCGTCCCTCGGTGATCCTTCCGTCGCTGTTCTTTGCCGTCTGCATGGTGTTTGGCCGCAGCTACGACCTCACCGACTCGGCCGAGATTGTCCTTGGCGACAAGGCCCGCATCATCTGCGCCTGGATAGGCGGTGCGGGCTGGATGCTCTTGGCGGTCGTTGCCTTCTACCTCGCCTTTGAGTGTCTAGATTGGTTGAGCTCTCGGCGCATTCCGTTTTCTGAAGCGCACTTTGGCCGCGTATGGCGTGTGGCTCACGCCGTGCTCTCGGTCCATCCCTTTGCCGGGCCCTTCCTGGTGCTTATGGTCGCCTGGGCGCCCACGCTCATCGCTTCGCTGCCCGGCCTTTTTATGGGAGACACGGGTGCGCAGATTCGCCAGTGGTTCAACTACCCCAACGGCACGAGTGACTACCTGCGTCTGCTCAACCCCAATGTGTTGCTCAACGGACATCATCCCGTGGTGCACACGGCTATCATCGGTTCGTACGTCCAGCTGGGGCTTTCACTGTTCAACAGCGCCAACGCGGGCCTCATCATCTATACCTGCGCTCAGTTCGTCATTACGGCCGCCTGCATGGCCTATTCAATCTCGTCGCTGCGCAAGCTGGGCGTGAGCCTGCCGGTTCGCGGTGCGATCCTGCTGTTCTTTGTGTTTATGCCCATGTTCTCCAACTACGCGGCCTTGCTTACCAAAGACGTGCTGTTTGCCGACGCGTTTTTGATGCTGTTGGTGCAGACCGTGAAGCTCGTGGCCTGCGGCCTGCCCCGTCGCGATGCCAATGCCGAGCGTGCAGGCGAACAGAGGCCTATGCTCTTTGCGCGCCATGATTGGCTGCTGCTCGCTCTGGGTGCCATGGGTTCCACGTTTCTGCGCAACGGCGGCCTGGTGTTTCCCCTGGCGGAATGCGTAATCGCGGCAGCTTTTTGCGCATGGGACGTGCATGTGGCTCGTCGTGCAGCCAAGCAGGCTGGTGCTGCGCCTTCGGGCGCCACCCCGCGTTTCCGCTGGGTGGGAGTTCTTGCGGTGCTTGCACTCTGCCTTGCCTCTAATATGTACTTCACCAAGGTCTTTATGCCGGCACACGACATCACGCCTGGTTCCAAGCGCGAAATCCTCTCGATTCCGTTCCAGCAGACGGCTCGTTTTGTCCAAAAGCACGACGGCCTCAACTCGGGCGTCAACCCCACGGTTAAGGAGGACGGCACCATCGTGGAGGCTCCTTGCGACGGCTTGGTGACCGACGAAGAGCGTGCCGTGATCGACCGTGTGCTCAAGTACGAGAACCTGGGCCGCCGTTACAACCCGGATAAGTCGGACGCCGTCAAAAATTGCTTTAACGAGTACGCCTCGCAGGAGGACATCAAGGCCTATTTTGAGGTGTGGGCCCAGATGTTCAAAAAGGACCCCGGGTGCTATATCTCGGCGCTCATCAATAACTACTATGGGTATTTTTATCCGAGCGCTCGCGACGCATGGGTCTACAGCACGGCGCGCAGTGCCGAGATCATGGCGAAGCCCGATAACCTCAAGTACTTCGACTTCCATCCGGTCGATAGCAAGGTTGTGCGCTGGTGCGACCACCTGATCAACCTGTATCGCGTGGCAGTACAACGCATCCCGTTTATCTCGCTCACCATGAGCTCGGCCACCTATGTGTGGATCATGATCGCCGTGGTGGTCTATCTGCTACGTCGTCATTCGTGGCGCGGGCTGGCCATTTGGGTGCCGCTGCTGGGCGTGCTTGCCGTGTGCCTGATTGGCCCGTGCAACGGCTCGACCTACATGCGCTATCTGTATCCGGTCATCGCCTGCATGCCCTTCGCCATCGGCGCCACCGTCACCCGCAGCGACTTCCTCTGGTCCTAACTTGGTGCATTGGGGGTCAGGTTTCTTTGCACCAAAGGGGTCATCATCACGACGCCTTCATTTTGGGGTTTATCTCGCAGGCCAGTAGGTATATCATAACGACGTTTGTTTATATTGCCCGAGCATCTGCGCTGGGCTTTAGGTCGAAACCGATAGGAGACACGTATGTCCGGACACTCTAAGTGGGCCACAACCAAGCATCGTAAGGGCGCGCAGGACGCCAAGCGTTCCGCCCTCTTCTCCAAGCTGAGCCGCAACATCACCGTTGCTGCCCGTCTCGGCGGTGACCCGCTGCCCGAGAACAACGCCAGCCTCGCCGCTGCCGTTGCCAAGGCCAAGGCTCAGTCCATGCCTAAGGACAAGATCAAGTCCGCTATCGACAAGGCTTTTGGTTCGGGTGCTGACGCTGCCGTCTACGAGAACATCGTGTACGAGGGCTACGGTCCCGCCGGTGTCGCCGTCTACGTCGACTGCCTGACCGACAACCGCAACCGTACCGCCGCTGATGTCCGTTCCGCCTTCTCCCACGCTGGTGGCAACCTGGGCACCTCCGGCTCCGTCGCCTTCCAGTTTGAGCGCAAGGGCCAGATCGTCGTCGCCAAGGAGATTCTGGACGAGAACGCCAAGAAGGAGACCATGATCGCCAACGGTGCTGCCGGTGACGAGGATGAGTTCATGATGGCCATCGCCGAGGCCGGTGGCGAGGACTACGAGGACGCCGGCGAGGAGTGGATCGTCTGGACTACTGCCAACGAGGTCATGGCTGTCTCCAAGGCGCTCGAGGAGCAGGGCGTCCAGGTCAAGGGCTCCGAGACCACCATGGTCCCGACCACCCCGACCGAGGTCTCCGGCGCCGACGCCAAGAAGGTTCAGCGCCTCATCGACCGTCTTGAGGAGCTCGACGACGTCCAGGATGTTTACAGCACCATGGACATGACCGACGAGGTCATCGCTGCCCTCGAGGAGGAGTAGTGCCCGCACGGGTTAAGCCGTGCATATCTGGGCATAATGAAGCGAGCATGCAAGCCTCGTGGAATAGATGAGCCGGATCCGCGTGCGTAGAGCACCGGACCCGGCTCTTTTATAATGATGCGAACCGTTTTGCATTTCGAGAGCCGAGATTTGAAGGGAGCGCCGCGTGCGCGTACTCAAACGAGCCCTAGCGATCGTGTACCTTGCCGCTACCATCGTGGCGCTGGGTACGCTTGTCTGCCAGTTTTGGGGGCCGTATACGTATCGCTTTATGTTGCTGATGCGCGACCCCATGCCGCGCATTGTCGTGACGGCATGCGGCGGAGTTGTGGCGATCGGCGTGCTGGTAAGCTTCTTTCGCCTGATGTTTGCTCGTCGCGAGCCGTTCTGCGTGCATCCGGCGGGGGAGCGCAATATCGAGGTCACGCTCGCGGCGCTTTCTTCGTGTGCCAGGGCTGCTGCCGAGCGCGACGACCGCGTGATGATCGAGCATGTCGAGGCCCGCGTCCAAGGTTCCGACGATTCGCACGTCCGTTTTAAGGTCGAGGCTATCGCGCTTGACGATAAGGACGTGGCATCTTTGGCTACCGCGATGCAGCAGCGCATCGAGGAAGCTTGCGACACCATGCTCGGCACGCCGGGTACGACCGCGCGCGTCCGTTTTTTGCCGTCCAAGACTACCGTCCAGACCGTGGAGGTTTCCGGTGAGTGATACCAATCAAGATAAGACCGCTCGTACGCCGCGCCTGACGATTGACCAGAGCGCTGCGCCGGCGAGCGAACCTGTTGATTCCAAAGCAGAGGCAGCCGAGTTACAAGACGCGGCAGCCGCGGATTTTGACGAGGCTATGGGTCTCATCAAGGGTACGGGCGCTGCCATCTGGAGCTATGCTGTGCGTCATCCCAACACCACGCTCGGTGCCGTCGCCGGCTTTGTCCTCGCCGTGTTGGTGCTCACGCTCGGCCTGTGGGACACGCTCGTCATTGCATTCTTCGTGCTGATCGGCGCCGTGATCGGCCAAATTCGCGACGGCGAGAACGGGATCGTCAACTTCTTCGGCCGTCTGTTTAGCGGCCGCTAATATGTATTCGACTGTCGCATCTGCGGCAGGCATAAGGAGGAACCATGGCTTTTAATACGAAGGTCGATGTAGCCGATACCGAGCTCGAGGCAGACGAGACCGTCGCTGCCGAGGCCGAGGATGTGACGCTCGAGGACGAGGCGCTCGTCGAGGCCGAGTCCGATGCTGATGAGGACGACGAGGAGGCGGACGAGGAAGCGGACGAGTCCGAGGACTCGCTGACCTATTCCAACGGTGTGATCGAGAAGATCGTCGCCATGGCCACCCGCGAGGTGCCGCACGTCCTGGGCATGAAGGGTAACCTTATGCACTTTGTGCAGGAGCAGTTTGGTGCCGAGAATCTGACCAAGGGCGTGACGGTTGAGGTCACCGATGATAATCGCGTGGTCGTCAACATCTCCGTCATTATCGAGTACGGCGCCTATGCGCCCGCGATCTTCGACGATGTCAAGGCACGTGTCACCGAGCGCCTTGCCGCGATGACCGGCCTTGAGGTGGCGGGCGTCAACCTGCGCATCGAGGACGTCATCACCCCCGAGGAGTACGAGCACCGCACCAGCCAGCACGAGTAACCTTCCAAAAAGGGACAGGTTTGTTTTGGCAGGCTTTATCTGCGAAAACGTTAAACGGCCGACCGCGCAAGCAAAAGCGTGGCCGGCCGTTATTTGTATGCCCCCCGATGTGGGCATACCGCTCGTCTAACTAGGGGTTGCAATCGTCGCGTTCCGCGTTACCCTAATGGGCGCATTGTTTCCAAATTGTTAACGAGGGGTTGCCGTAATGGCCGACGAGCACGAAACAGAAAGCAAGGCATGGGCGATTGAGGCCGCCGCGGCAGAGGCGGCATCGCGTGCTGCCGAGGAGGTGCATCGTCCTCCCGTGGTGCCGATGGAGCGCGTGGTTGATCGCACCGATATCGAGCGCGGCGAGCGTGTCGGTCAAAAGCGCAGCCAGGAGCCGGGCTTCCCGCGCTTTTTTGCCGAGCTCAATCTGGGCCTGATTCTTACGGCCTTCGCCATCGTTGCGTTTAAAACCCCTAATCACTTTGCTTTTGGCGGCACCTCGGGCGTGTCGGTCATTCTGTCCACGCTGTTCCCGACCCTGCCCGTCGGCGTTTTTATGTGGATTATCAACGTGGTTCTCGTCGTCTTGGGCTTTATCTTTTTGGAGCGCAAGGCAATCCTGTGGAGCGTCTTCGCCTCGTTTGCGCTTTCGGCCTATGTTTCGCTGTTTGAGCTTTTTATTCCGACCGATGTCTCTCTGACGGGTGATATGTGGCTCGACCTGTGCTTTGCCGTCATCTTGCCGGCGCTCGGCAGCGCTATTGTCTTTGATATTGGCGCCTCGACGGGCGGCACGGACATTCTTGCCATGATCCTCAAGCGCCGCACGACGCTCGAGATTGGCCGCGCGCTGCTGTTGGTTGATATCGGCATCGTGGCCATCGCGGCCTTTTTGTATGGCCCGCGTGTCGGTCTGTACTGCGTGCTCGGCCTGTTTGCCAAGACGCTTGTGGTCGACAAAGCCATTGAGAGCATTCACCTGCGCAAAGTCTGCACGGTCATTTGCTCCGAGCCGCGCAAAGTCGAGGAGTTTATCGTCAAGCATCTCAACCGCACAGCGACCATCAGTCGCGGCTACGGTGCCTTCTCGGGCAAGTGCGTGACGGTGATCATGAGCGTGCTGAGCCGTCGCGAGGCCGTGCAACTACGCCGCTATGCGCGCGAAGTCGATCCGGGTGCCTTTATCACGATCGTCGACAGCTCCGAGATCGTCGGCAAGGGCTTCCGCGGAACGAACTAGCACAGACATATTCAACGAACCGCCTGCTGGCGCCGCGTACCTTGCAAATCGGTCATCTTTGAGTATTTGACCCCACATTGGGCAATAATGATGCTAAAGACATCGTTTGCGATCCAAGTGATTCGTTCAAGATACGAAGGGATGATTCTATGTTCTGCTCGCAGTGTGGCGCCCCCATGGGCGATAACGACAAGTTCTGCGGCGTGTGTGGTGCTCCTAATGCCGGTGCCTCTGGCCCCGCTCCCCAGGGACAGCCTCAGCCCCAGCAGTTTGTTTCGCAACCGCCCGTGGCGAATGCGCCAAAGGGCTGTGTGGCTCAGGCGTTCCAAGATATGACCAAGACTCCGGGCGTGCTTCAGCGTGTATGCCAAATCGCGTTTTGCCGGCGCTGATTTGCGTTGTGTCGGTGCTCGTGTTGTTTATTCCCGTTATTGGCGGCATTGCGGCTGCCATCGGCTTTTTGGCAGCTTGCATTGCGAGTGTGTGTGGTTCCGGCTTTGGTATCGAGTGGGGCCGTGATCTTTCGCTCAAGGTCGATGACGGCATGGGCCGTCCACTCATGCGTTCCACGTCGTTTGGTCTCGGAGTCTTTTCGAGCGTTATTTCGGCCGTGCTCGAAGTTATCGCTGCCATTCCCGTTATCGGTGTAGTGCTTTCGCTGGTGGAGGGCGTGGTAATTGGCGCCGCGGGCTCGTATTCTTATTACGGCTCCTATGCACTCGAGGCTGCGCTGTTCGGTTCGCTCGGCCTGCTTGTCCTGGCGCTAATTGCCTCGGCGATTCTGGGTGTCTTCTTTAAGATGTTCGCCGACATCGCCGTGATGCACTTTGCGGTGACCGGGCGTGTCGAGAGCGCGTTTTCGCTCGATAAGGTCTGGGCGGCGTTTAAGCACAACAAGACCAAGCTGTTCTGTGCTTCGTTCCTTCCCGAGTTTTTGACGGGCCTGGTCGCCAACGTTGTCACATGGATCTTGACGGTCGTCTTTGGCGCCATTGCCTCTGTCGGTATGTATAGCTACTACTATCGTCCTACGGGTATTGAGGCAATTGTTACCGGCGGTGGCGTCACGCTCGCGCTGTTCTTGGTGCTGGTCGCTTTCGTCACCGTATTTCTTACGGTCTTTGGCAAGATGCTCAAGCACCGTGCCGTTGGCTATTGGGCCGCACGCTATGCAAGCGAGTGGGCCGATGAGGATAAGGACGACGTCCTGACTTTTGTGTTGCCCTTCGAGAAGAAGTCCGCTCCTTCGGGTTACAGCGCTCCGGATGCTTCGCCGGCGCCTGCACCCGCTCCCGCGACCGAGTCTGAGCCGGCGCCCGAGTCTGAGACGGCATCTGAGCCCGAGCCTGCGCCTGAGCCTGCGCCTGAGCCTGCGCCTGAGCCTGAGCCGGCACCTGCACCTGAGTCGGCGTCCGAGCCAAGCTCCGACGAGGAACCTCAGGACGAGTAGCCATGCCGTCTGCCATTTGGGGACGGGGTAGAAATGGTAGAAATAGCGCTTGATAAATGAGCGGGGGCGGACGTGTCGAAACGTCCGCCCCCGCTTTGACATCGCGATGTGGCTATGACTGCGAGATGCCAGCGAATCGATTACTCGTCGTGCTTCTCCTCACGGCGTGCGGCAGCGCGTGCGTCGTGGATGCCCTTGATCGCGGCATGGCGAGCCGTTCGGGCATCATGGATGGCGTCGCGAGCCTCGGCGGTCGTCGCCTTGGCAGAGCGCAACTTGGCGGCCAGATCGGGGTTGGTTTCGGCGACCGCGGTAATCGCGGGGCCGTCGAGCTCCTCTTGCGTGGGCTCGGCCAAAAGGTCGATAGCATACTGGGCGGCCACCATGGAACCCTTTGCCAGCACGGTCTCGTCAATCTTGTAAAAGCAGGAATGCTGGGCGTACGTGGCGCCAATCTTGGGGTTGCGCGTACCTACAAAGGCGAGCACGCCCGGTACGCGGCGCAGGTACTCCGAAAAATCCTCGCCCGAAAGCGTGCCACGGTAATGGCCTTGACCGGTGGGGCCCAAGCACTTGATTACGGCCTGACGGCAGCGCTCGCTCGAGGCGGCGTCGTTTTCGACCTTGTAGTTGGCGATGGTGTAGTCAGTGAGCTCTGCCTCGGCGCCCAAGGCGGCCGCGGTATGCTCCACGATGCGGCGCATAAGCTCCGGCATTTCCTCGTGGGTCGAATCGCCGTAGGTGCGCACTGTGCCGGCGAGGTAGGCCGTGCCGGCGATAACGTTGCGCGCGGTGCCGCCGTGCAGCTCGCCGACGGTGATGACGGCCGGCTCGTAGGGGCTGATTTCGCGCGAGACGATGGTCTGCAGGGCGTTGACAATTTCGGCGGCAACCATGACGGCGTCGTGACCTCGCTGGGGCATGGCGCCATGGCACGAGGTGCCGCGGACGTCGATGCGGAACCAGTCGGTATTGGCCATGCGCGGACCGGGCTCGCAGCTCACGGTGCCGGCGTCAACCTCGCTCCAGATATGCGCGGCGTAGGCGCCATCGACGCCGTCGAGCACGCCCGTGCCGATCATGAGTTTGGCGCCCTGACCGTTTTCCTCGCTGGGCTGGAAGACGATGCGGACTTCGCCGTGGATGTCGTCGGTCATATGGCGCAGGATCTGCAGCGTGCCGAGCATCATGGCGATATGGCAGTCGTGGCCGCAAGCGTGCATGCAGCCCTCGTTGACGCTGGCGAACTCCTCGCCGGTCTGCTCGGTGACGGGCAGGGCGTCGATGTCGGCGCGCAGCAGGATGCGGCGGCGTGGCGTGCCGTCCTCGCGGTAGGCATCCGGCGCGGTACCGCGAAGCGTTGCCACCAAGCCGGTCTTGAGCGGACGCTCGTAGGGGATATTCATGGCGTCGAGCTGGTTGGCGATGTCGGAGGTCGTGCGCTCCTCGGCAAGGCTCAGCTCCGGGTGCTTATGGAAGTGCCGGCGCTGCTTGATGATATAGGGTTCAAACTCGGTAGCGATATCTTTGATGGCTGCGGTGACGTCGTCAGCCGCGCGAGCCTCGGTCGCCGCCATAATCTGCTGTGCCTTGGTCTTCGTCATGGTCGATTTGCTCCTTGCTGGGTTGATCGCAAAATCGTACAGGCTCTCTCCAGTATGCCACCTGCCGCTAGGGCTGGTAAAGTTGCCGTTTGCCGCTTGGGGTTTTGTTACAAGGGCGGGGGAGTACACTCGGGGGTGTTGAATTTCCTGCCAGAGATGGGGATGCCCATGCAACATATCGATCGGATTATCCGCTCCAAGAACGTCTTTACCGCGCAAGACGGCATCGATACCGCCCGCGAGCTGGCGATTGCCATCGCAGGCGACCGTATCGTCGCAGTCGGAGCGCCCGATGACGTGATCGCCGCCGCTCCTGCCGCCACGTCGGTTATCGACTACGGCGAGCAGTTTGTCTGCCCCGGTTTCCATGACGCTCATCTGCACTTCTTCCATACCTCGGTCGGTTCCTCGCCGTACATGCTCATGGATATGGGCACGTCCGAGGCAGCGCTGGTGCAGCACGCGCTCGAGTTTTCTCAGGATCTGCCCGGCGACGCTTGGGTCGTAACGCAGGGCTGGCGTGATTACCGCTGGGATCCGCCCGAGCATCCAACCAAGGCGTCGCTCGATGCGGCATTCCCCGATCGTCCCTGCGTTATGTATTCGGGCGACGGGCACACGCTTTGGCTCAACAGCCGTGCACTCGAGGCGCTCGGCGTCACGCGCGACAGCGAGCCGCCGGCGGGCGGCAGCTACGACAAGAACGCAAACGGCGAGCTCACGGGCATTGCTCACGAGGCGGCCGCCATGCAGCTGCTACCGCGCTGCCTTGAGTGGCTGGGGGAGGATCGCATTGCAAGCGCTTACTCCGATCAAATGAGGCGTATGGCCGAGCAGGGCATCACCTCGATATGCGATATGTCGCTCATGCCCATGCCGGGCTGCGATTTTATCCGCGACGACGTCTATGACAAGCTGCAGGCAGCCGGCAAGTTGGGCATCCGAGCCCATCTGTTCCCCACGCTGCTGGATGACCAGTCGCGCCTGGAAGAGCTGCAGGCACGTTACGCGAACAACGCGCTGCTCTCGGCGCCAGGCTTTAAGCAGTTCTTCGACGGTGTGTCGAGCGAACACACGGCCTATCTCACCGAGCCCTATACCAACCCGCGTTTCCCGGGCGACCGAGGCCGTCTGACAGTTCCTGCCGAGCGCATGCGTAAGCTGGTTCTGGCGGCCGCGGAGCGCGGCCACACCGTGCGCATCCACGTCATCGGCGACGGTGCCATCCATGCCGCGCTCGATATCTTTGAGGAGGCCGCCGAACTGTACGGCCTGCCCCAGCACGGTCATAACACGCTCGAGCATCTGGAGAACCTCTTGCCCGAGGACATCGATCGTCTACGCAAGCTTAACGTCGTTGCCTCGAGCCAGCCCTGTCATATTACACTCGACCCGGGCGGCCCCGAGCGCGATCTGGGCCTGGAGCGCAGCCGCATCATGTGGCCGTTTGCGACCTATAAGCAGCGCGGCATTCGCCAAGCCTTCGGTACCGACAGCCCTATCACAGCTGTTACCAGCATGAACGTGCTCTACACGGCTATCACGCGCCAGGACCCCAAAAGCCACTGGCCCGAGGGCGGCTGGTTACCGAGCGAGCGCATCGATGCAGCAACAGCCCTGCGCAACTACACCCTGGGCAGCGCCTATGCAGCGGGCGACGAGCAAAACCTCGGCAGCTTGGAGCCCGGCAAGTATGCCGACCTGGTAGTCCTGGACCAAAACCCGCTCACTGTCGATCCACAAGAGCTCCAGGCTACCAAGGTTCAGGCCACCTTCCTGGCAGGTAACTTGATTTACGAGCGCTAGCCTCATACCCCACTCATAAGGGGCACGTTTCAGCAACGTGCCCCTTTCTTATTCGCACCATCTGCATCGCCATTTTGCTGCACTGACTTTTCTGAATACCAGGCTCGAATTAGTTAACCTAGCTCCCGGGGCGGACCGGAGGGCATGAAGTTTGTCGCGAGTTCCGCACGCAAAGGAAAGCACTTAATGTGCTTTCCGTCTTGCGCAGGACTGTAGAGCAGCAAACTTCATGCCCTCCGGTCCGCCCCGGGAGCCACCGCTAAGTTATCCCCCGGCATTCAGAAAATCTAAGTGCCAAAAAATAAGATTTTTTGACTCCGTGTTGTATAACCCGCCATTCGTGGGTACCATTCAACGCGTACGCAAACAAAAAGGGTTAATTCGCGTGGTATAACCGCGCGGCCCAAAAAGGAGGAGACAAGCATGTCGTCTTTGAAGCCGCTTGCAGATCGTGTTCTGGTCAAGCCCGACGAGGCCGAGCAGAAGACCGCTTCTGGTCTGTATATCGCCAGCAACGCTCAGGAGAAGCCGCAGCGCGGCACCATCGTTGCCGTTGGCGCCGGCAAGGTCAACGACAAGGGTGAGCGCATCCCCATGGACGTCAAGGTCGGTGACGTTGTCATCTACGGTAAGTTCGGTGGCAACGAGGTCAAGGTCGACGGCGAGAAGTATCTGCTGATGCGCGCCGACGACATCTACGCTATCGTCGAGGCCTAGTCTCGTCAGAATCTCTGATTCGTCTTTGAACGCGCCCGCCGCATAGGACTCGGAAGCGGCGACGCGAGTCACATTTCTTTTGGAGGATTACCTACCATGGCAAAGAACATTACGTTCAACACCGATGCCCGCGCTAAGCTTGCCAAGGGCGTCAACACTCTGGCCGACGCCGTTACCGTCACCATGGGCCCCAAGGGTCGCTACGTTGCGCTGCAGCGCACGTTCGGTGCCCCGACCATCACCAACGACGGCGTTTCCGTCGCCAAGGAGATCGAGCTCGAGGACAACATCGAGAACATGGGCGCTCAGCTGGTGAAGGAGGTTGCCACCAAGACCAACGACACCGTGGGTGACGGCACCACCACCGCAACCCTGCTCGCCCAGGCCATCGTCAACGACGGTCTGCGCAACGTCGCCGCTGGCGCCAACCCGCTGGCCATCCGTCGCGGCATCGACAAGGCCGTCAACGCCGCCGTCGCCGAGATGAAGAAGCAGGCCAAGCCGGTCGAGACCAAGGAGCAGATCGCTTCCGTCGGTACCATCTCCGCCGGTGACCCCGAGGTCGGCGAGAAGATCGCCGAGGCCATGGAGGTCGTGGGCAAGGACGGCGTCATCACCGTCGAGGATTCCCAGACGTTCGACATCACCATCGACACCGTCGAGGGCATGCAGTTCGACAAGGGCTATGTCTCCGCTTACTTCGTCACGGACAACGACCGCATGGAGGCCGTGATGAAGGATCCGTACATCCTCATCACCGACCAGAAGATCTCCAGCGTTCAGGACATCATGCCCGTTCTCGAGGCTGTCCAGCGCGCTGGCCGTGGCCTGCTCATCATCGCTGAGGACATCGACGGCGAGGCTCTGCCTACCCTGGTCCTCAACAAGATCCGTGGCGCCCTCAACGTCTGCGCCGTTAAGGCCCCGGGCTACGGCGATCGCCGCAAGCGCATCCTCGAGGACATCGCCGTCCTCACCGGTGGCCAGGCTGCCCTGGACGAGCTGGGCGTGAAGGTCGCTGACATTACCGCCGATATGCTCGGTACCGCTAAGTCCGTCACCATCTCCAAGGACAACACCGTCGTCGTCGGCGGCGCTGGCTCCAAGGAGGCCATCGACGCTCGTATCGCTCAGATCAAGGGTGAGATGGAGAACACCACCTCTGACTTCGACCGTGAGAAGCTCCAGGAGCGCCTGGCCAAGCTCTCCGGTGGCGTTGCCGTCATCAAGGTCGGCGCTGCTACCGAGTCCGAGCTCAAGGAGATCAAGCATCGCGTCGAGGACGCCCTGCAGGCTACCCGCGCTGCTGTCGAGGAGGGCATCGTCGCCGGTGGCGGCGTCGCCTTCATGGACGCTGCTCCTGCGCTCGACGCCGTTGAGCTTGACGACCCCGAGGAGAAGATCGGCGTCGATATCGTCAAGAAGGCTCTGACCGCTCCGGTCGCTACCATCGCCAAGAACGCTGGCTTTGAGGGCGCTGTCGTGGTCGACAAGGTTGCCGAGCTGCCTGCCGGCCAGTGGATCAAGTCCGTAGGCATTGGTATCGACAATTTCTGGAAAATCTACGGCGAGATGCCCAAGCTGGACGTTACCGCCGCCGAGGGCACCTACCTGATCCCGGACCATGCGTACAACTCGCTCTATCCCTATTTTGAGGCCGGTGATGGTGTCAACAAGACCAACATCCGTATCTACAAAGCGGGCGACCCCAACGGCAACAAGGCCCGCAGCTGGGAGAGCAAGGCAACTGCCCTGACGGATAGTGTCGAGCGCAACAGCCTGAAAAATTCGGACGTGGTGTGCGAGGCCCGTCTGAAGGGCGGTACCTATGAGCAGTATCAGACCTACACGCTCCACCTGATCCGCACTCCCAGCCTCAGTAATCTGGCGGCTGCGGACTCTGTGTCCGGCCTGGCCCTGAGTCCGACCTATGATAGGGCCACCGATACCTACAACGTGGTCACGTCGCAGGATCAGGTGAAGATCACCCCCACGGCTCTGTGCAGCGGCACTGCCATCACCGTGGCCGGGAAGTCCACCCAGAGTGGTTCCCCCGTGACGGTGAACCTGGCGGACTGCGAGCAGGATTCCGGCAAGAAATACCTGATTCCCGTGGTGCTGACGGCCAACGGCCAGAGCGTCACCTATATGGTGAAGGTGCAGACCGTCTCCGTGACACTGAATCACGAGGAGGGGCTGGATGTAAAGGTGTACAGTCAGACCGGCGACTGCATCGAACCCACCTCCTCCACCGGCACGGCGGACATCTATACGCTGACGCTGGGGCTGGGGTATACCTATCTGGCCACCAAGGACGTGTATTACCACGCAGAATGTGCCTTTCAGGCCGTCCCCAACAGATCCTATGATGTTCCCACCCCTGTCACCGGGGACTGGCTGA
>ENA-ORUI01000466-ORUI01000466.1-human-gut-metagenome-genome-assembly--contig:-NODE-466-length-51534-cov-58.515336_pt1 | contig 51534 bp, 42 predicted proteins | sample MGYA00242078_ERZ509205 | MGnify/ENA primary metagenome ERZ509205 (study PRJEB26280, sample SAMEA2338828) | human gut metagenome | biome: human gut; feature: human-associated habitat; material: faeces... | reverse complement strand
AATCTCGCCTTTCAGGGCGTGTGGAGCCACAAGCTGCGGTCGTTTCTGACCATGCTGGGCATTATTATCGGTATCGCCGCGATCATCACCATCGTGTCCACCATTCAGGGCACCAACGAACAGATCAAGCAGAACCTGATCGGCGCGGGCAACAACGTGGTGCGGGTGACCATCGGCGCCACGGACAGCCAAAACTATTTCGACCTGAACTACTCGGCGCTGCCGGAGGGTATCGACCCAGTGACCCGGGAGATGCGGGATGAGATGGAGAAGCTGGGCAGCGTGTCGCTGGTGAGTATGTACTACTCCCGGGATTGGTGCGACAACGTGTACGTGGGCAATACGGCGTTTAGCGGGTCGCTGTACGGCGTGGACGACCACTATCTGACGGCCGTGGACTACGCGGTGAACTACGGACGCTCCTTCACGGCGGGGGACTATGAGAACCGGCGGAATGTGGCGCTGATCGACGCGAAGTCGGCAAAGTCGCTGTTCCAGGGCGAGAACCCCATCGGCGGCACCATCGAGATCAACGGGATGCCGTTCACCGTGGTGGGTGTGGTGTCCTCCCGGTCCAGCAGCGGACCGGTAATCAACAGCTTTAAGGATTATCAGATGTACGCCGGCAGCACAGCGGGGACCATTTTCATCCCGGACGTGTGCTGGTCGGTGCCGTACCGGTATGATGAACCCCAGTACGCGGCGGTGCGGGCCACCAGCACCAACGACATGACCGCCGCCGGCGACAATGTGGCCAAGTATCTGAACGAGAACGCCATCCGGACCACGAAGTACAAGTACGAGTCCAAGGACCTCCTCCAGCAGGCCAGCGATCTGCAGAGCCTGTCGGAGAGCACCAACAAGCAGTTGATCTGGATCGCGGCTATCTCGCTGGTGGTGGGCGGCATCGGCGTGATGAACATCATGCTGGTGTCCGTCACCGAGCGCACCCGCGAGATCGGATTGAAGATCGCCATCGGCGCGCAGCAGAGCCGCATCCTCTGGCAGTTCCTGACGGAGGCGGCGGTGCTGACCAGCATGGGCGGCATACTGGGCGTGGCTACGGGCATCGGCCTGGCGGAGATGATGTCCCACATCATGGGGACACCGGTGGCCATCAGCGTACCGGCGTGCATCATCGCCGTGGCCTTCTCCATGGTCATCGGCGTGGTGTTCGGCCTGGTGCCGGCCATGAAGGCATCGAAGCTGAACCCCATCGAAGCCCTGCGGAGAGAATGATACGCAGGAAGAAAAGACCGGCTTTCGCCGGTCTTTTTCTCTGTCTGCTCCCGGCGAAGACACAGCGAAAGCAGAAAACAGCCCCCGGCAGGGGGCTGTTTCTTTATTTACTGCGGCAGCTCGCCGGGGGCGACCAGGATGATCTTGTCGGCCCGGTCATAGTCGCTGTACGCCTCCTTGGTGCTGCGGAGGAGCGTACCGTCGCCGGCGTAGACGTTGCGGTAGGTCTGGACGGCGTAGCCGTTGTGGCCGTACTGCTCCACCTCGGTGGTGCCGGGGGCGATGCGCTCGGACTCCTGATAGACCGTCTTGCGCTCGGAGTAGGAGAGGAACTGGTTGGTCATCTCCACATAGTGGTCGTCGGTCTTGGTGCCCAGCAGGGTGATGGTCAGCTGGTTCGTCTCGTCGTTGTAGCTGGTGGTGATCTTGATGGGGTAGTTGGTGCTGTTGCGGAAGGCAAAGTCCGGGCCGCCCCAGCTGACCGTGGCATCACAGCCCGTGACGGGCATATAGCCGGGGTCGAACATATGGGCGTAGCGCAGGACGATCTGCAGGTCCGCCATGAGGGCGGAATAGTACAGCGTGGAGGATACCTGGCAGATACCGCCGCCGATGGATGTGACGGTCTTGCCGCCGGAGTAGGCGGCGGCGGGCTGGAAGCCCCGGGCCTCGGTGCGCTGGCCCACAGTGGCGTTGTACCAGAACTCCTCGCCGGGGTTATAGATACGGCCGTTGATGGCGGCGGAGGCCAGCTTGATGTTCTGGCGGCGGCCCCAGGGGCCGGCACAGGTGGTGGTGCAGGTGCCGATCACGTCCCGGAACATGGCCTGCTCCAACTCCTCGGTGGCGGCGGGCGGGAACTGCACCTGGGCGTCAGCCAGGAATTCCTCGCCCGGCTGGGCGGCGTCCAGTTGCTTTTGCACCGTCTCCACATCGAACTGTACGCCCACGCGGGACTGGGTGGGCTTGCCGGTGGATTTGTCGCAGATGGCGGCGGCCATGGTGCCGGCGATCTCGTCGTGGAGCGCCTGCACGTCCATGGGCGCGGCGGTGTGGGCCGCGAACACACATTCCACGGACCGGGCTGCCGCGGACAGGTCGCGGCTCTCGAAGCGCTGCGCCAACTCGGCGCGCAGCGCCGCCGCGTCCAGCTTCTCGCCGTCCTGCGGCTTGGTGATGTACAGGCCCTCACCCTCCGCCAGCCGGTAGCCGCCGTCCGTTACGGTGCAGTCCACGGTGTCGGACAGCTGTTCACAGGCGGCGGTAAGCTTCGCCTCGTCCACGTCCAGCTGGGGCGTGACATCCACGGCCCTGAACCAGCTCTCGATAAAGCGCCAGCCGCCGCGGAGGAACGCGGTCACATCGCTGCCCCAGCCCCGGTCCTGCACGTCGCAGCCGGCAGCCTTGGAGACATAGACGGGCAGAACGGTGACGCCCAGGTCGGAAAGGGTGGTGCTGCCGATCTCCTGCCCGTCACGGGTCAGGCGGATGGTCATGCCGTTCAGCAGGGCACTCCCCTGCTCCGTCCAGCGCTGCTCGGCCTCCTGCGCCGACAGGCCGGCCATATCCATGCCCAGCACGGAGGTGTTGGGAAACGCCGTGTGGGAATACAGCGCGTTGGCGGCCACACAGCAGCCCGCGTAGGCCAGCACCAGCACCGCAGCGATGATGCCGATGATCAATCCGGCCCTTTTTCCGGGGGTCTTGGGAGGCTTTTCTTCCGGGGCCGCGCGCTTGCCGGCCGTCTCCGGCGCGGGATCGGCGGTAACAGAGGACATATTCAACTCGTCGCTCATGGTGTCCCCTCCTTTGTATCATCAGGTTTGGGCAATACCGGCAAAATGCCGTGCCGTTACTGCATTGTATCACGGTTTGTCAAGGAATGGGTTACAAAAGCGTTACGACACATCTTTCTGCGGCTTTGCGCGGGGAATGGTGACGGTGAGGCAGATGGCGTCCTCCGTGTCCCGGCGGGAGACTTTGGCGCCGACGCCGGCGGTCTGCATGAGCCGGACGCCCCGGTCCACGCTGTTGAGAAACAGCCGGACGTCCTTGATGATATACGCGCTGCGGCGGCGGGGCTGCGTCGTCTGGTTTTGCGCGACCAGACGGTCTATGTAACCTTCGGCATCGGCGACGTTCAGCTGGTTTTTGCCGATATGCTCGACGGCGGCAAGGCGCTGCTCCGGGTCCTCCAGACGCAGGAGGGCGCGGGCGTGGCGCTCGGTCAGGCCGTAGTGGTGCAGCGCCTCCGCCACCGGCTCCTCCAGCCGGAGCAGGCGCAGCTTGTTGGCCACGGCGGACTGGCTGCGGCCCAGCCTTTCCGCCGCCTGCTGCTGGCTGAGGCCGTAGCGGCGGAGCAGGCGGGCGATGGCGGCCGCCTCCTCCATGTAGTCCAGGTCGCGGCGCTGGAGGTTCTCGATCAGGGCCAGCAGGGCGGCGTCCTCCTCATCCACCCGGGCCAGCAGACAGGGCACCTGCCGCAGCCCGGCGATCCGTGCCGCCCGCCAGCGGCGCTCGCCGGCCACCAGCTCGTAGACTGCGCCCTGCTGCCGGACGGTGAGCGGCTGCAGAATGCCGTAGGCGGCGATGCTGGCCGCCAGCTCCTGCAAACTCTCCGAGTCGAACCGGCGGCGGGGCTGCTGGGGGTTGGGACGGATATCGTTGATGGGTATGTATCGCACACGGGTAGAGAGGAAATCGGTCTTCTGGTCTTTTTTCATGGCGGTCGCCTCCTTTTTTCGCCTATTGTACGGCGGGAGGCCTGTCGAAAGCGGGCGAAGACCGTCGGGAAATAAAAAAATGCACCCGCCCCTGTCGGGACGGGTGCGGCGGTCACTGCTTCGTGCGGATATCCTCGCCGAAGAAGGGCAGGATCTGGTAGGCGCCCTCGATGCGGGAGAGGATGGGCGCGCCATAGCGGCGGCCCAGCTCCTCCGGGGCCAGGTTGGTGCTGATGATGGTGGACCTGCCCGAGAGCATACGGCCGTTGACGATCTGATAGAGGGCGCTCTGGACAAAGGCGGTGGTCATCTCGGTGCCCAGGTCATCCAGGATCAGCAGGTCGCAGCTCTCACAGCGGCGGACGTCGGCATCGCTGACCTCGTCGGGGCGGAACTTGGCGTCCTCATAGCGGGAGAAAACGCTGATCGCGGTGTCGTAGACCACGGAGAAGCCGGCGTCGCTGACCTCCCGGGCGATGCAGGCGGAGAGGAACGTCTTGCCCAGACCGGTGCCGCCGGAGAGCAGCAGGCTGCCGCTGCCCCGGGAGAACTGGCGGGCAAAGTCCCGGCAGACGTCGAAGTTGCGCTCCATGTTGGCCCGGGGCGAAACGCCGTAGCTGTCCCACACGGCGCTGTCGTACAGGTCGAAGCGGAAGGTGTCGAACCGGGCCTCGCCCAGCGGCAGGAGCCGGGAGAGCTCCGCCAGCTGTTCGCGGGCGTAGTACTGCTTCAGGCAGGCGCAGACGCCGGACCGGGTGTAGCCGGTGTCGCCGCAGAGGGGACAGGCAGGCTTGTCCTCCAGATAGTCGGCGGGATAGCCCATGTCCTCCAGCAGGGCGGCGCGCTCGCGCTGCAGGGAGAGATTTTCGTCCCGCAGGACCCGCAGGGCGGGCAGCGGGTCCTCGCCCTTTTTGGCGGCGGCGGCCACGATGCGGCTCATGGTGGTGCGGAGGGTGCGGTCGATGTCCCGCAGGCGGGGCTGGCGGGCAAAGACCTCCCGGCGGCGCTGGTCCAGCTCGGCCTCCCGGCGCTGGCGGGCCTGGTCAAAGCGGGCAATGGCCCGCTGCATGATGATACCGTCGTATGACATATTCTCACCTCTTGATATAGCGGCGCATCCAGGCGTCCTTGTCCCCGGCGGGGGCAGCGGACTTACCGGCGGCAGCGGGCCGCTTGCCGGCCGCCTCGCCCTCCTCTACCTGGCGGGGCGTATGCCAGCCGGCGTCGTGCCAGCGGCGCAGGATGCCGTTAAGATAGCGCCAGTTCAGGTCCTTCTTGTAGAACACCGTGCGCTCATAGGCCAGAGCCACCGTCTCCGGCGGGAAGCCCATGTCCATCCACTGGTCGATGTAGCGGCGTTCGGCCTCCACCGGCGGCCTGTTAAGAATTCGTAAATTCGACAAATAGGAAGTGTACTTCCTGTTGCGCTCTGCCCATTTTTTCAGGTATACTGCAGCAGAATTCTGGTCAAATATGCCAAGCTGTGCCCAGCGATAGCCCTCTTTTTCCACCTGGCGCATGGTTGGTCGTCTGCCCTCGCCCCACTGGCTGCGGGCCCGTTCGACACAGTGGCACACCAGGAGATAGATCACGTCGGCGGGCATACCCAAATCATCGTAAAGACCGGCCAGGATCTGCAAGTCGGCGGTGCGGAGCTTCTTGCCCAGCTGCTGCTCCGTCTGTGGCACCAGCAGGCGGAAGCCCTCGTTGTCCGTCAGCAGTCCGGCGATGTCCTGGGCGGTGTAGACCGGGCGTTCGTCCGCCGGATCGGGCGGTGCCTGGCGGGCCGGTCGAGGCAGCAGGTCCAGGTCCTGAAGGACCTTCTCCGCCGCGTCGATCCGCAGGCGGCTGATGGGCAGGACCTTTTCCAGCTCCTCCGGTGTGACGCCCCGGCCGAAGCGACGCAGGGCCAGATACAGCAGGGCGGCGTCGCCCTGCCCGCTTTGCAGCAGCTTGTCGGCCGCATCGGCGGGCAGCGTCAGCTGCTCCTGCCTGTTCCGAAGTATATAGCCGTCCATGGCGATGACCTCCCCTCTCATTCGTGCTCTCCATTCTACACGAAAAAGGGGGCGGCGTAAAGCGGGGCGGGACAACTTTTTACAAATTTCCGCTTTTCGCCAAAATAGACTTTTCTCCGGCGGGTTTTGTGGTATAATGCTATTTGTATAAGTATATATACCCAACGAAATGAATTAAGGAGGGTTTTGGCATGGCGAACCGGGTAACGATGTCTATCTGCGGCACGGAGTATATCCTCGTAGCGGAGGAGGACGCCGCCTACATGGAGAAGATCGGCAACATGGTGGATGCGGAGATGCAGAAGCTGATGGACAGCGCCCACATGAGCCGTGACGCGGCGGCGGTGCTGGCGGCGGTCAATCTGGCGGACCAGCTCACCAAGGCGCAGGAGGGCGCGGAAAATCTGCGCCGGCAGGTAAAGACCTATCTGGACGAGGCCAGCCGCGCTAAGAACGAGGCGGCGGAGCTGCGCCGGAAGCTGCAGAACGCCCAGAACCAGAACAACCGCCGGTGATGATGGAGCTTTTGGCCCCCGCGGGGGGATATGAGGCACTGACCGCCGCGGTGCAGAACGGCGCGGACGCGGTGTATATGGGCTTCGGTGCGTTCAACGCGCGGCGGAGCGCGAAAAACTTTACCAACGAGGAATTCGCGTCGGCGGTGCGGTATTGCCATCTGCGGGGCGTGCGGGTCTTTTTGACCCTGAACACCCTGCTGACCGACCGGGAGCTGCCCGGGGCGGCCGCGGCGCTGCGGAAGGCCAGCGCCATGGGCGTGGACGCGGTGCTGGTGCAGGACTGGGGCCTGCTGACCCTGGCAAAGGAGATCGTGCCGGACCTGCCTCTTCACGCCAGCACGCAGATGAGCCTGTTCACACTGGGCGGCGCCAATGCGGCCGCGGCGTTGGGCATGGAGCGCGTGGTGCTGGCCCGGGAGCTGGACCGGGACGAGGTACGGGAGATCTGCGCCGGCTGCGGCGCGGAGATCGAGGTGTTCGGCCACGGGGCGCTGTGTATGTGCTACTCCGGCCAGTGCGAGATGAGCGCCGTGCTGGGACAGCGCAGCGGCAACCGGGGCGCCTGCGCCCAGCCCTGCCGCCTGCCCTACGGCGTGAACGGCCCCTGCCGGGACGCGCATCCCCTGAGCCTGAAGGACGCCAACCTGTCCGCCTATCTGCGGGATATGGCGTCTATGGGCGTGGACTGCCTGAAGCTGGAGGGACGGCTGAAGCGCCCGGAATACGTGGCCGTGGTAACGGGCATCTACCGCCGCCTGCTGGACGAAAGGCGGCTGCCCACGGCGGAGGAGTCCCGGGCGCTGGAGCAAGCCTTCTCCCGCAGCGGCTTCACCGACGGCTATTGGCTGGGCAGGAAGGGCAAGGCCATGTTCGGCACCCGGCCGGAGAACGTGCCGGAGCCAAAGGAGCTGTTCGCCCGCGCCCGCGAGACATACGAAAACGGAAAAGAGAACCGGAAAATACCGGTGAACCTCCGTCTGACAGTACGCCGGGGCGAACCGGTGCGGCTGAGCGGCGCGTGCGCCGTCCGGAACGGCGTGACCATAGCCTTAGCCACGGGCGATGCGCCGGAGGAAGCCCGGAACCGGGCGGTGACGGCGGAGGAGCTGCGGCAGCGGCTGACCAAGACCGGCGGCACGGTGTTCGCGGCGGATCAGATCGAAATAGAGCTGGACGAGGGGCTGATGGTGTCCGCCAGCGCGGTGAACGCGCTGCGGCGGGAGCTGCTGGACGAGCTGGCGAATCGGCGGATGGACACTCCGAAGCGCCGTGAACTGCCCGCCTCTCCCCTGCCGGAGGCCCCGGCGGGCGCGGCGGAGCTGGACTTTACCGTGTCCATCAGCAGGCCCGATCAGCTGACGGCCGAGCTGCTGGCGGAACGCCCCGCCATCGTGTATATCCCGGCGGAGCTGCTGGACAAGATGGACCTGATGCCCTATATCGGACAGGCGGAGTTCTGCGCGGTGCTGCCCCGGATATTCCGCACGGCGGACGAACCGGTGTTCCGGGATATTCTGCAGCGGCACCCGGAGGTCGCCTCCGCGGCCATCGGCAACCTGGGCCATCTGGCCATCGTGAAGGGACTGGGCAAAACGCTCCGCGGCGACTTCGGCCTGAACGTGTACAACAGCCGGGCGGTGCGCTTCTGGCAGGAGCAGGGGCTGTCGTCCGTGACGGCCAGCTTTGAGCTGCGGTGGCAGCAGGTGCGGGACCTGGGAAAATATGCGGACTGCGAGGCCCTTGTCTACGGCCGCCTGCCGCTGATGATCACCGAAAACTGCGTGACGAAGAACAGCGTGGGCTGCGCCCATGGGGCGGGCAGCGTGCTGACCGACCGGCGAGGCGAGCAGTTCCCGGTGCTGTGCGCCTACGGGTGCCGGTGCGAGATCGAGAACGGAAAGACACTGGTACTGGCGGACAAGCCGGAGGTGTTCCGGTGCGGCCTGCGGTACGGACGCCTGCGGTTTACCACAGAGACGGCGGCGGAGTGCGCGGCGCTTCTCCGCGCCCACAGGGCCGGGACCGTCACCGCCGACGACAATAGCACACGCGGGCTGTTCTACCGGGGCGTAGAGTAAAACAAATGGTATAACACTCGTTATAATTTACAAACCGTATTCAATTTCAGGAGAAAAAGGTGTTACTATGGAGCTGAAGATCAAAGCCCTGTCCCCCAAGATCGGGACGGAGATACCCCTCCCCCGCTTTGCCACCGCCGGCGCGGCCTGCATGGACCTGTGTGCCTGCATCGACGAGGCGGTGACGCTGGCAGCCGGGGAACGGCGGCTGGTGCCCACCGGCATCGCCATCGCCCTGCCGTCGGCGGACTACGCGGCGCTGGTGTTCGCCCGCAGCGGGCTGGGCATCAAGAAGGGCGTGTGCCTTTCCAACGGCGTGGGCGTCATCGACAGCGACTACCGGGGCGAGATCGGCGTGGGGCTGGTGAACCTGGGAAGCGAACCGTACACGGTGCAGCCCGGGGACCGGATCGCCCAGCTGATGGTGGTGCCGGTGGTGCAGCCCACGGTGACGGTGGCGGAGGACCTGGACGAGACGGACCGGGGCGCCGGCGGCTTCGGCTCCACAGGCAGGTGACGTATATGGCAAAGATCGTGCTGGCCTCCGGGTCTCCCCGGCGGCAGGAGCTTTTGCGTCGGATGGGCATCACCGACTTTACCGTCCGGGTGCCGGAGGTGGAGGAATACTTCCCCGCCGGGCTGACGCCGGAGGAGACGGTGTGCTACATCTCCCGGGAGAAATCCCAGGCGGTGGCGTCCGGCGCGGACGAGATCGTCATCACGGCGGATACGATGGTGTTTCTGGACGACAAGAAGCTGGGCAAGCCCGCCGACGAGGCGGAGGCCCTGCAAATGCTGACGGCCCTGCAGGGTCGGCGCCACACCGTCTGTACCGGTGTGACGGTGCGGCAGGGGAAGAAAGCCCTGACCCGCGCCCAGCACACGGACGTATATTTCCGTCCGGCCACACAGCGGGAGCTGAAGGCCTATATCGCCGGGGGCGAGCCCATGGACAAGGCCGGGGCCTACGGCGTACAGGGACAGGGCGCGCTGCTGGTAGAGCGCATCGACGGCGACTTTTTCAACGTGATGGGGCTGCCGGTGGTGCTGCTGGCGGAGATGCTGGGCGAATTCGGGATACAGCTGCTGGGATAATGCCCCTTTCGCTCCCTCTGAGAGGGTGCGCTGCCGCCTCCCCTGCCGGGGGAGACTTCAGAGAGGAACAAACGACACATGAAGCGATTTTTTACGAAAACGGGAATATGGCTGCTGGCCGCGGCGGCCACCATCGCGGTGGTGCTGTGCGTGGTGTCGGCCCTGAGCTCCGGAACGGGGCTGCTGCACAACGCCCTGGGCGTGATCGCCTCGCCCTTCCGGGCGGCGGGTTCCGCCGTGGCGGGCTGGGTCGGCGGCATCAGCCAGCGGTTTGAGGACGTGGAGACCCTGCAGCAGGAGAACGACGAGCTGCGGCAGCAGATCGCGGAGCTGGAGGAGCAGCTGCGGCAGATGGAGCCGGCGGCGACCGAGAATAAAGAGCTGCGCCAGCTGCTGGGCCTGCGGCAGCAGCGCAGCGACCTGGTGTTCGAGGCGGCCCGCGTCACCCAGCGCGACGTGTCCAACTGGGCCAGCACGCTGGTGCTGGACCGGGGGAGTCAGCACGGTGTGGCCATAGGCGACTGCGCGGTGGACAGCGCCGGGAACCTGGTGGGCGCGGTCACAGACGTGGGCCTGAACTGGTGCCGGCTGTCCACGGTGCTGGACACGGACTCCCAGTTCGGCGCGCGGGTATTCCGCACCGGCGAGACGGCGGTGGCTGGCGGCGACCTGGCGCTGATGGCCGAAGGCAGGCTGCGGCTACAATACCTCAGCGACAGCGCAAACCTGATCAAGGGCGATGTGATCGTCACGTCCGGACTGGGCGGCTACTATCCCGCCGGTCTGGTGATCGGTACGGTGGAGTCCGTGCAGACGGATGACGGCGGGCTGGCGCGGTACGCGGTGCTCTCGCCCAAGTGCGATGTGGCGGCGATACAGGAGATGTTTATTATCACGGATTTTGACGTGATCCAATGACGGAGGACGGCTATGACACGGCGGGCGATACTGCTGAAGTGGATATTGTACTGTCTGTGCGCGCTGGCGCTGGCACTGCTGCAGGGGCTGGTGCTGGTATACGTGCGGGTATGGGGCGTGCACCCGTTCCTGCTGCCGGCCATCGCGGTGATACCGGCCACGCTGGAGCGCAACGAGCAGGCGCTGCTGTATGCGGTATTTTTCGGGCTGGCGTGCGACCTTCTCTCGCCGGTGGCGGGCCTGCCGTGCTTTTACGCGCTGGCGTTCCTGCTTGGCGCGGCGGCAGCGTGGCTGCTGAGCGGGCAGGTCATCATGGCGGGCGTGGTGTGCTCGCTGGTGGTGACAGGCGTATGTATGCTGCTCTGCGGACTGCTGCACATGGCGGTGCTGGCGGGACACAGCGGCGCAGGGCTGACCGCGGCGGGCCTGCTGCTGGGCAGGGAGCTGGCGGTATCGCTGCCCTTCGCGGCGGCGGCGCACCCTCTGTTCCGGTGGGCACAGCGGCGGACACTGAGCGAATGACCATAGGAGAACCAAGCTATGATGAAAAATCCTCACCCCTCCCGGCGGCGGGTATATGTGCTGCTGGGGTTTTTCTGTGCGTTTCTGGTGCTGTTTTTTGCGGTGCTGTATGACGCACAGGTGGTACACGGCAGCGAAAATCGGGCCAGATCCATCACCAGCAACACCGCCAGCGAAACGGTGACCGCCTCCCGGGGCATCATCACCGACCGGAATGGCAAGGTGCTGGTGAGCAACCGGCTGGCCTATACGCTGGTGGTAGACAAGAGCAGCTTCGGCAAGGACGAGGCCGCGCTGAACGACGCCATCTGGCAGCTGATACAGCTGTGTCAGGAGCAGGGCGTCACATGGAACGACACCCTGCCCATGACCACAGGGTCCTCTCCCCAGCTGACCAGCAAAAGCCTGACCGAGAGCTTCCGGGAGTATCTGGACGACAACAAGCTGCCCACGGACGGCGGCAGCGCGGAAGTGCTGGCCGCCATGCGGAAGCTCTACAAGGTCGATGACAGCTATACCGACGCGCAGGCGCGTCTGATCGTGGGCGTGCGGTATGAACTGGACGGGCGCAGCAGCTACACCTTTGCCGAGGATGTATCCACGGAGTTGCTGGGCCGCATCACAGACGGAAAGTACCGGGGCGTGACCATCAAGACAGCGGCGGCGCGGGTGTACAACACCAAGCTGGCGGCGCACATTCTGGGCACCGTGGGCGCCATATGGCAGGAGGAGTGGCGCAGCGACGAGAGCACCGGCTATGTGGGCTACGCCGACAAGGGCTACAATATGAATGACCTGGTGGGCAAGGACGGCGTGGAGAAGGCCTTTGAGGAATATCTCCACGGCAATGACGGCAAGCGGCTCATCACCACCGACGAGAATGGCAAGATCACCGGCGAGCTGTACACCCGGGAGCCCCAGCCCGGCGGCACCGTGGCGCTGACCATCGACATCGACCTGCAGCAGGTGGTGGAGGACACGCTGGCCAGTACCATTCAGGGCATGATCGACAAGGACAGCAACGAGCGCGGCGGCGCGGCGGCGGTCATTCAGGTGGGCACCGGCGAGGTACTGGCCATGGCCAGCTACCCCACCTACGATCTGGAGACGTTCAACCAGGACTATGAGGAGCTGGTGAAGGACGAACGCCTGCCCATGTTTAACCGGGCCACCCAGGGCGTGTACGCCCCCGGCTCCACCTTCAAGCTGTGCACGTCCGTGGCGGCACTGGAGGAGGGCATCATCACCCCCAGCACCATTATCGAAGACAAGGGTATCTACACCTACTATGTGGACCCGCAGCCCATGTGCTGGATCTGGCGGCAGGCCCACACCACCCACGGGCGCATCAACGTCAGTCAGGCCATCGTGGACTCCTGCAACTACTTCTACTACGAGGTGGGCCGGCTGACAGGCATCAAGAAGCTGGACGAGTACGCCACAGCCTTCGGCCTGGGGCAGTCCACGGGCATTGAGATCGGTGACGTCAGCGGCGTGCTGGCCTCCCCGGAGTGGGCGGAGGCCCACGACCGGGAGTGGACCGACGGCCAGACCATTACAGCGGCCATCGGCCAGTCCTACAACCTGTTCACCCCCCTGCAGCTGGCCAACTATGTGGCTACGCTGGTGTCCGGCGGCGAGCACTATGAGGCACATCTTCTGAAAAACGTAAAATCTTATGATAATTCACGAGTTATCGGCGTATATGGCAAGGGGCCGCTGAACGACCTGAACATCTCGGACAGCACCATGGCGGCGGTGACCAAGGGTATGCACGATCTGACCTACGACTCCCTGCGGAGCGCCTTTTCCCGCTGTGTGGTGGAGGCCGGCGCCAAGACCGGCTCGGCCCAGGTGGGTACGGATATCGCCAACGGCACCTTTGTGGCCTACGCCCCCTATGACGATCCGGAGATCGCCATCGCCATCGTGGTGGAGAAGGGCGGCAGCGGCAGTCTGCTGGCCAATGCGGCCGTGGACATCATCAACGCCTGGTTCACCCGGGACGGCACCGGCGCCACCGCCGCCGGCGAGGACGCGCTGATGCGGTAAATCTGTTATAGAGACAAGAGGCACACATGGGACCCTATTTCAATTCGAGAGACAAACATTATAAAGACCCCTTCGGCGCCGTCCCCTGCGGCGCCGAAGTGCGCTTTGCGCTGGCGGACGACACCTACTACGGCTGCGAGCTGCTGGTGCTCCGGGAGTTCGCAGGCACGGAGGACACGTGCGCCCTGCCGCCGGCGGAGGGCGGCTTCGCCGGCACATACACCGCACCGGCTGGCGGTGAGCTGTGCTGGTACTGCTTCCGCCTGACGGACGTGGACGGGCGCTGCGTGTGGTACGGCAAAAATGGCGTGCAGGACGCGCCGGAGAAGGCGGCACGCTGGCAGCTGACGGTATACGAGCCCTCCCCCGCCCCGGACTGGTTCGGGCGCGGCGTGACGTACCAGATCTTCCCGGATCGGTTCCGCCGTGTATCCATGCCGGACGTGAGCCATATGCCGGGGCACCGGTGGCTGCACCGCGGCTGGAACGAGCAGCCGGTGTTCCTTCCGGACGAGCACGGGCAGATCACCAACCGCGACTTCTTTGGCGGCTCGCTGCAGGGCATCACGGAGAAACTGGACTATCTGGCGGGCCTGGGTGTGACGACACTGTATCTGAACCCCATTTTTGAGGCCGCCAGCAACCACCGCTACGACACCGGCGACTATCGGGCTATCGACCCGCTGCTGGGCACAGAGGTTGACTTCCGCGCCCTGTGCACCGCCGCCCATCAGCGTGGGATGCGTGTGATACTGGACGGCGTGTTCAACCATACCGGCAGCAACAGCCGGTACTTCAACGCCGAAGGCTACTATCCGGAGCCGGGGGCGGCCCAGAGCCAGAATTCAGAGTATTACAACTGGTACAGCTTCCACCCGTGGCCGTCGGACTACGACGCCTGGTGGGGCGTGAAGACTCTGCCCGCCGTCAATGAGGCGCAGCCGGCTTACCGTGACTTCATCTTCGGCGATCAGGACAGCGTGGTCCGGCATTGGCTGCGCTGCGGCGCGGACGGCTGGCGGCTGGATGTGGCCGACGAGCTGCCCGGCGACTTTATCGAGGGCATCCGCTCGGCCATCGACGCAGAAAAGCCCGGAGCTTATCTGCTGGGTGAGGTCTGGGAGGACGGCAGCAACAAGATCGCCTACTCCCAACGGCGCAGATACCTGCTGGGCCGCCAGGTCCACGGCCTGATGAACTACCCCTTCCGCACGGCCCTGCTGAACTGGCTGGCCGGCGGCGACGCCGCGGTCTTCCGCGACAGCATGGAGACAATTCGTGAGAACTACCCGCCCTTCGCCTTCTATGGCGCCATGAACTTCCTGGGCACCCACGACACAGCGCGCATTCTGACGCTGCTGGGCGCGGAGGGCACACCGAAAACCAAGGTGGAGCGTGCGGCGTACCGCCTCTCCCCCACTGAACTGGCCCGGGGCCTGGCAAAGCTCCGTCTGGCGGGAATGCTGCTCTACAGCTTCCCCGGCTCTCCCACCCTCTTCTACGGCGATGAGGCCGGCGTGCAGGGCTTCGAGGATCCCCTGAACCGGGGCGCCTTCCCCTGGGGCAGCGAGGACGCGGCTCTGACGGACTTCTTCCGCACTCTGGGACAGCTGCGGCGAACGCGGGAGAGCCTGCGCTCGGGCGCCCTGCGCTATCTGCTGGCCCGAGGCGGCGCTCTGGCCATCGAGCGTGAGCACGGAGGCGAACGCACGGTAACGGCGCTGAACGCCGGGGACGCGCCGGCAGACCTGACGCTGGCCTGGGACGCGCCCACCGCGCAGGACGCGATGACCGGACAGCGATTTCTGGTCATCGACGGGAAAGCGCACCTGACATTGCCGCCGCTGGACGGCGTGATACTGGTATAAGGAATGGGGCGGTTGTTTCACGTGAAACAGCCGCCCTGTTTTTGTCCCTTTATGTTTCACGTGAAACAAAAGGGCGAAAATTTGCATTTTCCCTCTTGAAACCCTCCATGCAGGTGGTATATACTATCATAATGAACTCAGACAGAAAGAGGAATTTGCTGTGGCGAAAATCATTGCGATCGTAAATCAGAAGGGCGGCGTGGGCAAGACCACCACCTGCGTAAACCTGGCCGCTGCCGTAAAAGCCGCTGGCAAGCGGGTGCTGCTGTGCGATTTTGACCCCCAGGCCAACGCCACCAGCGGCATGGGCGTGGACAAGACCACCAGCAACGGCGTCTACGATGCGCTCATCAACGGCGCAGAGACGGCCCAGCTGATCGTGACCACGCCCTATGGCGACGTGCTGCCAAGCAGCAAGGCGCTGGCCGGCGCCGGCGTGGAGATGATCAACATGGAGGACCGGCAGTTCCTGCTGAAGGCCGCGCTGCGGCAGGTGGCGGACAGCTATGATTTCATCTTCATCGACTGTCCGCCCTCGCTGGAGCTGCTGACGCTGAACGCACTGTGCGCCGCCAACAGTCTGCTGGTGCCGGTGCAGGGCGAGTACTACGCGCTGGAGGGACTCAGCGACCTGATGAACACCGTGCGTATCGTGCGGCGCAGCATGAACCCGGGGCTGGACATCGAGGGCGTGCTGCTGACCATGTTCGATGGCCGCACCAACCTGTCCATTCAGGTGGCCCAGGAGCTGAAGCGGTTTTTTGCCGGGAAGGTGTACAGCACCGTGATCCCGCGGAACGTGCGGCTCAGCGAGGCGCCCAGCCACGGCAAGCCCATCACCGCCTATGACAAGACCTGCCGGGGCGCGGACGCATACACGGCGCTGGCGGCGGAATTTTTGCGGAAGAACAACTGCTGAAAGGAGACGCGGTATGGCGAACACAAAAGGTCTGGGCAAGGGACTGAGCGCACTGCTTGGTGACGACGTCATCGCCGCCAAGGACGAGCGCGCCTCCTCCCTGCTGCTGCCCATCAGCCAGGTGGAGAGCTGCTCCACCCAGCCCAGAAAGAGCTTTGAGCCGGAGGCCCTCAGCGACCTGGCGGACTCCATCCGGATACACGGCATCATCCAGCCGCTGACCGTGCGGAAGCTGCAATCCGGCTACTATCAGATCATCGCCGGTGAACGGCGGTGGCGGGCGGCGCGGATGGCCGGGCTGACACAGGTGCCCGTGGTGGTCATCGAGGCCGACGACCGCAAGGCCATGGAGCTGGCCATGATCGAAAACCTCCAGCGAGAGGACCTGAATCCTATCGAAGAGGCCGAGGGCTACCGGGTGCTGACGGAGCAGTACGGCATGACCCAGGACGAGTGCGCCCAGCGGGTGGGCAAGTCCCGCCCCACCGTGGCCAACGCCCTGCGCCTGCTGGGGCTGACCGAGCCGGTGCGGGCCATGGTGGAGGACGGACGGCTTTCCGCCGGACACGCCCGCGCCCTGTTGACGCTGGGCAGCAAGCAGCAGCAGGCCGCCGCGGAGACGGTGGTCAAGGACGCCCTCTCCGTCCGCCAGACGGAACTGCTGGTGAAAAAACTCACCGCCGAGAAAAAAGAAAAGCCCCAAAAGGACGCGCTTTCCGTCAATTATGTTGAGGAGGCCGCCCGTGAGCTGGGCGAAAAGCTGGGCCGCCCCTGCCGCATCGTCAACGGCAAAAAGAAGGGGCGCATCGAGCTGGAATACTACGGCACCGAGGATCTGAACGCCCTGCTGGAGGCCCTGGAGAAGCTGGGAAAGCGATAAGCGTTTCACGTGAAACATCATCGAATAGAGGTATAGAATATGCTTGACATCAAGTTTATCCGGGAGAACCCGGACCTGGTAAAGGAGAATATCCGCAAGAAGTTCCAGAACGCCAAGCTGCCCCTGGTGGACGAGGTCATCGCCCTGGACAGCGAGCGCCGCGAGGCCATCAACGAGGGCGAGACCCTGAAGGCCGAGCGCAACAAGATCTCCAAGGCCAACGGTCCCCTGTTCGGCAGGCTGAAAAAGTGCGCCGACGAGGCGGAGAAGGCCGCCCTTCAGGCGGAGATCGATGCCAACAACGCCGCCGTCAAGGCCAACGCCGAGCGCATGACCCGTCTGGAGGAGAAGAAGGCCAACGCCGAGGCCGCCATGAACAAGCTGCTGCTGGTCATCCCCCAGATGATCGACGAGTCCGTGCCCATCGGCCCGGACGACAGCTGCAACGTAGAGGTGGAGCGCTTCGGCGAGCCCAAGACCCCGGACTTCCCCATCCCCTACCACACGGAGATCATGGAACGCTTCGACGGCGTGGATATGGACGCTGCCGCCCGTGTATCCGGCAACGGCTTCTATTACCTGATGGGCGACATCGCGCGGCTGCACTCCGCCGTCACCGCCTATGGCCGTGACTTTATGATCGACAAGGGCTTCACCTACTGCATCCCGCCGTTTATGATCCACGGCAACGTGGTGGAGGGCGTGATGAGCCAGACGGACATGGACGCCATGATGTACAAGATCGAGGGCGAGGACCTGTACCTGATCGGCACCAGCGAGCACTCCATGATCGGCAAGTTCATCGACCAGATCCTGCCGGAGGACAAGCTGCCCCAGACGCTGACCTCCTACTCCCCCTGCTTCCGCAAGGAAAAGGGCGCCCACGGCATCGAGGAGCGCGGCGTGTACCGCATCCACCAGTTCGAAAAGCAGGAGATGATCGTGGTCTGCAAGCCCGAGGACTCCAAGGCCTGGTACGAGAAGATGTGGCGCTACTCCGTGGAGCTGTTCCGCAGCCTGGACATCCCTGTGCGGCAGCTGGAGTGCTGCTCCGGCGACCTGGCGGACCTGAAGTGCAAGTCCTGCGACATCGAGGCCTGGTCCCCCCGGCAGCAAAAGTACTTCGAGGTGTGCTCCTGCTCCAACCTGGGCGACGCCCAGGCCCGCCGCCTGAAGATCCGCGTCCGCGGCGAGGACGGCAAACTGTACCTGCCCCACACCCTGAACAACACCGTGGTGGCCCCGCCCCGTATGCTCATCGCCCTGCTGGAGAACAACCTGCAGGCGGACGGCTCCGTGCTGGTGCCCAAGGCGCTGCAGCCCTACATGGGCGGCAAGGAGCGCCTGGTACCGCTGCACTGATAGCGTATCGTAATAGTTATCCGTAATTATACTTTTAGTATAGGAGCTTTTACACATGAAGAAGTTTTTTGCGGAATTCAAGGAATTCGCCATGCGCGGCAACGTCATGGACATGGCCGTCGGCGTGATCATCGGTACCGCGTTCGGTAAGATCACCACCTCTCTGGTGAACGATGTGTTCATGCCCCTGATCGGCCTGCTCATCGGCGGCGTGGATCTGGGACAGCTGAATATCGTGCTGAAGCCTGAGGTGCTGGACGAGGCAGGCAAGGTGGTCACCGAGGCCGTTACCCTGGGCATCGGCACGTTTCTGAGCACGGTCATTGACTTTGTTCTGGTGGCCTTCGTCATCTTCCTGATGGTCAAGACCATCAACCAGCTGCACAAGCTGGGCAAAAAGGACGAGGAGCCGCAGGAGGAGGAAGAACCGGCTCCCACCAGCGAGGAGCTGCTGACCGAGATCCGCGACCTGCTGAAAGAGCAGCAGAAATGAGGGATATCCTGACCGCCGGCCTGACGGCCCTGGACCTGGACCCCGCCGCCGCGCCGCAGCTGGAGCGCTATGCCGCGCTGCTGCTGGAGAAGAACAAGGTCATGAACCTCACGGCCATCACCGCGCCCCGGGATGTTGCCACCCTGCACCTGCTGGACTGCGCGGCGCTGGCGGCGCAGCTTGACCTGTCCGGCAAGCGCGTCATCGACGTAGGCACCGGCGCAGGCTTTCCCGGCATGGTGCTGGCGATTTTGACGCCGGACGCCCGCTTCACGCTGCTGGACAGTCTGGGAAAGCGGGTGGACTTCCTGAAGGAGGTCCAGACGGACCTGGAGTTGAAAAATGTGACCTGCGTTCACGCCCGGGCGGAGGAATTCGCCGCGCAGCACCGGGAGCAGTTCGATCTGGCGGCCTCCCGTGCCGTGGCCCAGCTGAACGTGCTGTGTGAGCTGACGCTGCCGCTGGTAAAGGTAGGCGGACAGTTCGCCGCCATGAAGTCCGTCTCCACCGACGAGGAGATACGGCAGGCCCACAGCGCCATCGCCCAGCTGGGCGGACAGCTCTCCGGCGTCACGGACTACACCGTGCCGGAGACGGACGTGGTGCACCGCATCGTATCCATCGAAAAAACACAGCACACACCGAAGCAATTTCCCCGGGCCTTTGCCCGGATCAAAAAAGCGCCGCTGGTATAAGCGGCCCACGAAAGGAGGAAGTCCATGGGCAAGATCATCGCCGTGGCGTCCGGCAAGGGCGGCACCGGCAAGACCACCTTCACCGCCAACGTGGCACTGGCGCTGGCCCACATGGGGCAGCGGGTGCTGTGCCTGGACTGTGACATCACCCTGCGGAACCTGGATCTGGCGCTGGGGCTCAGCGACCGGGCGCTGATGGACTTCTCCGACGTGCTGGAGGGCCGCTGCACCCTGCGCGAGGCAGCGGTGCCCCATGAGCGATACCCCTCCCTCTCCCTGCTGACCGCACCTATGGCCGACCGCCCGCTGTCCCTGTCGGTGCCGAAGCTGCAGGCGCTGGCGCGTGAGATACGGGAAAGCTACGACTGGTGCCTGATCGACGCGCCCGCCGGACTGGGTCAGGGCTTCCAGATGGCAGCGTGCATGGCCGACCAGGTGATCGTCATCACCACCACGGACGTGTCCGCCATGCGGGACGCCCAGCGCACCGCCGCAGAGCTGTCCGCCTTCCCCAGCGGGACGGTGCATCTGGTGGTGGGGCGCGTGTCCAAAAAGGTGCTGCGTCAGCTGCACACCACCATCGACGACGCCATCGACGCGGCGGGCCTGCCGCTGCTGGGCGTGATACCGGAGGACCCGGACGTCCCCTACTGCCTGAACCGCGGACTGGTGCTGCGGGAGCAGAACTACTACGCCGCCCGGGCCTATGAAAACATTGCGAAACGCATCATGGGGCAGAAAACCCCGCTGATGAAGATATAAGGAAAGGAGCCCTCCATGAATATTGCATTGATGGCACACGACAACCGGAAAGAGCTGATGGTCCAGTTCTGCACCGCCTACTGCGGCATCCTGGCCAAGCACACCCTCTGCGCCACCGCCCGCACCGGCCAGCAGATCGCCGACGCTACCGGGCTGACCATACACCGCTTCCTGTCCTTCGCCCACGGCGGCGGACAGCAGATCGCCGCCCGCATCGCCTATAATGAGATCGATATGGTGCTGTGCTTCGGTGACCCCAACCAGAAAACGCCGGACGCAGACATCACGTATATTTCCCGCCTGTGCGACCAGAACAACGTGCCCTTTGCCAGCAACCTGGCCACCGCCGAGATGCTGGTGCTGGGTCTGGACCGGGGCGACCTGGACTGGCGTGACATCGTCAACCCCAAGAACAAGCCCTTTACGGCTTGACAACCATCGGCAAATCGCATACAATAAGGGATAACCGTGCAGACCTCGCAGGAGTAGCCTGTACACCGCCGCTGCAAGAGAGGTGCGCCATCGGCTGAAAGCGCACCGCGGCAAGGCACAGGTGAAGACAGCGAGTTAGCGGGGATGGAAACATCCACGGCGCGCTCCCCGTAACAGGAGCAAAAAGGGCCGCAAGGCCGAATTTGGGTGGCACCACGAAGTGTTTTACGCTCTCGTCCCAATGCAGGGACGGGAGCGTTTTTTCGTCCGCGCCGCCGACACAAACACAAAGGAGAACGCTATGCAGGCTGTTTTGGACTTCATCAACAACCACGTGCGGGACATCTTCATCCCGCTGACGGCGCTGGCGCTGCTGCGGGTCGGTATGTGCCTGGCGCAGCTGAAGCGCATGACGCACCTCCGGGAGAAAAAAGGTGCCTACCACGCCGTCCGGGGCCACTGCGAGGAGCTGGGTGTCTGGTTCGGCGCGCTGGCGGGCCTGCTGCTGCCCGTCATTGTGCCGGGGCTGTGGTACGTAGGTCTGGCGCTGGCCATAGTCGGCGGCGTCATCGGCCAGCGCATCGGCGTGAAGAAGGGCCGGGCCCTGGATGACATCTACCGCGAGGTCGCCTGGGAGCTGAAGCACGAGGCGGAGGCCGAGGCCGCCCGCGAGGCCGCTGCCCACACGCTGACGTCCGGCGCGGAGGAGCTGCCGGAGACAGACGAGCAAAACGAAACCACCGAAGATAAAGGAGAGACGGAAAATGGCTGAGATGACCCCCCGGACCCTGTCCGGCTTTATGGAGCTGCTGCCCAAGCCGCAGCAGCAGATGGAGCGCATGATGGACATCCTGCGCCGCACCTATTCTCTGTACGGCTTCACCCCGCTGGACACCCCGGTGATCGAGGCGGCGGAGGTGCTGCTGGCCAAGGGCGGCGGCGAAACGGAGAAGCAGATCTACCGCTTCAACAAGGGCGACGCCGACCTGGCCCTGCGGTTTGACCTGACGGTGCCGCTGGCCAAGTATGTGGCCCTGCACTACAACGACCTGTCCTTCCCCTTCCGCCGCTACCAGATCGGCAAGGTCTACCGGGGCGAGCGCGCCCAGCGCGGCCGCTTCCGTGAGTTCTATCAGGCGGATATCGACGTGATCGGCGACGGCAAGCTGGACATCACCAACGAGGCCGAGATGCCCGCCATCATCTACCGTGCGTTCAGCGAGCTGGGGCTCAGGCGCTTCTGCATCCGGGTGAACAACCGCAAGATACTCAACGGCTTTTACGCCATGCTGGGCCTGACGGAGAAGTCCGGCGAGATCATGCGTACCGTGGACAAGCTGGACAAGATCGGCGCGGAGAAGGTGCGTACCCTGCTGACCGACGAGGTAGGCGTGTCCGCCGAAAGCGCCGATGAGATCCTGAAATTCATCGCCATCACCGGCAGCAACGATCAGGTACTCTCCGCCCTGGAGGGCTACGCCGGCCGGAACGAGACGTTTGACGAGGGCCTGGACCAGCTGAAAACCGTGGTGAAATACCTGTCCGCCTTCGGCGTGCCGGAGGAGAACTTTGCCGTGGACCTGACCATTGCCCGGGGCCTGGATTACTACACCGGCACCGTGTATGAGACGGCGCTGCTGGACCACCCGGAGATCGGCTCCGTCTGCTCCGGCGGCCGGTATGACAACCTGGCGGAATACTACACCGACAAGCAGCTGCCCGGCGTGGGCATCTCCATCGGCCTGACCCGGCTGTTCTACGTGCTGGGCGAGCAGGGAATGCTCAACGGCGATCTGCCCACCGCTCCGGCGGATGTGCTGATCCTGCCCATGACCGAGGACCTGTCCGCCGCCGTCACACTGGCCACAAAGCTGCGGGACGCCGGCGTGCGGACCCAGCTGTACACCGAGCAAAAAAAGTTCAAGGCCAAGATGAATTACGCCGACAAGACCGGCGTGCCCTATGTGGTGTTCCTGGGCGAGGACGAGGTGAAAAACAACGTCATCGCCTGCAAGGATATGACCAGCGGCGAGCAGACCACCCTGGACTTTGCCGCCACCCTGGCGCGGGTGCGCGACGGCCTGGCCGAGAGGAACAAGGGCAAGGTCATCGTGGAGAAGTAAGCGCCTTACCCTACGGCGCAAAGCATTTCCGGCAGACGGGTGTAGGGGGCGGCGTTTTTGATAAACGATCCGTAATAATTCAATAAGGTTACCATCGATTGACAAGGGCAGACACGGTTTTGGCGGGCAGAAATGTGCCCATACTGCGTCAAGCCCCTTGACAATACGGCAAGTATTCTCTGCGGGTCTTTTCTTGTCTGGACCCATTTCTGCTCCGGCAAAACTGCTCCGCACCTGCCGGCGATGTATTTTCGAATGTTTTTTGGCTTTTGAGACGCAGGCGGGCTGACGCCCGCCAAGGCGAAAAGGGCAAAAAGCAACGGAAAGACACGTTGGCAGGCGTGTTTGCCCTTGTCAATCGATGGTATACAAAACACAATCATAAATGGGAGGAAAACAACAATGATGCAGATGCGTACACATACCTGCAATGCGCTGCGGCTGGCCGATGTGGGCAAGTCCGTGAAGATCGTGGGCTGGATGGAGAATGTCCGCGAGGTAGGCGGCAGCCTGGCCTTCGTGGTGCTGCGTGACTTCTACGGCACCACCCAGGTAGTGGTGGAGGACGAGGCCGACCTGAAGGTCATCAAGGGCCTGAACAAGGAGTCCACCATCAGCGTGGAGGGCACCGTCCGCGAGCGCGCCAGCAAGAACCCCAAGCTGCCCACCGGCGAGATCGAGGTGGTCCCCACCAAGATCGAGGTGCTGGGCCGCTGCCGCTATAACGCCCTGCCCTTCGAGATCAACCGCAGCCGCGAGGCCGACGAGACCCAGCGGCTGAAGTACCGCTATCTGGACCTGCGTAACCCGGCGGTCAAGCAGAACATCATCCTGCGCTGCCAGGTGGTGGCCGCCCTGCGCGCCGCCATGATGGAGCACGGCTTCCTGGAGATCACCACCCCCATCCTGACCGCCAGCTCCCCCGAGGGCGCCCGCGACTATCTGGTGCCCGCCCGCAAGCACCCCGGCAAGTTCTATGCCCTGCCTCAGGCCCCCCAGCAGTTCAAGCAGCTGCTGATGACCTCCGGCTTCGACCGCTATTTCCAGATCGCCCCCTGCTTCCGCGACGAGGATGCCCGCGGCGACCGCAGCCCCGGCGAGTTCTATCAGCTGGATATGGAGATGGCCTTCGCCACCCAGGACGACATCTTCGCCGTGCTGGAGGACGTGCTGCCCCCCATCTTCGCCAAGTTCGGCACCTACAACGTGGCCTCCTCCGCCCCCTTCCGCCGCATCCCCTACAACACCGCCATGGAGACCTACGGCTCCGATAAGCCCGATCTGCGTATCGACCTGACCTGCAAAAACGTCAGCGAGTTGTTCGTCGCCAGCGAGTTCGAGGCCTTCAAGGGCCAGACCGTAAAGATGGTGCCCATCAGCGACTGCGCCCTGACCCGCAAGCAGATCGAAAAGCTGCTGACCGACTGCGAGGTCCAGTCCGGCAGCAAGGCCTACTGGTTCAAGGTGGACGAAAACGGCCAGCTGGCCGGCGGCATCGCCAAGTTCGTCGCCCCGGTGGAGGCCGAGCTGGGCAAGATCATCGACCTGAAGCCGGGCACCCTGGTGCTGGCAACCGCAGGCCAATACGCCACCAAGTCCGTGGGCGTGCTTATCAAGACCTTCGGCGCCGCCTGCGAAAACCACTTCGACAAGGAGCGCTATGAGTTCTGCTGGATCGTGGACTTCCCCATGTACGAGATCGGCGACGAGTCCGGCGAGCTGGAGTTCTGCCACAACCCCTTCTCCATGCCCAACGGCGGCATGGAGGTGCTGCTGAAGGCCGAGCGCGGCGAGATCGACCCGCTGGACATCTACGCCAACCAGTACGACCTGGTGTGCAACGGCGTGGAGCTCAGCTCCGGCGCCGTCCGTAACCACGACCCCGAGATCATGATCAAGGCCTTCGAGCTGGTGCGCCTGGGCGAGGAGGACGTGAAAAAGAAGTTCCCCGCCATGTACAACGCCTTCTGCTACGGTGCGCCTCCCCACGCGGGTATCGCCCCGGGCGTGGACCGCATGGTCATGCTGCTGGCCGGCGAAAGCTCCATCCGCGAGATCATCCCCTTCCCCATGAACAAGAACGCCCAGGATATCATGATGGGCGCGCCGTCCACCGTGGAGCAGAAGCAGCTGGATGAGCTGCACATCGCCATCGTGGGCGAGGTGGAGAAGGACGACTGATGGAGACCGTCAAGCTCTACTATGAAAACGCCTTTCTGCAGGACTTCACCGCCGTGGTGGAATCCTGCGGGGCTGTGAAGGGCGGCTTTGCGGTGGTACTGGACCGCACCGCCTTCTATCCCGAGGGCGGCGGACAGCCCGCCGACCACGGCACGCTGGGGGATGCCCGCGTGCTGGACGTCCACGAGAAGGACGGCGTCGTCACCCACCTGTGCGACCGGGCGCTGCCTGTGGGCGCGGAGGTCAGCGGCCATATCGACTGGGCGCGCCGCTTCGACCATATGCAGCAGCACTCCGGTGAGCACATCGTCTCCGGTATGCTGTGCAGCGCCTTCCACTGTGACAACGTGGGCTTCCACCTGGGCGCGGATACCGTGACCATCGACTACAACGCCGACATCAGCTGGGAGCAGGTGCAGGACATCGAACGCCGCGCCAACCGGTACATCTGGGAAAACCACCCCATCCACATCTGGTATCCCTCCCCGGAGGAGCTGGCCGCCCTGCCCTACCGCAGCAAAAAAGCCCTGGAGGGGCCTGTGCGCCTTACAGAGTTTCCCGGCGCGGACCTGTGCGCCTGCTGCGGCACCCATGTGGCCGCCAGCGGCCAGGTGGGCCTGGTGAAGTTCATAGGCTGGCAGAAATTCCGCGATGGCGTGCGGCTGGAGCTGCTGTGCGGCCAGCGAGCGCTGGACCATCTCTCCGTCTGCTGGGAACAATCCCGCCAGATCGGGCAATCGCTGTCGGTAAAGCCGGAGGCGTCCTTTGCCGCCGTGGAGCGAATGCAGTCCGAGCTGCTGGCCGCCAGGGAACGCGCCGCCGGATTGGAAGCGCAGGTCTTTGCCCACACGGCGGCGGAATACGCCGGCAAGGGCGACACCGTGCTCATCACCGCGCCGCTGGAGGGTGACGGTGTCCGCCGCCTGTGCGACGCCGTGGCCCAGACGTGCGGCGGCCGCTGCGCCGTGTTCTCCGGAACAGACGGCACGTACCGGTACGCGCTCATCCATGCCGGACAGGATATCCGGCCGCTGGTGAAGGACATGAACGACGCGCTCCATGGCCGGGGCGGCGGCCGTGACGGCTTTGCCCAGGGCAGCGCCGCCTGCACGGCGGAGGAGATCCGGGCCTTTTTCTCCCGCCGGTAAACTGCTTCGCTGCGCGAAATAATTTTGCGTTATTTCAACAAAAAACGCCCCCGAAATGTGCAGAAAAAGCGCATTTCGGGGATTTCCTTTTATGGATATACATGATACAATAAGAGACACTGAATATTTCGCACAGAAAAGAGTGATACCTTGCCCGAAGAAAACAAGCTGGGCGTCATGCCCATTTCCAAGCTGATCTGGAATATGTCCCTGCCCATCATCGCGTCCATGCTGGTGCAGGCCCTGTACAACATTGTGGACAGCGTGTTCGTCAGCCGTGTCAGCGAGCAGGCGCTCACCGCCGTTTCGCTGGCCTTCCCCGCCCAGAACCTGATGATCGGTCTGGCCACCGGCACCGCCGTAGGCGTCAACGCCCTGATGGGCCGGGCACTGGGTGCCGGACAGCGTGAACGCGCCGACAAGGTCGCCAACCACGGCATACTGCTGGCGCTGGTGGGCTTCGTCATCTCCGCCCTTTTGGGTGCCACCTGCTCCGACCTGTTCTTCCGTTCCCAGACCCAGATAGAGAACATCATCCGCATGGGCAACGACTACCTGCGGGTGGTGACCATCGGCTCGCTGGGTATGTTCTGCCAGATCATGTACGAACGGCTGCTCCAGGGCACGGGGCGGTCTATCCTCAGTATGTACACCCAGGGTCTGGGCGCCATCATCAACATCATTCTGGACCCCATCTTCATCTTTACCCTGAACATGGGCGTTACCGGCGCTGCCGTGGCCACCATCATCGGCCAGTTCTGCGGCTGCGCCCTGGCCATATACTTCAACCACAAGAAGAATACCGACATCACCCTGTCCATCAAGGGCTTCCGCCCGGACTTCCGGCTCATCGGCGAGATCTATGCCATCGGCCTGCCCAGCGTCATTATGATCGCCATCGGCTCGGTGATGACGTTCCTGATGAACAAGATACTCATCACCTACCACGCCGCCCACGAGACGGCGGCCACCGCTTTCGGCGCGTACTTCAAGCTGAATTCCTTTATCTTCATGCCCGTCTTCGGTATGAACAACGGCGTGGTGCCCATCGTCGCCTATAACTACGGCGCCCGGAACCGCAAGCGCATGGTGGAGACCATCAAGCGCGGCGCGCTGTACGCCTCTATCATCATGGTCTTCGGCACCGTCCTCTTCTGGGTCATCCCCGGCCCTCTGCTGAAGATATTTGACGCCACCGACACCATGCTCTCCGTGGGCATACCCGCCCTGCGGATCATCTCCATCAGTTTCTGCATGGCCGGCGCGTGCATCGCCCTGGGCGCCTCCTTCCAGGCGCTGGGCAGATCCCTGTACTCCATGATCACCTCCATTGTCCGCCAGCTGGTGTTTCTGATCCCCATCGCCTACGTGCTGGCCCGGTACGGCGCCTCCGTGGGCAACAGCGACCTGGTGTGGTGGAGCTACCCCATCGCGGAGGTATTCTCCCTGACGCTGACGCTGTTCTTCTTCCGCCATCTGTACAAGACCGTCATCGCCCAGCTGCCCGAGGGCCGCGAATAAGAAAAGCGGAACTAAACCCCGTCGCGCTCCGTCTTAGTGGATAGAGGGCGGGCCCATCGCCCTCCCCGCCCCCAGGCGGTGTATATACACAAACAAATAGAGACAGAAAAGGAGGCACGACCCCCATGAAGAAGTTTTTGGCATTTATCCTGGCCCTGGCCTGCGCCCTGTCGCTGATGGCCTGCGGCAAAAAGAACAACGACGACAAGCCCGACCCCGATCCCGCGCCGGACCCCCAGCCCACCGTCACCACCGCCGAGTTCACCCACGGCTATGTGGACATGGCGCTGGACCTGCCTGAGGGCTGGAGTTGGGAGCAGGTGTCTGATAACGGCACCGACAAGACCGAGGGCATCCGCTTCTACAAGACCGATGACCCCACTGTCAGCTACACGCTGCTGTGCTGGACGGGAGGCTACGGCATCTGCGGCACCGGCGTCACCAGTGAGGAGATCACCCTTGCCAACGGCATGAAGGTCTGGCAGCACACGGAGGAGAACACGGAAAAGGGCACCATGGTCATGGCGGACATCTTTTTTGAGGACGTACCGGGCAGCTATGTGGCTTCCCCCTCCGAGACCATGACCACCGAGGTGTGGAACGCCAACCGCGATGCGCTGCTGTCCATTCTGGGCACCGCCCAGATCGGCCGCAAGAGCGTCAGCCAGCAGGCCGCCATCGACGCGGCCAAGGCCCAGTACACCGGCGCGTACGATCAGGTGTACGCCACCTATGACGTCACCTCCGGCGCGTGGACGGTGAGCTTCAGCAAGAGCGCCGCCGGCGCAAAGACCGACCGTCTGGTGGTGGACGCCGCCGGAAAGGTCATGGCCGCCGGAAAGTAACCGAAAACCGCCGAAAACCGCCGCAGCTGCGGCGGTTTTTGCTTTGCGTGCTTGACAACCACCCCGAAACGTGCTATTCTTTTCCCGATACAGGCGATGACGGGCGTGGCGGCCCTGAGCCGCGGGAGGAAATGCCCGCCGGAAGCCCCGTTACCGGCAGAAGAGTGTGGAAGTATCCAAATTCAGGTGGAACCACGGACTATGTTTAGTTCGCCCTGAGCCTTACCGGCTCAGGGCGTTTTTTTGTTGCCAAAACACTTCATATAGGAGGAACCTCACCATGAAAAACACCGAAAAGACGATGGACAAGATCGTCGCCCTCTGCAAAAACCGCGGCATCATCTTCGCCGGCAGCGAGATCTACGGCGGCCTGGCCAACACCTGGGACTACGGCCCCCTGGGCGTGGAGCTGAAGAACAACATCAAGAAGGCCTGGTGGAAGAAATTTGTCCAGGAGAACCCCTACAACGTGGGGCAGGACGCCGCCATCCTCATGAACCCCCAGACCTGGGTGGCCAGCGGCCATCTGGCCGGCTTCTCCGACCCCCTGATGGACTGCAAGGAGTGCAAGGAGCGCTTCCGCGCCGATAAGCTCATCGAGGACTGGTGCCACGAGAACGGCTTTGAGCTCAGCAAGCCCATCGACGCCTTCTCCCAGCAGGAGATGAAGGACTTTGTGGAGGAGCACAACCTCCCCTGCCCCAGCTGCGGCAAGCACAACTTCACCGATATCCGCCAGTTCAACCTGATGTTCAAGACGTTCCAGGGCGTCACCGAGGATGCCAAGAACACCGTCTATCTCCGTCCCGAGACGGCCCAGGGCATCTTCACCAACTTTGTGAACACCCAGCGCACCACCCGCCGCAAGCTGCCCTTCGGCGTCTGCCAGATCGGCAAGTCCTTCCGCAACGAGATCACCCCGGGCAACTTCATCTTCCGCGTCCGCGAGTTCGAGCAGATGGAGCTGGAGTTCTTCTGCAAGCCCGGCACCGACCTGGAGTGGTTCAACTACTGGCGCACCTTCTGCCACAACTGGCTGCTGGGCATCGGATTGAAGGATGAGAACCTGCGCCTGCGTGACCACGACCCCGAGGAGCTGTGCTTCTACTCCAAGGCCACCACGGACTTCGAGTTCCTGTTCCCCTTCGGCTGGGGCGAGCTGTGGGGCGTGGCCGACCGTACCGACTACGACCTGACCCAGCACCAGACCGTGTCCGGCAAGGACCTGACCTACTTCGACCCCGAGACCAACGAGCGCTACATCCCCTACGTGGTCGAGCCGTCCCTGGGCGTGGAGCGCAGCGTCCTGGCCGTGCTGGTGGATGCCTACGACGAGGAGGTCGTGGACGCGGAGAAGAACGACGTCCGCGTGGTGCTGCACCTGCACCCGGCCCTGGCGCCCTACAAGGCCGCCATCCTGCCCCTGAGCAAGAAGCTCTCCGAGCCCGCCCGCAAGATCTACGAGGACCTGTCCAAGGAGTGGATGCTGGACTTCGACGAGACCGGCTCCATCGGCAAGCGCTACCGCCGCGAGGACGAGGTGGGCACGCCCTTCTGCATCACCGTGGACTTCGACACCGTGGGCGATGCCGAGCACGCCGGCGATAACTGCGTCACCGTCCGCGAGCGCGACACCATGGAGCAGGTGCGTATCCCCATCAGTGAGCTGAAGGCCTATCTGGCCGAGAAGCTGGCCTATTAAGCGTAAAAAAGAAAGCCCCGCGGGGCTTTCTTTTTTTGCTCACATATCCACGATCTGCAATTCGCTCTCGTCCACCTTCTGCATGTCTTTCTTGTTCATCATGTCGTACATACAGGGCACCACGAACAGCGTCATCAGCGTGGCGTACAGCAGTCCGCCGATACAGACCACGGCGATGGGCTGCATCAGCGCCGTGCCGGCGTTTTTCGCCGTGGCGGTGACGATCAGGCCCAAAATCGTGGTCAGACTGGTCATCAGGATCGGCCGCAGGCGGGTCACGCCCGCGTCGATGATCGCCTCCCGGCGCTCCATGCCGGACAGCCGCTGCTGGTTGATGTAATCCACCAGCACGATACCGTTGTTGACGATGATGCCCACCAGCATCACAAAGCCGATCAGGCTGATGACAGATACCTCGATCCCCGCGATCAGCAGGGCCAGGAAGCCGCCGGTAAAGGCCAGCGGGATGGTAAACATGACGATGAACGGGGATTTCAGCGACTGGAACTGTGCCACCATGATGAAGTACACCAGCACCACGCCCAGCAGCAGCATCAGCAGCAGCTGGCTCATGGCCTCCATGATCTGCTCGTTCTCTCCGTTGAATTCCGCGGTGACGCCCTCCGGCAGCGTCAGACCGCTGACGGCCTGCTGCGCCGCGGAGGTCACGTGGGTGACGTTGTAGCCATCGGCGATGGCGGCGGTCACGGTAACGCACCGGCGCTGCTGGTCACGGGAGATGGTGTTCATGGACACCGTCTCCGTCACGGTGGCCACATCGCCCAGCTTGAAGGTCTTGTCCTCCTCGCTGTCCCCGGTCAGCTGCCCCGCGGCGCTGCTGCCGGTCATGCCTGAGGCGCTGCCAGTCATGGCGGAGGACGCGCTGCTCTCCGCCGACAACTCCAGCTCCAGCAGGTTCTCCCGCTTGAGGACGCTGCCCTCCGCCGCGTCCACGGTCAGGTCCATGTCCTCGCTGTCCAGCGTCACATCAGAGACGCTGGCGCTGCTCTGCAGCGCCGCGGCGATCTGCATATACACCTGGGCCACGGTCAGCCCCTTCTCCGCCGCCGCCTTCCGGTCGATGGTCACCTGCAGCGCCGGGGCCGAGGCGTCCAGCCCGTCGCTGACCTCGCTGACGCCCTCCACCTGCTCCAGCCGCCGGGCGATGGTCCGGGCGCTGCTCTGCAGGTCCGTCATATCGCTGCCGAACACCTGCAGCGACACGCCGCTGCCGGTCATATAGCTCATCATACCGCTCATCACGCCGCTGGCCGTCACCTCACAGGGCAGGTCGGCACACAGCGTCTCGATCTCCTTCCCCGCCACAGAGCCGAAGGTCCCCTCCGGCATGGTGATGTAGCCCTCCACGTCATAGCTGCCGCCGGAGGCGCCGCCCATGGCACCGCCCATGTTCAGGCCGCCCATGGTGCCGCCGCCCATCATAAAGCCGGCGTCCTGCACGTCGTCCACAGTCATCACCCGCTCCAGCACCTCGTCGGCCAGCCGTACCGCCTCCTCGCGGGAGGTGTCCTCCGGCATGGTGATGGTCAGGGACAGGTTGTTCATATCCATCTCCGGCATAAAGGTAAAGCCGCGGCGCAGGCACGCGCCGGCACTGGTCACCAGCAGCACCAGCGACAGCAGCAGCACGCCGGCCTTGTGGTCCAGCGAAAAAGCGATGGCCTTCCGATAGGCGGGATAGACCTTGTCCAGCAGGCCCGGCTTCTGCACCATGGGCCGGCGCAGCATACCGCTGGCCATCGCCGGCACCAGTGTCAGCGCCACCAGCAGGCTGGCCAGCAGCGAGTAGGTGATGGTCAGCGCCAGATCGGTGAACAGCTGGCGGGTCAGGCCCTCTACGAACACGATGGGCGCGAACACACACACGGTGGTCAGGGTAGAGGCCGTCACCGCGCCCAGCACCTGGCCCGCGCCGGACACCGCCGCCTGAATGATGGTGGCGCCCTTGGCCCGCAGGCGGTAGATATTCTCAATGACCACCACGGAGTTATCCACCAGCATACCCACCGCCACGGCCAGACCGCTCAGGGAGATCATGTTGATGGTCACGCCGGTGAAGTACATAAGTACGATGGCAAAGATCACGCTGACGGGGATAGATACCAGCGTGATGACCGTTGGCCGCCAATCCCGCAGGAACAGGTACAGAATGACCACGGAGAACAGCGCGCCCCACAGCAGCGACGAGGTGATGGTCTCCACGATCAGGTAGATATAGTCGCCCTGGTCCATCAGCGGCGCGAAGGACAATCCCTCGTACTGGCCCTCCAGCTCCTCGAACCGTGCGCTGATGTTATTGGACACCTCCGCCGTGGCGTAGTTGGACTGCTTGGTAAAGGTGATGAGAATGCCGTTGTCGCCGTTGACCTTGGTGTACAGCTCCCCGGCGTTGTCCGTGACCACCACGGTGGCGATGTCGCCCAGTGTCACCGGCTCGATACCGTCCATGCCCAGGTCCAGCAGCACCATATCCTCCAGCTCCTGGCGGGAGGACACGTTCTCGCCCACGGATACCATGTATTTCACGCCGCTGTCGTCCTCAATGTACCCGGCAGGCATGGCGAAATTCTGTGCCGTCAGCAGCTGGCTGACGGCGGAGATGGACAGCATCCCGCCCACGTCCGTCTGGTCGGCGATGGACTTGTACGCCTCGTTGATCTGGTCCATGCCGGCCTCGATCTGGGTCATGGCCTCATCCAGCTGTATCTGCGCCTCCGTCAGCTGGGTAATGCCGTCGATCAGGGAGAGCGTCATGTTATAGACCTCACTGGTGACCTCCCGCTTCAGCTCGCCGCTTTCCAGATCCTGCATCAGCTTATCCAGCGTCGCGTTCAGCCGTTCCAGCGTCTTTTTCAGCTGTTCCAGCTCCTTCTTCCCGGGCACGGTGATGGGCGGCTCACCGGGATCCGGATCCGGGTCTGGCCCCGGGATCTGGCCCCGGGCCTCCTTCAGATATTCGTACAGCTTATCCACCGCCGCGCCCGCCTTGGCCGCCGCGCCGGCGGCAATGGCCTCCTTGGCCTCATCCAGCTGTGCCTGCCCCTTTTCCACCTGGTCCTTGGCCTTCTGCAGATCCAGCTTCGTCTTGTTCAGTTCGGTACGCACCGCATCCGCCAGCTTCTCCGACAGGGCGTCCAGCTTGGCCTCGTCCAGGATCACATGGGCCTCCCGGGTCACGGCGCCGCTGACCGAAATGCTGGCCACACCGGACACGCCCTCCAGCTTGGGGGACAGCTCTCCGGTGACGAAATCGCTGAGCGCGTACACGTCCATGTCCTCCCGGGACACGGCGGCCACCATCACCGGCAGCATGGAGGGATTGATCTTCAGCACATAGGGGGCGGAGACGGTGTCGTCCCAACTGCCCTGCAATACGGAGATCTTCTGCTGGATGTCCACACTGATGGTATCCATATTGGCGCCGTCCTCAAACTCCAGTATGACCATGGATACGCTGTCCTGGCTGGTGGAGGTGACGGTCTTGATCTTATCCAGCGTAGCCATGGCCTGCTCCACCGGCCTGGTGATGGACTGCTCAATGGACTCCGGGCTGGCGCCGGGATCAGAAGTGACGATGATGACATAGGGAAAGTCCATATTGGGCAGCAGATCCGGTGTCATTTTCAGATACGCCACCACGCCCAGCACGATAATGCCCAGCACCGTCACAAAGATCGTCAGCGGTTTTTTCACGCTGAAGCCGGCCATATCCGTCCCTCCTTCTTCCGCCTGCAGCGCCCACGCACCCAGGGTAAAACTGTAATAATGTGTAAGTGTACCATCCCCGCCGCCGACTTGCAAGCGGGACGGCGCAGAATTCACGAAAGCGTTACAAATACAGGATTTTTTCGGGAAGATAGTTCGGCGTTCGTAGTATTCTTTGCGCCGTCTTTACGCGTCCGGACGATGAAAAACGCGGACGCACCTGCGTCCGCGTTTTTCGCAAATAAGAAAGAGAAAAGGGAAGAAAACAGCAAAATCAGCCGGTGCCCCGTTACAGCAGCGTGCACAGCAGGCGCAGCTCGGCGGCCAGCCACACCGGCATCAGCATGGCGGTGACACGGCACACGGGGTTGATGTTCCCCGTCAGCAGGCACACCAGCGTGAACGCCAGAATGACCGCGATCACAACAGCGGCGATCGCCTTTGCCGGGGAAGTCTTGGTTTTCGTGTTTGTCATAGGGAACAACTCCTTTCTGTATCGTGGCCAAATCATACCACAAAGGTTGGTGCTTGTAAAATTGATTATTCTACGGTATAATATAGGCATAAACTATAATTCGGAGAGCCGCCTATGACCAACCAGGACATCGAGACCTTTTTCGCCGTGCTGGACCACGGCACCATGACCGCCGCCGCCGAGGCGCTGTACATCACCCAGCCGTCCCTGTCCGCCCGGCTGAAGGCACTGGAGGACCAGGTGGGCGCGCCTCTGTTCCACCGCGGCAAGGGCCAGCGCCGCATCACCCTGACGGATGCGGGCCAGCACTTCCTGCCTCTGGCCCGCCGGTGGCAGAACCTGCTCTCGGAGACGCAGACCTTCGCCGCCGCGGAAAAGCGTGAGTTCCTCCACGTCATCGCCGCCTACACCGCCAACCAGTACATCCTGCCGCCGGTGTACCAGCGCTTTCTGGAGCGCGAGCTGCCGGTGAACCTGTGGGTGGAGTCCATGCGGACGGACCAGGCGGTGTCCGCCGTAGCCCGGGGCGACGCGGACATGGCCATCGTGGACGGCGCATTGCACTACGATCTGCAGATCGAAGCCAAACCCCTGTTCCGCGAGGGCTTCTTCCTTGTGGTGCCCAAAACGGTGGCACTGACGGAACCGGTAGAGGCCACCACCCTGCACGTGCAGGACGAGATACTCATCTACGGCCAGCCGGAGATACTGCAATGGCACGACTACTGGTACGGCGTGGATGCCCGCCCCCTGCTGTACACCGACACGCCCCAGCTGGCCGAGACCTTGCCCGCCTGCGGCAAGCGCTGGAGCATCATCCCCGCCGGCGCGACCGAGCCCTATCTGCGGATGTTCAGCAACGTGCAGGTGCTGCGCCTGGCCCACCCGCCGGCGGAGCGGACGTTCTATCTGGTCACGCCCAAGGGCCGCGCCCTGTCCGCCGCGGCGGAGACGCTGCTGGACGACCTGCGGGTGCAGATACAAGATCTGGAGGGCATCACCTGGTATTGAGCAGCGAAAGAGACACACCCTTCGGTGTGTCTCTTTCTGTCGTTTTGTGTCGCATTCTGTCCTATCCCCGCCGCAGCTGGCCCCGGATCAGCCGCGTCACCGCGTCTGCCAGCCACCCGATGGCCGGCAGGCGCTCCATGGCCTGTCCGTAGATACGCCGGGCGTCCGGCACCTCCCGGTCGCTTCCGGTGAACAGACACACCGGCAGCACGCCCCGCAGCCGCAGGGCCGCGGCCTCCGCCGCCGTGTCGTCCACGCCGCGCTTCCCGGTGTAGGCCCATCCGCCCAGGCCGTTGGGTATCCGCTGGTCGTCGTTGGGGCTGGCGTCCGAGAGCACCAGCAGCAGCGACTGCTCGCTGCGCCGCTGCCGCAGCAGCCAGCCCATGGCCCGCAGGGCCAGCCCGTCCCGGTTCCACCCCGCGGCCACATAGTCGAATACCCCCTCGTTCTGCTCCGGATGGTCATAGTCCCGCAGCACCCGCAGCACCGTGCAGCCGCTGACGGAGCAGAACGCCGTCACCCGCACGGGGATGCGGCACCGGCTCAGGCTCTCCGCGATGAGATACGCCTGTGTGGCCAGCTTCTCCTGCTGCCGGTTCTGCGAGGCCGAGCCGTCCAGCAGCAGGTCCACGGACAGCTCTCCCGGCTCCTGCGGCGACCGGCGGGAGAACACCCGCTCGTCCCCCAGCGCCCCGGCGCGCCAGGCCAGCTCCGGCCGCAGCCTCCCGGCGCGGCCCGTACCGCCCTCGTCCTCCGCCCGCAGCAGCAGCGTGTTCTGCAGCTTCTGCGTCAGCTGTGCGATGGCCAGCTTGTTTTCCACCAGATGCTCCTGATAATACGCCCGGTTCTTCTCCCGCTGCTGCCGGAAGTGGGCCGCGTCCCAGGCCGCCTCCGGCGCGGGCGCGCGGCCCACCGGTTCGCCGCGGGTAAAGTGCAGCCGGCAGTTCTTGTGCACGCCGGTGCACAGGGTGCGCTCCGCCTCGCTGAGCTGCCCCGGCGTCAGCATGGACGCGCCGAAGCAGTCCTCCACATACCGCCGCAGGATCGGCTCCGGCGTCCGGCCCTGCAAAAAACTGAACAGCGTCTGCTTCTGCAGGCCGCCGCTGCCGCCGGGCGCGTCATGTGACAGCGCCCGCAGGGCGTTGGGCCGCACAAAGTGCACGCCGCCGCTTTTGTCCCGCTTTCGGCCTACCCACGCCGCCCACTGGCGGTCGTCGGCGGCCCGGCGGGCGCGGCGGAACCAGGTGTACAGCACGCGCTCCGTCCGCTGGATCAGCTGCGCCTCCGTGCTATCCCCCGGCGCGGCTATGTCGTCCAGCAGCGGCGACAGGGCCGGGTCCTCCGGCTGTTCCAGCACGCGGCAGGCCCAGGCCCGGCGCACGGCGTCCCCGTTCATGCCCTCGGCCATCGGCGTCTGCGCCAGCAGCCGGCGGGCATAGTCCCGCCGCAGCGCCGGCAGCAGCGGCCGTTCCGCCGCGCCGCGGGCGAACACCGCCCCCTCCAGCACCAGGAAGAATATGTCCGTGTACAGTGCCTCCTGCGCCGACCGGTGAAACTCGTTCAGCAGCGGCCGGAACCGGTCAAAGTCGTAATACCGGCAGGCCAGGCCCAGCACCGTATTGCCGTACAGCTCGGCATCCCCCGCCCGGTCGAAGGTCAGCAGCTCCGGCTTGCGGGCATAGTCCCCCCAGCCGTTCCACACCTGATTTTCCGCCCGGCGCGTCTCTCTGTCCTGTCTGTCCATATCAGTCGAACAGCTTGTCCCGGGTGGCGTCCTTGGGCAGGCGCGCCCACACCGCGTCCGCCACCAGCTGGCGCTCAAAGGGCTCAAAGGCCTTGTTGATGATGCCCAGGTCCAGCGCCTGCCCGGAGGGTATCCCCTTCTCGATCAGGTGCAGGGCCGCCAGCAGTCCCCGCAGGTCCAGCGCCTTGGTGGATATCTCACCGCTGTCGCACTTGGTCCGCAGGTCCCGGAACAGCGCCGTCAGCTGCTCGGCCCACTCCCGCTTCAGGGTGGGGAAGCTGCGGCGCAGCAGCTTCTGCAAATTCTCGTCGGAGATCACCGGCATATCCACCACCACGAACCGGCTCACCAGCGCCTCGTTCAGCTCACGGGTGCCGGCGTAGCCGTAGTTCATGGTGCCGATGAACCGCGCCGCGTCGTCCAGCTGTATGCGCTCATACCCCGGCACGTCGATGACGCGCCGGTGGTCCAGCGTGGCGTGCAGCACGGCCAGCGCCTCGTTCTTTGCCATGTTCACCTCGTCCAGCACGCCGAAGCCGCCCAGCCGCGCGCAGGCGCACACCGGTCCCTCCCGGAACACCACCTGCCCGTCCTTCAGCGTGTCCGCGCCGATCAGGGCCGCCGCGTCCACGTTCACATACATGGACACGTCCCACACCGGCCGTCCGAACAGCGCCGCCAGGTCCTCCGCCAGCACGTTCTTGCCGGTGGCCTTCGGCCCCGCCAGCAGCAGGTGCTCGCCGCACAGCAGCGCCGCCGCCGCGCTCTCCCATACCTCCCTGCCGTAGTAGAGATACTTCGGCACGGGCACGCGCTCCTGCGCCTCCGGCGTCAGGGGGTGGGCCTCCCGGAAGCGGCGTACCTCGTCCAGCAGGCCGCTGTCCACGCCCTCGTCCCGCAATTCCTTCCAAATATCCATAGACTCGCCTCATTTCATCTCCGGATGATGCCAAATTATACTCCCGCCGCCCGCTAAGTGTCCGTTAAGGATGTGCGGTCCGTTCCCTTTGTCATATCCGCCCGCGTTCCGCCATATAGATAGAGCACAACGGCATGGGAGTGTTGCGTTATGCGAGACGATCTGGAGCAGCGGGCCAAAGAGCTGGCCCTGTACATGATAGAGAACCGGACCACCGTCCGCGCCGCCGCCAAGAAATTCGGCGTCAGCAAATCCACCGTACACAAGGACCTGTCCGAGCGTCTGGCCCTGTGCGACCGGGCGCTGTACACACAGGTAAAGGCCATACTGGACGAAAACCGTTCCCAGCGGCACATCCGCGGCGGAATGGCCACCCGCCGCAAGTATAAGGGGATATGAAAAAAGGGACGGCGCCGCCGTCCCTTTTCCCGTATAAACCAAAACGGACACCCTTGCGGATGTCCGTTGCGTTTGGTCATTAGCCAATGTTGTTCAGCTTCAGCGTCAGCGCGCTCTTCTTGTGGGCCGCGTTGTTCTTGTGCAGCAGGCCCTTTGCAGCAGCCTTGTCGATCGCCTTGACCGCCACCTTGTAAGTGCCCTCGGCCTCGGTGCGATTGCCTTCAACGGCAGCAGCCTCGAACTTCTTGATAGCAGTCTTCAGTGCGGACTTATTGGCTTTGTTGCGAGCATTTCTCGTCTCTGCCACCAGAACACGCTTCTTAGCAGACTTGATATTCGGCAAACCAAACACCTCCCCGACTTGAATTTTTTGTGCAGCGAAAATATACACTTCCACGCAGGATGATATTTTAGCATCTTTGCCTGAAAAATGCAAGACTTTTTTGCAATTTCCGCGGCAGTTTTTGTATAAAAGCGATTTCACCGGCCATGCTACCCAAAAGCCACAATATTTTGTGTTCAGAAGGGAGCGTTGACCACTACTATGAACCTCTCGCGTACCGATCTGGCCGTGGAAACAGCGGAGGCGCTGCCCACCGGCCGGGATATGTTTGCCCCCGGCACCGGCGTCACCAAGTCCGAATGCCTGCTGTGCGGCTGTCCCGTCACCCGCATCCATGTCCATACCCCGGCGGGCGCCCGGGCCATCGGCAAGCCCGAGGGCCGCTATATCACCATCGACCTGCGCCCCGCCCTGTCCCGTCAGGAGGCGCTGACCGGCCGGGCCGCCCTCTGTCTGTGCCGCGAGCTCCGCGCCCTGCTGCCGCCGCCATCGGACGGCCCCGCCCTGGTGGTGGGGCTGGGCAACGACGCCATGACCCCCGACGCCGTGGGGGCGGCGGCGCTGGAGCACCTGCTGGTCACGCGGCACATGGTCCGTTCCATGCCCCGGCAGTTCGGCGCGCTGACGCCGGTGGCGGCCCTGGCCACCGGCGTGCTGGCCCGCACGGGGGTGGAGACGCTGGAGCTGATCCGCGGCGCGGCGGACCGTCTGCACCCCTCGGTGGTCATCGCCATCGACGCGCTGGCCGCCCGCAGCCGTCACCGGCTGTGTGCCACCGTGCAGCTGGGGGACACGGGCCTGATCCCCGGCAGCGGCGTAGGCAATCACCGCAAGGCGGTCAATGCCCGGACGCTTGGCGTGCCGGTCATCGCCCTGGGCGTCCCCACGGTCATCGACGGCGCGGCCCTCTGCGGCGACGAGGACGCCCCGCCCTCCGGGTTGTTTGTCACGCCCCAGGACATCGACCGCCGCGTCCGTGAGCTGGGCCGGCTCATCGGCTATGGCGTCACCCTGGCGCTCCAGCCCGGCCTGACGCCGGAGGATGCAGCGGCCCTGCTGGGATAGCCCTTGCAAAATCCTCCCCGACGCGGTACAATAGGACATCAAAACTTCGGAACGGGAGGTATCGCACATGGAATTCAACCCCCAGATACAGCTGGCCGGCCTGCTGGAGTGGATGGCCGAGCAGATGCACGCCTGCCACGGCAAGACCGCCGTCATCGGCATCTCCGGCGGCAAGGACAGCTCCACCGTGGCCGCCCTGGCCGTGGCCGCCTACGGCCGCGAAAACGTCCTCGGCGTCCTCATGCCCGACGGCGTCCAGCCGGACATCGACTACTCCCAGGCACTGGTGGAGCACCTGGACCTGCCCCACACCACCATCAACATCCACGACGCCGTTCGGGGCGTGCTGAACGAGATGGAAAAAGCGGGCCTGACCCCCAGCCGCCAGACAAAGGTCAATCTGCCCAGCCGCGTCCGCATGGCCACCCTGTACGCCGTGGCCCAGTCCGTAGAGGGCGGCATCGTCATCAACACCAGCAACCTCAGCGAGGACTGGGTAGGCTACTGCACCATCTACGGCGACAGCGCCGGCGCCTTCTCCCCCCTGGGGATGTACACCACCGAGGAGGTCGTCGCCCTGGGCCGTCAGCTTGGCCTGCCGGAGAAGTTCCTCATCAAGCCTCCGTCCGACGGCCTCACCGGCCTGACCGACGAGGACAATCTGGGCTTCCCCTATCACGCGGTGAACGAGTACGTCCGCCGCGGCGTGGTTGACCCGGCCATCAAGGAGCGCATCGACGCCCTGCATCGTGCCAGCCGCTTCAAATTCCAGACCCTGCCGGTCTACCACAACGGCCTGCCCATGGCGCTGACCGACGAGACCGATTATTATAACTGAGCCTCGTTTCCTTTTGTGCGCCTTTTTTCTCTCCGCCTTTTGAGAACACAAGGCTCCGGAGCCTTCCGGAACACAAAGGCAAACCATGACTGCCTCAAAAGTATAAAAAAGAGCACATAAGCAGCACATGCAGAGGACAACCAGGTAAACGCTGCGTAAACCAAAAAGCAAGCAACCATACGTTGCCGAAAGCGAAAAAAAAGCAGAAACACCCCGGCCCAATGGCCGGGGTGTTTCCGTGTGTTTGTGTTAGGAGAGAGAGAAAATCACATCAGGAAGTGTTGTTCCTTTGGATGATGCTATAATACCCTCTAATTTTGGCCGAATCTTGAAGCGGCCATGAACAATTTGTGAATTCTGCCTTTTACGCCGCGTTTTTTCCACAGCAGACAGCGCATTTCACTGAAACTTTCTGCTCTCGGCCACAGCCATCTGGTCGCAGCGGTTGTTTTTTTCATTCTCCGCGTGGCCTTTCACCCAGTGGCAGCGCACCTCGTGGATATCCGTCAGCGCCAGCAGCTGCTCCCACAGGTCCGGGTTCAGCGCCGGCTTTTTGTCGCTCTTCACCCAGCCCCGCTGCTGCCAGCTTCTGGCCCATCCCTTTTCCAGCGCGTCGATGACGTACTTGCTGTCGGAATACAGCTCCACGATGCACGGTTCCCGCAGCAGGCGCAGCGCCTCGATGACGGCGGTCAGCTCCATGCGGTTGTTGGTGGTCTGGGCCGCGCCGCCGGAGAGTTCCTTCTCCGTTCCCTTGTAGCTGAGGATGGCCCCCCAGCCGCCCGGACCGGGATTGCCGGAGCAGGCTCCGTCGGTGTAGATCGTAACGGTTCTCATATATCCTTCCTTCACTCCACCCCAACGACGCGCACGGTCCCGTCCTGCACGGTAAAGCGCACGTTCTTTCCTGCGTAAGCCATGCCGTACACGCGGTCGGGGTCGTCCTGATACCGGGGCCGCGGGTCGGCGGCCAGGGCGCTCAGCAGCCCGTGGCGCTGTCCGCTGTCAAACTGCGCCAGCAGCTCCGGGGGAAAGTCCACCGTCAGCACCGCGCCGGCATCGCCGCCGGTAAAGCCGCCGGCGGCGTCGGGATAGCTGTCCGCATAGGCCAGATAGGGCTTGATGTCCACAATGGGCGTGCCGCTGACCATATCCGCGCCCCGGACATACAGCACCGGACCCTCCGGCTCGTCCAACGCCACGCGCTCCAGCTCCACGGCGGAGAGCCCCAGGCCGTTGGGCCGGAAGGGCGAACGGGTGGCGAACACGCCCACGCGCTCGTTGCCGCCCAGCCGGGGCGGCCGCACCGTGGGCGACCAGCTCTGCCGCTGCGCCCGGTCAAACTGCCAGATGAGCCAGATGTGTGAAAAGCCCTCCAGGCCCCGCACCGCATCCACGTCCCGGAAGGGCTTTTCGAACACGATGCGTCCGGGGCTGTCGGCAATGCCGCTCTGCCGCGGCACGCCGAACTTCTCCGCAAAGGGCGTCTCTATCCGCGCGATGATGTCCAGCCCGGAGCCGTTCACAGCGGGGCCTCCTCCGGCGCGGGCTGCTCCTTCTCCTCGGGATCGGCCAGAGCCAGCGAGATGACCCGGTCGCCCTCCTCCTTGAAGCGCATGACGATGACGCCCTGGGTGGCACGTCCCGCTACGCGGATATTTTCCACAGGTGTGCGGATCAGGATGCCCGCCGCCGTTACCAGCAGCAGGTCCTCCGTGCCATCCACCACCTTCATGCCCACCACCGGGCCGGTCTTGTCCGTGACCATATAGTTGCGGATACCCATGCCGCCGCGATTGGTAATGCGGTACTCCTCAATAGGCGTCCGCTTGCCGTAGCCGTTCTCGGTGATGGACAGCACGGTCTTGTCCGCGTCGGCGCGGGCAGCGCCAATGACATAGTCGCCCTCCCGCAGGCGGATGCCCCGGACGCCCACGGCGGTACGTCCCATGGCGCGCACATCCGTCTCGTCGAAGCACACCGCCTGTCCGTCGTGGGTGGCGATAAGCATACGGTCATGCCCCCGCGTCTCCGTCACGGAGATCAGCTGGTCGCCCTCGTCCAGCGTCAGGGCGCGGATGCCGTTGTTCCGCAGGTTCTTCAGGGCGCTGACCTCCAGCCGCTTCACCGTGCCGTTCCGGGTGGTCATGAACAGGTACAGCTCCTCGTCTCCCGTCTCCCGGAAGTGGAGCATGGCCTGTACGCGCTCGCCCGTCTCCACCTGAATGATGTTGACGATGTTCACACCCTTGGCGGCCTTGCCGCTCTCGGGGATCTGATAGCCCTTCTTGCGGTAGACCTTGCCGGTGTCGGTAAAGAACAGGATATAGTCGTGGGTAGACGCGGTGAACACGTCCACCACCGTGTCCTCCTCACGGGTGGTGATGCCCTTCTTGCCCATGCCGCCCTTACTCTGAGCGGCGTATTCGCTGACCGGCGTGCGCTTGATGTAGCCGTTCTCCGTCAGGGTGAAGACGCACTGCTCCTCCTCGATCAGGTCCTCGATGTCCAGCTCGTCCTCCACGTCCTGGATCTCGGTCTTGCGGTCGTCGCCGAACTTGTCGGCAATGGCGGTCAGCTCCTCCTTGAGGATGGACTTCACCAGTCCCTCGTCGCTGAGGATACGCAGGAAGTAGGCGATCTTCTCCTCCAGCTCCTTGTACTCGGTCTGGAGCTTCTCCCGGTCAAGACCCTGCAGCGCCTTCAGGCGCATATCCAGAATGGCCTGGGCCTGCACGTCGTCCAGCCCGAAGCGCTGCATCAGGTTCTCCTTGGCGTTGTCGTAGCTGCTGCGGATGATCTTGATGACCTCGTCGATGTTGTCCTGGGCGATCAGCAGGCCCTCCAGCAGGTGGGCGCGCTCCTGTGCCTTTTTCAGGTCGAAGCGGGTCCGGCGGATGATGATCTCCTCCTGGAATTTCAGGTACTCGTCGATGATGTGCCGCAGAGACAGTATTTTCGGCTGCCGCTGGTTCTCCACAAGCGCCAGCATATTGATGGCAAAGGTGGTCTGCAGCTGGGTCTGGGCAAACAGACGGTTCAGCACCACTTGGGGATTGGCATCGCGCTTGAGCTCGATCACGATACGCATACCGTTGCGGTCGGACTCGTCCCGGATGTCGAAGATACCCTCCAGCCGCTTGTCCTCTACCTGGTCGGCGATGGCCTTGATGAGCATCCGCTTGTTCACCTGATAGGGCAGCTCCGTGATGATGATACGGGTGCGGCCGTTGTTGAACTCCTCAAACTCATGCCGGGCACGGACCATGAGCCTGCCCCGGCCCGTGGCGTAGGCGGCGCGGATGCCGCTGCGGCCCATGATGATGCCGCGGGTAGGGAAGTCGGGTCCCTTCACATGCTCCATCAGGTCGCTGAGGGTGGCGTCCGGGTTATCCAGCACGCAGATGCAGGCGCCGATGACCTCCCGCAGGTTGTGGGGCGGGATGTTGGTGGCCATGCCCACGGCGATACCGCTGGAGCCGTTCACCAGCAGATTGGGGAACCGGCAGGGCAGCACACGGGGCTCCTTGCGGCTCTCATCGAAGTTGGGGTCCCAGTCCACCGTGTCCTTTTCGATGTCGCGGAGCATCTCGTTGGAGATCTTGCTGAGACGGGCTTCGGTGTATCGGTAGGCGGCCGGGGGGTCGCCATCCACGGAGCCGAAGTTGCCGTGGCCGTCCACCAGCATATAGCGCATGGAGAAATCCTGCGCCAGACGCACCAGCGCGTCGTACACGGAGGCGTCGCCGTGGGGGTGATACCGGCCCAGCACATCGCCCACGCAGGTGGCGGATTTCTTGAAGGGCTTGTCGCTGGTCAGGTTATCCTCGTACATGGCGTACAGGATACGCCGGTGCACGGGCTTCAGACCGTCCCGCACATCGGGCAGGGCGCGGCCTACGATAACGGACATGGCGTATTCGATATAGGAGTTCTCCATCTCCGGCACCAGCGGGGACTCTACGATATGCTGGTCGGGATAGCGTATCTCCTCCGGGTCGTATTGGGGCTTTTTGCTCATACTGACACGACCTCCTTAATAATCCAGATTTACCGCGTATTTGGCGCGCTGCTCGATGAACTCCTTACGCGGCTCCACCTTCTCGCCCATCAGGACGGTAAACGTGGCGTCCGCCTTCACCGCATCGTCCAGCGTAATGCGCCGCAGCGTCCGGGTGTTGGGATCCATAGTCGTCTCCCACAGCTCATGGGCATCCATCTCGCCCAGACCCTTAAACCGGCTGATGCCGATTTTCACGTTGGGGTCGCCGTTCCGCATCTCGTTGGACACCCGGTCACGCTCCTCGTCGGAGTACGCCACCCGCTGCTGCTTGCCGCGGGTCAGCTTGTAAAGCGGCGGCACGGCGGAATAGACGTAGCCCTCCTCGATGAGGGGCCGCATATACCGGAAGAAGAAGGTCAGCAGCAGCGTGCGGATATGGGCGCCGTCCACATCGGCATCGGCCATGATGATAATCTTGTGATAGCGCAGCTTGTTCTCGTCGAACTCCTCGCCGATACCGGCGCCCAGCGCGATGATGACGGGCTGGAGCTTGTCGTTGCCGTAGACCTTGTCCACCCGGGCCTTCTCCACGTTGAGCATCTTGCCCCACAGCGGCAGGATGGCCTGGAACCGGCTGTCCCGTCCCGCCGTGGCGGAGCCGCCTGCGGAGTCGCCCTCCACGATGTACAGCTCGGTCAGCTCGGGGTTATTTTCATTGCAGTCCCGCAGCTTGTCCGGCATAGCCGCGCCGCCCAGCACCGTCTTGCGGCGGATGGACTCCCGCGCCTTGCGGGCCGCCTCCCGGGCGCGGTTGGCGGTCATGGCCTTATCCAGAATGGTGCGGGCCACCACGGGGTGTTCCTCCAGATACACCGCCAGCTGGTCGTTGACGATGCTGTCCACCAGCGTGCGGATATGGGCGTTGCCCAGCTTGGCCTTGGTCTGGCCCTCGAACTGAGCCTCCGTCAGCTTCACGGATATCACCGCCGTGATGCCCTCGCGCACGTCCTCGCCGGAGACCTTGTCGCCCTCCTTGATCATGCCGTATTTCAGGCCGTAGGCATTCAGTACGCGGGTCAGGGCCGCCTTGAAGCCCGTCTCGTGCATGCCGCCTTCCGGCGTATGGATATCGTTGGCGAAGGACACCAGCGTCTCGTTGTAGCCGTCGTTATACTGGATGGCGATCTCCGCCGTGCTGTCGCCCTTGGCGCCGGAGAGATAGATGACCTCCTCGTGGAGCGGGGTCTTGTTCCGGTTGATGAAGGTGACGAACTCCCGGATGCCGCCCTCATAGCACATGGCCTCGGACTTCTCTCTGCCCGGCCGGGCGTCGCTGATAGTGATCCGCAGACCAGCGTTCAGGAACGCCTGCTCCCGCATACGGGTGTGCAGCGTCTCGTAGTCATACTCCAGCGTGTCGAACATCTCCGGGTCCGGCTTAAAGGTCACGGTGGTACCGGTATGGTCCGTCTCGCCGATGATCTTCATCTCCTGGGTGATATTGCCCCGGGAGAATTTCATCTCATAGATTTTGCCGTCCTTGTGTACCTGCACCGTCAGCCACTCGCTCAGAGCGTTCACCACGGACGCGCCCACGCCGTGCAGGCCGCCGGAGACCTTATAGCCACCACCGCCAAACTTGCCGCCGGCGTGCAGCACGGTGAACACCACCTCCAGGGCGGGCCGGCCCGTCTGGGCCTGGATATCCACGGGAATACCACGGCCGTTATCGGTGACGGTGATGGTGTCACCCTCGTTGATGGTCACGGTAATGTCCGTGCAGTAGCCGGCCAGCGCCTCGTCGATGGCGTTGTCCACGATCTCATATACCAGGTGGTGCAGACCGCTGGCGCTGGTAGAACCGATATACATACCCGGCCGCTTCCGCACAGCCTCCAGCCCCTCCAGCACCTGTATTTCTGATGCGTTATATTCCGTATCCACCACGGTCTTTTCCAGTTCTGCCATGTACTACTCTCCTTTTCCTTGGACCCGCTTGCCCAGCGTCCGGGAATTGATCTGCGACAGATATACGATCTGCCGGTGATAGGGATGATCACACACCACGAAAGACCGCGGTATGTCCTCGCAGGCGCTCTGTACCACGCCCTCCTGCTCGGCTCCCTGTAAAAACTCTCTCGTTTTTTTTGAGGTAGAGGTGTTATCCAGGTCAAAGATACCGATGACCCGCCGGTCCTCTACCATCACGTTCATACCGATGTGCAGATACGCCATCACAGTACCTCCCCGCCCCGCACATGGAACACCCTGCCGCTGAGCAGCGTGTCCAGCCGGTCGTTTTCGCAGCAGGTGATAAACACCTGTCCGCCGCTGATGCGATTCAGTACGTATTCCTGCCGCCGGGGGTCCAGCTCGCTGAGCACATCGTCCAGCAGCATTACCGGATACTCCCCCATGGCGTTTTTGTGTATCTCGCGCTCCGCCAGCTTCAGGCTCAGTGCCGCCGTCCGTACCTGCCCCTGCGAGCAGAACTGCCGCGCGCTGCGCTCGTTGACCAGCACCTCGATATCGTCCTTGTGGGCGCCGGAGAGACACAGCTTCGACGCACGCTCCGCCGCCTGATGGCTCTCCATATGCGCCGCCAGCGCCGCGTAGATATCTGCCTGACTGCCCAGCGGGTCGGCGACGGTCCTGACGGTCTGGTACGTCAGGGTCAGTTCCTCCCTCTCGCCGCTGCACTCATAGTGTGCCTGTCGGGCATATTCCGCCAGCGCCGCACAGAACCGCGCCCGATAGCCTACCAGCACTGCGCCGCTGCGGCACAGGCCTTCGTTGAATTCCGGCAGCAGGTCCAAAAGCTCCGGCTTGTCCTCGCTGTCCCGCAGGATGCGGGTCTTGTGCTCATACAGCCGGCTGTACTGGCTCAGCGCCTCGGCGTACCGCGGCCGCAGCTGGCACAGCGACAGGTCCATGAACCGCCGCCGTTCCGCCGCACCGGCCCGGATCAAAAACAGATCCTCCGGCGCAAAAAACACCGTATGCAGCACGTCGGACAGGGCGGCGCTGTTTTTGGCGGGCACACCGTTAACGGTCATTTTCCGACGCTTTCCGCGGGAAAGCCGTATGTCCGTCACAAACTCCCGCTGCCTGGAAAAGATATTTCCCAACAGTGCGGCCTCCTGCATATCAAAGCCGATCAGCTCCTTATCCCCGTGGGCACGGGGACTTTTTCCACAGCTAAGATATACGATGGCCTCCAGCAGATTTGTTTTTCCTTGGGCGTTCTCTCCGTAAATAACGTTGCAGCTGGGGTCGAACGTCAGCGCCTGCGTGCCGTAGTTCCGCCAGCCCTGCAGGTGCAGGGCGTCAACTCTCATACGTCACCGTCAGCGTCTGCCCGTTGAAGGCCACCACGTCGCCGGGCCGGATCTTCTTGCCACGCATGGTGCACACCTCGCCATTGACCGTCACGTCACCCTCCTGGATGACGAGTTTGGCCTCGCCGCCGGTCTCTACCGCCGCGGCAAACTTCAGCAGATCCTGCAATTTGATATATTCCGTTGTGATGGTGATAGTCTCCATAATAATGAACCTCGTTCATAGATATAATATGCCGTTTTTTTCTTCAATAAAAAGCGCACACAGTTCGATAAAGGTGCAGCTCCTGCGTTCTGCCGATGGCAAACCAACGACGGCGTACCGGGTGTGTGTCGAGGAGGTGTAACGATGGCAGGGCACAAGAGATGTGCCTTTATTGCGCCTTCAGGCGCACCGGCAGCACCATATAAAGAAAGTTGTCACTGTCATCTACGGGCGTGATAATACAGGGCGAAATACCGGTGTTCAGCTGCATTTTCACCGTGTCCGCCGGGGCATAGCGCAGGGCGTCCATGAGATAGCGGTTGTTGAAGCCGATCTCCAGCTCCTGTCCGTCGCCGCGGACGGGGCAGATATCCCGGGCTTCGCCGTTTCCGGTCCGGGCGGACATATACACCCGGTCCTGGCTGAACAGGCAGCGTACCGGACTTTTCAGCTTCTCGCTGATGACCACGCTGACGCGGTCCAGGCTTTCGATCATCGTCTTGTTGTCCACCTCGATGCAGATGGGGTTGGTGGTAGGTATGGCATTCTTGTAGTCCAGGAATTCACCCTCCAACCGGCGGCATATCAGCTGGGTAGCCCCGGCCTCGAACATCAGATGGCGCTTACCCTGGGTCACCGTCACCATGTCGTCGGTGTCGGCGCATATTTTCTCCACCTCATTCAGGGCGGCGCCGGGGGCCACGAACTTGAAGGCCCCTCCGTCGATGTGCTCCAACGGCTCGCGGCGCAGCGCCAGACGGAAGCCGTCCACCGCCACCATGGTCAGTCCTTTGTCGCTGATCTCAAACAGAGCGCCGGTGTGGATGGGACGGGCCTCATTGACGGAAACAGCAAAGCTGGTCTGGTTGATCATAGCCTTCAGCGTCCGCTGCTCCAATGTGACGGAGAACTGGTCGTCCACCTCCGGCAGCTCCGGATAGTCGTCGGCGCTGAGGCCGGGAAGCTCGAAGCTGGCATCGCCGCAGTTCAGCTTCACGTTGAACTTGTCGTCTGCCTCAAAGGTCACCATATCATCCGGCAGGCGGCGGATCATCTCGCCGAACAGTCTGGCGTTCAGCACGATGTGCCCTGCCTCGGACACTGCGGCCTCTACCGTGGTGCGTATGCCGGTCTGCATATTATAGCCGGACAGCCGCAGTCCCTCGCCGCACTCCAGCAGGATACCCTCCAGCGCCGGGATGGAGCTTTTAGCCGCCACCGCCCGGGACACCGCGGCCACCGCCTGTTGTACCAGTGCCTTTTCACAGGAAAATCTCACCATATCCGTCGTTCCTCGCTTTCCGAAAGTCATTGCCGCCTGCGCTGTCTGAAAGATCAGCCCTATGCAAAAAAGCGGTTCTATTTTTCTAACTCAAATCATAAACTAATCTTTTATTTCAGTAGTCTTATTAGTAGGAAAATTTTATGTGGACATCCATGTTTATCCCGCGCTGTTATCGGCTTTTTTATAGACATACCGTTATGGAAAACACGCCGGGTTTCCCACAGTTGTATGTGTGATGCGGATGTTACACAGATTTTCCACGTGGATTACACAGGAAATGGGGAAAACCCTCCCCTTTCGCTCTGTCTCGCCAGCACATGCGATTTCTCACTTTTTGCTGTTGATGTTGGTGGTGATCTCCTTCACCTTTTCAGCAAAAGCGGGGTTGGAGCGCATCGTGCTCTCCACCTTGTCCAGAGAGTGCAGAATAGTGGAGTGGTCCCTGTCGCCGAACTCCTTGCCGATGTCGTTCAGGCTCATGGAGGTCATACGGCGGATGAGGTACATGGCGATCTGCCGCGCGGCCACCACATCTCGGCTGCGGCTCTGTCCCCGCAGCGTCTCCTCGTCCACATGGAAGTAGCTGCATATGTATCCCACGATGATGCTGGGGGTGGGGGCAAAGTCGTTGCTCTTCTTCAGCATATCACGGATGGCCCGGCTGACGGTCTCTTCGTTGACCTGGTCGTCCAGCAGATCCCGATAGGCCAGTATCTTATTCAGCGTGCCCTCGATCTGCCGCACGTTGGAGGTGATGTTCTCCGCGATGTAGTCCGTCACCTCGTTGGGCAGCTTCACGCCCAGCATGGCAGCCTTATTCTGCACGATAGCGAACCGTGTTTCAAAGTCCGGCGGCGCCACATCCACCATCAGGCCCCACTCGAACCGGGTCCGCAGCCGGTCCTCCAGCTGGGTGATCTCTTTTGGGGGACGGTCCGATGTCAGCACGATCTGCCGGCCAGACTCATACAGGGTGTTGAAGGTATGAAAGAACTCCTCCTGGGTCTGTATCTTGCCGGCGATGAATTGGATATCGTCCATCAGCAGGATATCCGTCTGCCGGTACTTTTCCCGAAACTCCGCATTGCGGTTCTCCCGGATGGAGGCGATCAGCTCATTGGTGAAGTCATCGCCCTTCACATAGACGATCCGTGCCTCCGGCCGCTTTTTACGCAGGGCGTTGGCGATAGCGTACAGCAGGTGCGTCTTGCCCAGTCCGCTGTCACCGTAGATAAACAGCGGGTTGTAGTTCTCGCCGGGCTTCTCGGTCACCGCCTTGGCGGCGGCAAAGGCCAGCTTGTTCTGGGGTCCAACCACATACGTCTCAAAGGTGAAGGCCTCCGACTCTGACAGATCGCCCGGCCTGTCCGGCGCCACACCGTGGTAAGCCGCCAGCTGCTGATCGTCCAGAATTTTTACCTCCAGGTCCGTGGAGAACAGGTCCCGCAGCGCCGCCTTGATATGGGGCAGGAACCGGGCCTCGATGGTGCTTTTTTTAAAGGTATTGCTGCAATGGAGCACGAAGGCCGAGTCCTCCATTGTCACCACCGTTACCTCGTCGAACCAGGTGTTGATGGTGGTTTCGGACAGCTCATGGCTCAGCCGCTTGAGCACGCTGTCCCACAGGTCTTTCATGGAATTCAAGTAAAAGCTCCCCTTTCGGCGGAGGCTGTCTGTTTTCCTCCGCAGTAAAATGGCGGGGGGTATACCGCCGCAAAATATCCCACTACATTATAGCAGAAAACACGCCGGAAGTCTACACCTATTCTAAATATAAACTGCCGGCTTTTTCCCTGTTTTTCCCGCAAAAACGGGCGCTTGTGGGTAAATTTTTGTTGACAGTGCCCCCCTGTATCTGTATAATATACTCCGCGTGGTTGCACGCAGATGTGCAACAGGCGTGGAAATGTTTACTGCGGCGGTGAATATCTCACCGCTGTCGAGTAAGCGCGGGGCCTTGTTGTCCCGCCGGATAATCTTAAAAATGGAGGTGTCATGCAATGTTCCGTACCTATCAGCCCAAGAAGCGTCAGCGCTCCAAGGAGCACGGCTTCCGCAAGAGAATGGCCACCCGCAACGGCCGCAAGGT